>Ga0190311_1000550_pt1 | contig 11065 bp, 10 predicted proteins | sample 48700789_MG_FD_165037 | JGI IMG/M metagenome (GOLD analysis project Ga0190311, IMG submission 165037) | Hydrothermal vent sediment bacterial communities from Southern Trench, Guaymas Basin, Mexico - 4870-07-8-9_MG | ecosystem: Environmental > Aquatic > Marine > Hydrothermal vents > Sediment ...
GAGTAAGCGCTCCCAGGTGCTAGAGGAAGGCACATTAGAGGTATCTGGGCATAGGGCACGCTATTTAGTGCTAGCCGTGCATAAGAAGAGGCTACTTGGCCGTCCCAAGTTGATCTATAAGTTAGTAATGCCATTCTACTGTGATGAGACGAAGAGGATCTTATGGATTGAGGTGCTTGGTGGCCAGTACCTCCTTGAGGACCTACCTAGCCTAATACCTATTATCTCATCGTTCTCCTGCCATGGGGAGCCTCCTGATGTGCAAGGGCCTTAGCTACCTCATCTATGAGGTTGAACATGGCTTCTAGCTTCCCCTCATCCCTCCTACATATCATCATTATGTGTGGCTCTGCCCTTGAGATTGAAAAACGCTCAAGGCAGTCTCTAAGGGCTATTAAGTGTTCAAAAGCCGTGCCAGATAGCAATTCAGCTGCCTTCTTCGGCCTACTTGATCCTATGCTCATATGCTTTGTTAGTACCCCTAGCTCAACGGGCTTGAGCTTCTCTATCTTTAGCTTTATCTCCCCCTTAAGAGGTGTCTTCTTGCTCAAGATCTCAAGGTAGAAGGTAGGCTTCTTAGCTAGGTTGGCCTTTATTATGACCCTATCCCTCCTCCTCAGGGCATAGGCTACTGGGAGGTAGAGGAGCATTTCCCTAGCTAGTAGTATGAGCGAAACCTCTACCTTTCTAAGGGGGCCTTCCCTTGGCTTAAATCCTACCTTAAAACCTGAGGAGCCAAACCCCTTGAAGCTGACACGCCTTGCGTAGCGCCTTACCTCAGCCCTAAGTGCCTTCCAGAAGGAGCGCTGTATCCGCCTGTTTACTATAGCACCAAATGCATAGGAGGCCACTAAGAACACGGTTAAGCCGATGAGCACGGGTAGCTCCCAGCCTGTGTAGTCCAAGGCTAGTTAACGTGCCTTCCCGTAAGTCTTAAATTTTGGCCGAAGGGAAGCCACACGGAGGCTGGGCTTATGGCAGAGTGGTACCCATTATACTTCGTGTTGGCGGGCGTCATAGTATATGGTGCTGCCTACTTCCTCTACGCTAAGTGGTATGATAAGCATGTATGGTCACCTGACCCCAAGCGTGCGACGCCCGCCCACATGTACATGGACGGCATAGAGTTCTTCCCGACCAGCAAGTACGTGCTGTTCGGCTTCCAGTTCAAGGGCATAGCCGCCCTAGGCCCGATCCTGGGCCCGTTCGTCGGCATTCACCTGGGCTTCATCCCGGCCCTGATCTGGCTGTTGGTGGGCAACTTCTTCATAGGCTGGATCCACGACTACAGCGCCCTCTTCATGTCCGTCCGCAACGAGGGCAAGACGATGGGCCCGCTGACCTACGAGCTCATTAGCCCGAGGGCCCGCACGGCCCTGATAGGCTTCCTGCTGTTCTACCTGATCCTGATCACCAGCGTCTTCGTGCTCCTGTGCGGCATGTTCTTCGCCCTCTGGCCGGGGAGCTTCATAGTCGTCGTATTCACCATCATCTCGGGCCTCATCATGGGCCTCATGATGTATAGGATGAGGATACCCATCGTCCATAGCACCATAGTCGGCATAATCATCCTGATCATAGGCATAGTGCTGGGGGGCCACTTCACCGGCACTTACTGGCCTGCTACGTGGCCTCCCAAGCTCTACTGGCCGCTCTGGCTCGGCATGCTCATCACGGCCATAATATGCTTCATAGGAGCCGTAACGCCCATTATCTGGTGGACGCAGCCCGTCAACTACGCAGCCTTCTGGCCCTGTAGCATAGGCGTCATCCTCATTATAGCTGCTGCCTTCGCCTCCCCGGCCACGGGGGTAGTGGTGAAGCTAGAGCCCTTCTACAGTGATATACCTGGCCTTGAGGGCATCTACCACAGCAAGGTAGGGCCAGTGTGGCCCGTCCTGCCTGTTACCATAGCCTGCGGCGCCATCTCCGGCTGGCACAGCCTGGTCGGGACGAGCGGCTCGGCCAGGCAGCTCGATGTCGAGACGGACGCCCTGCCGGTGGGCGCTGGTGCGATGCTCTTGGAGGGCCTCCTGGCCCTAAGCGCCCTGGCCTGCTACATGGTCCTCGACAGGGACTTGATAGGGCTCCTGGGATGGAAGAAGTGGTCCTGCCTCGTCTACGGGGCCTCCACCATGGTGGGGGCCATGTTCGGCCTTCCCGTAGGCGAGGCTCCATACAACCCCTACCTCGTGGCCTTCTGGGGCTCCTGGCTTGAGCTCTACGCCATAACGGTCGAGCAGATGGTCGTGAGGTTCTTCAGGCTCGCCATGGCCGAGGCAACGGCCGGCAGACCAGCCCTCAGGGCTCTCATAGGCAACAAGTACGTGGCCTCCATCATCTGCCTGCTCGTGGGCGGCGCATTCGCCTACTCTGGCGCCTGGATCAACCTCTGGACCCTCTTTGGAGGCTCTAACCAGCTGTTGGCTGGCCTGGCCCTCCTGTTGACCAGCATCTACCTGGCCAAGGTAAAGAAGCCGACGGCCTTCAACCTCGGGCCAGCCATCTTCATGATAGTGACCTGTGAGGGCGCCTTGATCTGGGAGTCCTTCTTCGTCTTCCTGAAGAAGATACTAGCTGGCACGCCCATAGCTGCGGGCGCCTTGGCCGATCTAGTGGAGGCCGAGCTAAAGGCTGGTTACATGGGCGTTTACTACTACACGGCCATGGCGCTGAACGTGATATTCTTCATCTTCGGCGTCGTGCTGATAATCCTGGGCCTCCTCGTGGCCTACGATGGCTTCCGCTCCTACTTCCGCTTCAAGAGGGCTCCACCTGAAGAAGCTGAGGAGAAGGCCGAAGAGTGAGCCGAAGGCCAAAAACCCTTATTTTTATTTTGGCATCTCACCAGATACTAGTGCATCCGCTACCTTAGCTATCATGTCCACGCCCGCTACCTCTGTCTCGTAGAGCGGTATGTATGCCCTCACCAGTGGGCCGAGGTCCCTCTCTATGATGGCTAGGTAGCCCTCCTGCTCCCTCAGCTTATTGAGCATGTACTCCGATTTCTCGCCACGTTCAACCACGCTCTTAGGTATGACGCAGTTCACTATGACGCCACCAATCGGTATGTCAAAGGCCTTCACCATGCGTATGAAGCGCTTGACGACCGAGATGGGCAGGGCTAGTGGGAGTGTAACGAAGAAGAAGGCCGTTTTATTTGGATCCGTTAGGAGCTGCTTAGCTGCCCTTATGCGCTTATCCATGGCTATTAGGTCGGCCATAAGTGGGTCCTTCTTTATCTCCTCCATGACCTTCTCCTTCCTGAACGAGAGCTTCACCCTAAGCGATAGGGCCTCCTTGCGGCTCTCGATCATCCTCTGGAGCCAGAGCGTGTAGATCTTGCTTAGGCCAATTAGCCTTATGGCATTTGCTACGGCAGCGCAATCAAATACTATCTTATCGTAGTTAGGCCCTTGCTCAAGCATTATATCTACCATCTTATCAAACATAGCTGATTCCTCAAAGGCTGGGTTAGTAGTGGCTATATCTATGAAGGGCTCAGGGTTTATTGGTATATCAGCCCACTTGAAGAACTCATGTAGCCTCCTGCCAAGCATCTCCCTGTAGCGTGCTATTACATCGCTTATGTCCACCTCACAGGCCCATAAGTTCTCAACCCCCTCCACGGGCTTTATCTGCCCTCCCCAGAGGTCCTGGCCGAAGACGCTTGATAGGGAGTGAACTGGGTTAAGGGAAACTAGCAGCACCTTCTGCCCCTGGGTAGCGAAGTAGTAGGCCATGCCAGCTGCTGCTACCGTCTTGCCAACGCCTCCCTTGCCACCAGTGAAGAGGAACTTCAGCTCTGGCCGTGAGCGCACGAAGTCCACAAACCTCATCCTCTCACTGCTCACGCCACCACACCTCCCCCTCAGGGCTCCAGCCGAATAGATCCTCTGCTACACGGGCAATCATCTCAAGGCCTTTTGGCTCACGATCATACATGGGCAGCACAGCCCTTATGTAATCGCCGAACTTATCCCATATGATATCCATGTACTTCTGCTGCATTTTTATACGGTTACGGAGGTAGGGGCCTACATCTGGCCTCTTAAGTAGGCTAACCGGGTAGACCATGTTTACTATTATGCCACTTAGCCTCATATCTAGCTTAGCGAACATATCCAGCGCCCTCTCTGTATCCAAGATAGCCATCTTCTCAGGTACTATGACCATGAAGAAGGCAGAGCGCTTCTCATCTGTTAGGACATCCCTGAAGAAGTCCAACTTCTCCCTTATCTCCATGAGGTCCTTAAGCATCATGTCCTCACGCTCCATCTCGACCGTGCCCCTTAGGATCTCTATGGCCTCCCTGTACTTCTGGGCCTCCATCCTGGCCTCCGTTATCTTATCTATCCAGGCATCCAGGATGAAGGCCATGCTCACCATGCGTATGCCGTGGCCGAAGGGTGGCATGTCGAATATGTAGTAGTCGTACTCGCCCTTAGCCAGTAGCTCTGCCATGGCATCGTACGTAGCTGACTCATGCATGGCTGGCTCAGCTGCAGCTGATTTGATGTACTCATCTATCTCCTTCGGTATCTTATCAAGCCCGTACATCTCCTTTATCCTACGCCTTATCTCCTCTTGGTATTCGGCTATGCGCTTATCTGCATCTATCTCAAGCACGTACAGGCCTGGGCCGAAGCTCTGGACCCCCTTGCCAAATATATCTCGCTCAAATATATCGCTCAAGCTAGCTTGTGGGTCCGTGCTAAAGCAAAGGCACTTCTTCCCCTTCTTTATGGCTAGCCAGTAGGCGGTAGCTGCACTACACGTGGTCTTGCCAAGGCCACCCTTGCCAGCATATATGATGACCTTTAGCTCTGGCCTCCTCTCAAAGAACTCCCTCATCGTTTCAGGCAGCTACACCACCTCCTAGGACATGGGCCACCTAGTAGAGGGCATCCGTGAAGTCCCTCTCCCTAAACAGCCTCCTCTTCCACGTGGCGATGTTCGGGACAGCGTAGGGCAGCAGCCTTAGCGAGTAATATGGCGGTAGGAGCGGTATGCCAAGCATATCGCCGAGCGTTATGAGCATGAACAGGTGCTCAAGGTACATTCGTGTCTTTAGGGCGTAGCGAACCATGTCGTGAACGGCCATACCGTAGATAAGCTCCTTAACGGCCCTCTTCACGCCACCCTTTCCCTCAGCTTTCGCCTCCTGCTTTGGCCCCTCGGCCATCCGACCACCCCTTAAAGCCACGTGGTTGTGTCTTTAAACCTTTCCCCTTACCTCGCTCGCTCCGTTATATCCCTCTCCTTAAGCATGAACTTCTTCCAGGCATCTATGCGTGTGAGGACGACGGAGAGGAGCCTGAGCTTGTAGAAGCAGGAAGTTGGGTAACCGAGCATATCGCCAAGGGCACACGTCATTATGGCATATGTATTGTAGGCTATCAGATCTGCAAATGTCTTAGCCATCTCGTAAGTAGTAGCACCGAATACGAACTCCCTCAGGGCCTTCTTAAGCCTCCTTAACGTGCTCTTACACCCCTGGCAAGTGTAGCTAGGGAAGGATATAATCTTAAGCGATGCCCTAGGAGGCTGGCTCCATGCCTAGCTTAGCCATTAGCCACCTAGCCCTGAACTCGCTTACGGCTGGCCTCCCAAATGGATCCCATAGGTTGAACTCCCTTGAGAGTTCTAGGGCTATGCGCTTAGGATTCATGCCACAGGCCTTGCAGAGCTCCCTAAGCTCATCCTCAGCCTTCTTAAGCTCCTCAAGCGTCCTCATAACGGCATCTGGGTTAACGCTTACGTAATCTAGGTAGACGGCTAGGAACTTGAGGAAGCCAGGGAGATCGCTTGGTGCTTGGCCACAGATACCAAGCTCCTTTGCGTAGACCCCTTCTGGCTTGTTGTGCTCTCTAACTGGCCCTAGGATGCCATACTTCACGTAGTTCTCGTAGTGGGCTGCATCTGCTACAGTAGCTATGGCCATCCTAACTGCTGGTATGTCCTCGTTAAATGGGAGGAATGGTGAATCCCTATCCGTGCCAGTTATGAGCTGTGTGTAATCGTTCGTGCCGAATGAGTAGCCATCGCAGTATGGGTTGAAGAGGTAGGGCACGAAGCCTATGCTTGGCACCTCAGCCATGAATATCATCTTAGGTGGCTTGAGGCCCTCTGCCAGGAACACCTCCTTAACTAGTTTTGTAACTGCTTCTGCCTCCTCTGGGTGCCTAACAAATGGGAACATGGGCACTAGGTTCGTTAAGCCCTTCTTATGGCACCTTATCATGGCCTCAACTTCCATTAGGAAGGCCTCCTTGAACCTTGGATCTAGGTAGCGTGATACACCACGCCAGCCCATCATGGGGTTGGCCTCAACTGGCTCTAGCTCTACCTTCCTGGCCCTAACTGGTGAGCCACATATCGGGCACGTGCTGTGCTCCCTTAGCGCAAGCCCCTTCCCGCACTTAGGGCAATCAAGCTCGTAGTGTACAGCGCCTATTAGAGTAGCGTATTCATTTGTCTTGAAATCGGAGAAGCGTAGTATTACCTCCCTTGGGTAGAAGGAAGCAGCTATCAAGCTCATGCCTAATGTAAGCCTGTAGACCCACTCCTCCCTTGGGTCAACGCCAGGTGGGAAGAGCTCCTCTACCTCTGGTGCCCAGAAGCCACCTTCAGATTTCACCTTGCTTGCCTTTATACAGAAGACAGGATGGACCTGGATCCAAGCAGCTATGAACTCCTCCCTCGCTAGGCCGACCTTGCTAACGCCTGGGATAAGCGATACGTTCAGGGCCTCCATTGGTGAGCCACAATTAACGGCTACTCTCGTTTCAGGCCTAGGTATCTCACGTACCTCCCTTACCTCGACCCTGAACTTAAGTGCCCCCCTGTAGACACGGGCCTCGCCCTTGCTGCAATCAAGCGTAACTGGCTCCTTAGCTACTACGGTGAAGAGCCCAGCCCCACAGGCAGGGCATACCTCTGGCATGGGGTCCTTCCCGACCTCGCCAACTGAGCAGAAATCGCACTTCATGCAGGCAGTCCCCCAGTAGCGATCCTCTAGCTCCCCCAAGTGCTCCGAGAGGCCCCTCGTGCCCACGCTGCAGGCAAGCCCTTCCTCACGGCTTATTATAGCTGGGTGGCTCGTCCTATTGCCTAGCTCAGTTATTATGCCAGAGAGCAGGTCCCTCTTCATCACTGGCTCCCAGGGAGGGCTTGTTATGCTGGTGTAGATTATGGGCTTTAGCTTGAACTTATCCACGAACTCCTTCAGTATGCGCTTAAGCAGCCTTATCCTAAAGCTGAGCTCCTCGGTTGGTAGGTCGCCAAAGAGCAAGGGCATTAGTGGCCCACTTGCTATCTTAGTCCCCACGTTTAGGCCAGTGCCGATTAGGGCATCTGGTGGTGGCTCTTCCTCAAGGACGTAGTTCTCTATGATAGCTCGGCTCTTGGTAGCATGGACGGTTTCAGGCCTTACCTGGAGCAAGTACAAGCGCCCCTTCTCCCAAGCGAACTCCACATCAACTGGCTTCCCCTTGCCGACCTTCTCCTCAAGGTGCTCAACTGCGAGGGCCACCAACGTGGCTTGTGCATCATTGGCTATCCTTGGGTTAATTGGCTCCTTTACTTCTACTATGACGTTCTTCCCCTTATCTGGATCCCACTTTAGCATCTCCCTCTGGGGCTTGGATGGTGGGTTTATACCAAGGCATACCACCGAGCTTGGAACCCGCTTCCCAAATACCTCTACAGGCCTCTTCTCACCTATCTTAGCAGCGAAGATCTCAGCTGTGGGGACCTTCCCCTGAACGCCAAGCTCACCAAGGCCAAGCCAGGCAGTAGACTTGAATACCTTTGGGTGGCCAGATTCCGTTTCTATGGAGAAGCCAACCCCCGACCACTCTGAATCAACCATCAGCTGTAGGATTATGGAGAAGAGGCCCCTTGAGCATATCTCTACTTCACTTGGTATCTTAAGGCCCCTCTCCCTTAGCTTCTGCCTGTAATCGGTTACCCTATCGCCGTATATGGATGCTAGGCACTTGAGTATGGCCTCCTTGAGCTCCTCCCTATTGCTTAGCCTAACGTTCAGTATGGTTTCATACTGGCCAGCAAAGGAAGCAGTTGGTAGGTCCTCTGCAAGGCCACTTGAGCGGACGGCTACCCTTATTGGCTCCTCCTTGCCAGCCTTCAGCCCCTCCTCCCTTAGGAGCTCTACGGCCTCCTCCAGTGCCTCCTCAAGCTCTGGCGGGAGCTTAAGCTTCATTATGAGCTCCCTTATCTCAGCTAGGAGGGGGCCAACTTCCTCGCCCTTGCTTAAGGCTTCCTCTAGCACCCTAACCTTCCTTAGGATCTCAGGGTTTGATGCAAGCAGCCTCCTAACGAAGGGAGGGCCAAGTATAACTGCAAATGGGACATCAACAGGGAGACCAATGGACCTTAGGTCGGCTATGGCCCTGTATATCTTGGCTAGGCCTGCCCCCTTGCCACCCGTGAACCTAGGATCTACGGCTTCTTCATCCCATATGGTGAGGAAGAGCTTCTCCTGGGCTTGGCTTGCAACCTGCCCCCTCTTCCCCTGAGCGAGAAACATTTGTGGAGGAGTTAAGTAGTAGTAGATCCCTACTCCCATACGCCTCCCCAGGGCTCAGCTACGTGTTTTCACCCGTGAATTTAAGTATTGCGGAGCCCCTCTAGAGGACAAGGGCTAGTATGGCTATGGCTAGCAACGTAACCATGACTAGGAAGATGGCTAGGACGGCAGTCGTTATCCTCTCCCTGAGGCTTAGGTAGTAATTACGCTCTTCTTCTGGTGCTCTCTCAAGCGCCCTAGGCCTAGGTAGCAGTGCCCTACGTGCTGCTATAGCCACTAGGACTAAGATGAGCATGAAGCAAGTTAGGGAGGTAACTAAGCTAATGGAGTGCCTCAAGCTCATGGATCCTATGGCGTACAGGCCATATGAGATCGGGAGGCAGATGGCCATGGATGTGAGCAAGCCGATGCCGTACCACTTCAGCAAGCGCCATAACTCCATTTGCTAGGCCCCTCCCCTGGCCCCAAGTGCTTGACCATGAATATGCCATCCTGGCCTGGGCCATAGTAGTCCCTGAGGATGCCAACCTTGATGTAGCCCATCTTCTCATAGAGCCTTATTGCTGGCTCATTCCCGACCTTCACCTCTAGGTGGAATTCAACTGCCCCCCTTGCCCTCAGCCTCTCCTCAAGCTCCCTCAGGAGGCGCTCACCAATCCCCCTGCGCCTATACGGAGCTAGGACCTCTATCGTCCATACGTGGCCAACTGCCTTCAGTCCTTCCTCCTCTAGCTCACCTATGGCCATGCCAACCGCAATACCACCTAGCTCAGCTAGCAGGCAGATGAAGCGCTCATCGTTCATCACGAAGTAAGCCAGCAGGCTCTCTGGGTACCCCTCATCAAAGCAGGAGCGCTCAAGCTCGGCCATGAGCCTTACATCCCTTAGCGTGGCCTTCCTCACCCTCAGCACGGCTAGGCCAGCCCCTCTAGCCATGCCCCTCACCGCACCTAATGACGAGTGGCCTTAGGCCTAGGCCTACATATGCCTCCCTCACGCCCTCGGTTGGGTCATCCTGCCCCACGAACAGCAGGTGGGCTGGGCAGCTAGAGCTGCAATCTGAGGAGCCAAAGCCCCTAACTGGGGCCTGGGCCTTGAACTTAGCCATTAAGGCCTTAACGACCTCGCACTCAAGCCTCCTAGAGCAGCCTGAGGCAACTACCGCCCTTACAGAGGCAGATGGGTGGTTAAGCAAGTAGTCTATGTGCCAGAACTCCTTCTTCCCCTTCCTAAGGTGCCTCCTCAAGCGCCCCCTTAGCCCAAGGGGTCCCCTCCCAAGTGCTGAGCCCGTGTAGAGGTAGAAGCCTGGCTTGAGCACTACGTAGCCAAGGGAGCCCACACGTAAGGCTAGGCCCTCGCCGACGTATATCACGAGCGTGTAGACGCCCCTATCTGGTAGCCCCTCTAGGCTCAAGGCCCAGCCCTCCTGCCACCCGTTGCCCTCGCCGTTAGGCTGTTCTAGGTCCTGATAGCTATAGCTGTCGGTGGCTACCTACTAAGGGCCCCCATAATGAGAACGCTAAAGAGGATGGGCGTTGAGGCACTAATGGTAGTGTGAGCATGGCCCTAGGGGAGCCAATTGAGGGCTTCCTGCTCCAGCTAAGGCAAGGTCATATTTTTGAGGTCAAGGGCCTAATACATCCACCTGGCCATGTAGTGGCTTACCCAAAGTACGTGCTAGATCCATCTGGCGATAGGGAGCGGGGAGGCGTACGCTACAGGAAGCTAGGCAGCCTAAGGGAGAAGGTGGCCTTCATTAAGGAGCACGTGCCCCACTACTTGGTCCACGATCCAGTCCTTGATGAAGTTCTGTGCGAGCCCCCACGCTCAGATGTAGCACGGATCCTAGATCCAGTAGGTGGCCTTGGGGAGCTGAGGAGGTCGGGGCCATCCTCTACGCTAGCCTTAGCCTCCCTTGAGCTCGTGGATGAGGTCTTGGATAGGGCTAACCTACGTTGGTCAGATGTAGGCATATCTGGCTCCGTCTTAGCTGGCCTTGAGGGGCCTAGCTCCGATATAGATTTAGTGTTCTACGGCCACGATGCATGCCTAGAGGCCTACGAGGCCCTTAGGTCAATGAGGGAGGAAGGGGCAACCAAGCCCCTTGGCCTAGAGGAGCTTAAGGCCATATTCAGCTCCCGCTCAAGGGATACAAAGCACGACCAAGCTTCCTTCTTCACCAGGGAGAGAAATAAGGTCCTTCAGGGCACCTTTAGGGGCTTCCCCTACTCAATAAGGCTCGTGCCCAGCAGGGGGCCTGAGCCCTACGGGGCCACTAGGTTCAGGAAGCTAGGCGTGGGCGTTATCAAGGCCATCATAGTAGATGCATCAAGGTCCATCTTCACGCCATGTATTTACCGCTTAGGGGATGTCAGGTTGGTAGAGGGGCCTGCTGAACCAAGCTACTTGGCCTCCTTCAGGATGAGGTTCTGTGAGCACGCTTGGGAGGGGGAGCTCATCAAGGCCAGGGGGAAGCTAGAGGAGGTGCTGAGGCCCGATGGGGGAGCTGAGGTT
>Ga0190311_1000553_pt1 | contig 10999 bp, 4 predicted proteins | sample 48700789_MG_FD_165037 | JGI IMG/M metagenome (GOLD analysis project Ga0190311, IMG submission 165037) | Hydrothermal vent sediment bacterial communities from Southern Trench, Guaymas Basin, Mexico - 4870-07-8-9_MG | ecosystem: Environmental > Aquatic > Marine > Hydrothermal vents > Sediment ...
AAGTATAGGAGAAAGATTATCCTTGGGAGTCATAAATTCTATATTATCATATTCACTAAGTCTCTTGCGTAGGTAGCTTATGAGGTCTAGATCTCTTCTTTCTATGTTTTCGATTTCGATACTCTGAATAAAGCTGAGAGATTCCCTAGCAACAATAGCATCCGCGAAGGAGGGTGAGCCCAGCTCAAAGCGTCTAGCATCCAGAGATGGTTTGTACTCCCGAAATTCGAATGAGCGGCTATCCTTATCTGAGAGCCACCCCGCAAATGGTACTTCAAGATTATCTAGTATGTCTTCCCTAACATAAAGAAAAGCACCACCTATCCCCAACAACCATTTTTGGAATCCGCTTACAAGCACATCAACACCAACATTTCTAACATCTATTTTGAGAGCCCCCACGCCTTGGATACCATCAACAACAAGCAACGCATCATTCTCTCTAGCTAATTTGCTTAGAAACCCTAAATCATTAACAAAACCATTACCAAACTCGACCCAGGAAACAGCAATAACCCTCGTTTTCTTATCCACAGCCTTCTCAAAGTCCTCCCGTCTGAGGCTACCATCCACATTCCTAACATACCTTATCTCCAAACCATACCTTTTCGCAATAACCTGCCATGGAAAAAGATTTGTTGGAAACTCTAGATCTGTTGTAACTATGTTTTCTCCCCTACTCCACCTTATCGAGTTTGCTATGAGATTCAGACCCATAGACGTATTCTGAACAAAAGCTATCTCTTCAGGTTTAGACCCTATCAATCTGGATACTAATCTTCTGATGTCGTCCACAGCAGAGTACCACTCAAGCCAAAGCATACTTCCAAGGCTTCTCTGCTTAATAAAACATTCTAATGCTTTCACCGAAACATCTGGAATAAGACCCAAGGATGCTGCGTTAAGATAACAGGTGTGTGAGACTCCTGGGAAATGGGATCTTATTGCAAACCAATTGACCATCAACATCACCAGAGAACAACATTTAAAACCAACATAACTAAAAATGAAAATATATCCTTAGCGTCAAAAAGAATACTGCTACATTTTCTACATGGACTGGGAATAATATTCTTCAGTATATCGAGAGGTGCAGCTGGCAGAGTTAAGAATCAGCAAGAGAAACCATCGATAAAAAACAAAAATAGGGATATTTTGAGTGTTATTCACCGAAGTATTCTTCGAATTCTCTCCGAATCTCCTCCATTTCTTCTCCTACGACTTCTCCTTCCTCAAGAGCCTCAGCTGTAGCGCCTTCGGCTACTAGCTCTATTGCTCCTCTTCTCTTCTTCTTTATTACCATAGCTACTCCTGCTACTGCCACTGCCGCTATTAGTCCTAGTAGTAGGTCTTGCGATCTCAGTATTTGTGATTTATCGATAACATTGACTGTTATCTTTTCCTCAGCTCTTGTGTAGTATGGGCTATTCTCACCTGCAACAACCTTTATTGTAAAGGAACCTTTCTTTGATGGTACCCATGGAATCACAAGAGTACCATTTATTGCTATGTCCTCATCATACTTTACGTTGTTTATGTATACTACGGCATCAACGCTGTCTACTGGTTTTCCTTCATCGTCGGTAATTGTTATCCTTATCTCCGTGCTCTCCGCGACAAATATTCTGTCTTCAACCTCTATGCTTATGCTTATTGCTTCCTTCTCAACGCTAAACTCCGCATCACTAGATACTCCTCCTAGATAATACTCATTTTCCTCGGCGATAACCCTTATTGTCAGTGTTGTTGGTGCTCCAGTAATTCCAGCCACAGTCCAATCAAATTTTGCGGAGCCATTTATCACAGTTATCGTAAATCTACCAATCGGTGTGTCACCCTCCAAGATCTCCACGGTTATTATACCATTTGTTATAGGCTCACCATCATCATCAACAGCATGAATCATAACCTCAATCTTATCTGTATATTGAACATTTTCTGGTGAGATCTCTAGGCTTATGCTACCCACGGACTCTTTACCAACAATCATCAACGCCTTGGATTTCGTGGATGTATAATCATCATTTCCTCCCCACTTAGCGACTAGTATGTACTGCCCAGGCGTCAAATCTATTTTCTCTATAAATATTTCGACATAGCCAGTATTGTTCGTTGCTCCTGAGCCAAGCAGAACTTCCTGATCACTGACAATAGCATATAGATATATCGTTTCATCTGCAAGAGGCTCTCCGGTCTTCCAACTATATAGCTTTAGTAATATTGTTGCTGGATCACTAAATGTCACATTCACTGCTTTCTCTGCACCAACGAATAGTATCTCTGCTTCGCTCTCAACAACTTCTATATTATACTTTGCTGCTGAGCCAGAGTAGTATTCTTCACCCTCAAAAGTAGCTTTAATCATATATAGACCCACATCAAGATTTACAGTCCAGAGAATTGTTGCGTAACCACTAGCATTAGTCTCAGCTGTGCCTATGAGAATCCAATTCTCCCCGTCACCGACATAAAATGTTACGTTCCTACCGACAAGCGGGGATCCATCCTCAGCAAGAAGGTATGCCACTACAAATACCTGTTCTTCCTGTGCAACTTTTGGATATTCCATAAGTATCTGAATCTCAGACTGCTGGTATACATAAAGCTTTGTTGTTTGTGTCGACCTAGCAAAGTGTACATTATCACCAGCAACCACATAAATTGTCCACTCACCCGCACTGAAGTTTATAGGAATATCTACACGTGCTGTTATACCCAATGATATATCGAGAGTGGCATTGAACGCAGTTATATTCCCATCAGAGACATAAACCATCAGTGATGTCTCCGAAACGTTGTAGGCCCCATCATTATCATACACATCTACATATAGCTCCAGGATATCACTATAGTTCTTCTCAACATTAACGGGTCTAAGCTCAATCATAAGGCCTTCTAAACTAACCTCAAACGTTGAGTATTCTATCGTCTCAGCAGAGTCAAGAGTACTCCTATCATTATCATTATCGAAGACCTCAATCTTTATCCTTAACTCACCAGCTGGAATGGGTCTAAGAAGGGCTGTTATGAATCTATCAGATCCCTCCCTGGTTATGTTGGAGCCGAGGACCAATGTGTAAAGTATGGAATCATTTAGGTAGAGTGTTAGTTCTACATATCCTATGCCGCTCTCATCGTAGGTATCAACAACTATTCTAAAGCTCTCATCGGCTTCAAGAGCACCATCGCCATTAGCATCTGTGAGATAAACAGCATTTATTACTGGGCCTATAGTATCATCGTCCACTATTACAGGTCCTGGATGAACACTCGTATTCGCCATAAGTTGGTCATTAGGCCTATCCATATCGGCATCCCAAGCGGTTATCATATAATATATTGTCAGGTTTTCTGGGCCCCAGTATGGTGTTGAGGCCCACACAGAGCGACTAATAGCAACATAGTAAACATTAGCTAGGGAATCATAATCCGCAACCGCAGAAAACCACTCACCATCATTGAACCTCCAGTAAATAGTGACGTTATCGATACCACTAGGATCTAGAACGGTAGCATTTATGTAAATAGCACCAGTATAGTTGTCATAGACAAGAGTAGTATACTGTACTGAGGTTATTGCGGGAGCATCATCGTCATCATCCATGATCACCGGACCAGGATGGGCACCACCATCCGTCATAAGCTGGTCGTTGGGCCTATCCTTATCGTTATCCCAGGCAATAATCTGGTAGTAAATCGTCAGATTGCACTGATACCAATAGGAAGACTGAGACCACAGATCATAGGAAATCCTGATGTAGTAGACACCACTGTCATTCTGAGCCACCCAGTCATTCCACTCACCATCATTGAACTTCCAGCGAATCGTGACGTTGTCAAGACCGCTGTCATCCGTGATCGTAGCATTGATATACACATCCGCCATGAAGCTGTCATACAGAGTGCCGTTCTGCCCAGTGAATCTGACCTCAAGTATTGCGGGAGCATCATCGTCATCATCCATGATCACCGGACCAGGATGGGCACCACCATCCGTCATAAGCTGGTCGTTGGGCCTATCCTTATCGTTATCCCAGGCAATAATCTGGTAGTAAATCGTCAGATTGCACTGATACCAATAGGAAGACTGAGACCACAGATCATAGGAAATCCTGATGTAGTAGACACCACTGTCATTCTGAGCCACCCAGTCATTCCACTCACCATCATTGAACTTCCAGCGAATCGTGACGTTGTCAAGACCGCTGTCATCCGTGATCGTAGCATTGATATACACATCCGCCCTAGAGTTGTCGTATATGTATCCTGTCTCATTTCCAGTGTATCTTACGCTTAGTATTGCTGGTGTATCTGTGTCATCATCATATATCTTTCCAGCCTCTCCTACGGTCGATGTCATTCCAAGAACGTCTTTTTCTCCTCTATCCATATCGTTGTCGTATGCCTTTACGTAGAAGTATATTGTTATGTATGTACTTCCGACCCATGCGTTTGTGTTTGCCCATATCTCCTTCGGTATCTCTATCCAGCATATCGTACCGCTTTTCTGCGCATCCATAAAGTACCAAGTGCTGTTATCAAAGCTGTAGTATATGGTTGCGTTTTTGATCCCAGAGTCGTCTGAGAAGTTAATCTTTATTACGAAAGGCGATGTGTCATTATCATACATCGTACCCGAGGTTATGATGTTCTCTATTAGTGGAGGTTCAGTATCGTCGTCGTGGATTTCTCCAGCAATATTTACATCTGTTATTGTTGTCATATTGTCATAGGGTCTATCATTGTCCGCGTCTCTTGCCTCGATCTTATAGTATATTATTATGTATGTGTTTCCTTCCCAAGCACCTGTGGATGACCATAAGCCTCTATCTATCGTGATATACCAATATAGTGTTACTGGGTCGTAGGAGGCGTTATATTTATATGGTACTGACGGGTCAAATCCCCAGTAGACATATACTGCTGCGAGCCCACTTGATTCCGATATTGTGAAGTTTATGTAGAATGGCCCCGTGTGATTGTCATATATTACCCCCGAAGTCACAACGTTTGTTATTTGTGGAGCATCTGTGTCGTCGTCCCTTATTCTTCCTGCTTCACCTATTCCCGTTTCTGATCTTAGTTGGTCATGCGGTCTATCCATGTCAGAATCATATGCTATTATCTGGTAATAGATCACTATCTCCGTTCTTCCTTGCCAGACACTATTAGATGCCCATAGGCTCTTACTTATTTCTATCCAGTATAAGCTTCCAGTATTATTTGCCTTCCAAGAGTTCCAGGTATTGTTGTCGAAACTCCACTTTATCGTAACGTTGTATACCCCGGTATCATCAGTAACTGTAGCGTTTATATAGAATGGACCATCATAGTTATCATATATGTTTCCTGTTGTGTCGATTTTCTGTATTGATGGTGCATTAGTATCGTCATCGTAGATTTTGCCTGCTTCAGTCACACTTGTTTGTCTGCATTCTTGATCCGCATAGCCTCTGTCCCTATCATTATCATATGCTATTATGTAGTAGTATATTGTTATGTATGTGTTTCCTTCCCAAGCACTTGTTGACCCCCATAGACTTCTATCTATTGCTAGATAATATGTATTGCCTATGTTCCCCGTAGGTGCTTGCTGAATCCAACTAAGATTGTTAAATCTCCAGTAAAATGTCACGTTGTATATGCCCGAATCATCTGACAGTGTGACATTTATATAGAACGGACCCATATGATTGTCGTATATCATACCCGATGTCGTTATATTCGTTATTGATGGCGGATTGGGATCATCATCATAAATTTGTCCAGCTTCTGAAGGCCCATAGCTTGATGACAAGGAGTCGTAGATTCTGTCATTATCCCCATCTGTCGCCTGTATCTTATAGTAGATAGTAATGTAGTCATTGTCGCCCCATACAGATGGCTGTGACCAAACACTCCAATCTATAGATATCCAATATAGGTCGCCGTTATTATTCGGTGTTTGCTGATTCCAATTTACATTATCAAAGCTCCACTCAAATATAACCTCCGCTAGTGAAGATTCATCCGTTATCGTCGCGTTTATGTAGAATGGTTTTCTCTGGCTGTCATACATTGTCCCAGACGTGCTAGGAGATATCGAGGGTGGATTTGTGTCATCATCACTTATTGTTCCAGCCACCTGAGGACTTATTGTAGTTTCGGACTGATCATAGACTCTGTCCTTATCATTATCTATTGCCCACACATAGTAGTAAATCGTGAGAGTGTCGCTATCCTGCCATTCTGAGGCCTGACTCCAAGTATTTCTGGGTATATAGATATACCAAACATCGTTAACATTATCTGCGATATCTTCATTCCAGGTAGCGTTATCAAAAGACCAGTAGATCCTTACCTCGGCAACACCACTCGCATCTGTCACCGTAACTGCTATTTTGTAGTCCCCATTATAGTTATCCTCTATATTTCCTGTGGTGGATGATGATGGAGACACTGAGGGGGGATTTGTATCGTCGTCTTCTATTTTTCCTGCATATTTTGGTGATGATGATGTACCATAATTGGACGTTGATTTGTCACCAGTTCTATCATTATCGTTATCCACAGCCACAATATAGTAGTATATTTCGAGATATGTTTTGCCTTGCCATAAGTTGGTCGTCTCCCACATAGACTTAGTAATCGTTATTCTGTACTGGTTATTTCCAATATCCTCCCCATCAAGAGAGTTCCAGCTACCGCCTCCGAACTTCCAATAGAATGTGACACTTGAAATTCCCGATGGATCTGTTATTGTTGCTGTTATGTAATATGCTGGGTCGCTATCATATATATCTCCAGAGGTTGTTACTGAGCTTATGTCTGGTCCCTCAGTATCATCGTCCACAAGGTTTATCGAATATTCGACGGAATACCTAGTATTCCCAACATTATCCACTGCGTAGGACTTCCAGTAAAGCGTTTCACCTATATGTTGCTTCCATTCGGATACGGGTATGTTGAAATAGTATGTATTTCCAGATGAATCACTTGGCGCCATCCAGTCCCTATATGAAGATTCAGAGCTGTACTTATATGTGAAATAAACATTCTTCACACCACTGTGAGCATCTGTCCAGGTTATTGTGAGGACTATCGCGTCAGACTTACTATCATATATTGTTCCAGTAGGTGACGCACCAGAATAGCTCGGAGCTGTTGTATCCAGCCAGAATTCTCCTACGGAGCTAGATCTACTGTTCCCAGCCCTATCATATGCATATACATAGACTGTATATTTGCCTGAAGGAAGATTCGACCATGTATAATCTGTATCTGATGATGATGTTGTACCTGTTTTATAGAGAGAACCGTCTTTGTACAATTCAACTTTATAGTAATCAATACCACTCATGTCGTCAGTTGATGGATTCCAATCTATTGTTATTGTATCGGTTTTTGCCCAAGTATTTAGGGGCGAAGGACTATAGCTTACTATACTCGGCGCTGAGGGAGCTGTACTATCAAGATTTATACCATGTTCCCAGTAGATCTCCCAACAATACATTTTATTGGCAGAATATCGTGTATATAATTTGTTGTAGAAATCAACTATATCTATGGGATCATCGTAGCGGATAGTATTCCATATTTGACTGAATGATATACTATACCTATCGCCTACACCATCATTGTCTTGGTCATCATTGCTCGAGTCATACAAGTCCCATAGTATACCTGCCACGGCACCGGGTATCTTATCGTCACTTTTCACTCCATCAGTATCATACTGCGTCTCTGGATCCTTATTCCAATTCGGATAATCGTAGTAATTCCTGCTTAAGCCACTCCAAACTTTAACTGCTGAACCAAAGAAAGCCCCAAAGCCCTCTACGAAGGCATCTCTACTGTTGCTAAGAGCTCCATCCCATGTGAAGCCAGATGTTGCAAGGACATCAATATTATCATCATAATAGTCTATGAGAAATTCAGCGTACTCCTTCAATATTAGGGACATGTCATTCCAATCTTGATTCGATGCGTATCCTGACACGTATATTACTGGATTATTCTTGTCTCCATTATAATATGTTGATGAAATTGTATCACTAAATTCTACTGTCACTTTAGGTGGTGTCAGTCCTACTTTAGAGTTGAGAAATTTTACTGCCTGTTGGATATACCATAGAATCATTGCTGCTCCTGCTGGATCAGGATTCGATATCGTATAGCCCCACCATATGTTTCTTGCATGGAAATTTTCCTCGAGCACATAGCGAACAACATATCCATCTGAAGGTGTCACCAATTTGTCCTCGTCACCAGAATTGCTTTGGTCACCATCTGCTCCCTCACCGTTATATAAACCATCATTATTATCATCATCGAGGTATATACTTACTGCTCTACCCTTACCTGTTTCATCCTTATCGTCTGGCATCTCGGCCCAATATGTAGATCCAGAACGCTTAATAATAGCATAGGAGGTATCAAGGAAAAACTTAAGCCAAATATCTTGGGTTCCATAGAAGCCTCCCCAACCATCCTCGCTACTGCCTGTCCACTCAAAATATCCACTACTATCAGTGTACGCTGATCCAAGATTATCTCTCGTACCATCACCATCTATTTCCCATATTTCAACTCTTACTCCTTGAAGATATCTAAAAGACCCTCCAACATATGTTCCTACATAACCGTATATCTTGATCTTTCCAGAGTCAGGATTTGTAACAGTCCTAGTTAATGTTACGACCTCATATCCGACATATATTTTGTCGCTACTACCTGCCCTTATACGGAGTTTATTTGCTGGTTTTGGCTTCAGTACTATTTTTCCGTATGCTACGGTTTTCCCGTTTCCTTTTGAAATGTAGAGTTCTTGTTTTATTGCCCTAAGCATCATGTTTGCTAGTTTTTGGGCCATGCGTTCTTTTATCTGGTTCTGATCTACCCTATTCATATTGATATATACAAATGGTGGGACGAGCAATATTGCTAGGAGTATTATTCCTATATACCTACTCTTCATATTATCATTACCGCTTTTTATCGCCAGAGAAAGCTGCGAAACGATCAAATACGCGAGTATAGGTGGGCATCGTCTTTATCTCAAAGGTAAGAAAGTTTTTCTAAAAGTATTGATTTTTGTTTTTGTATGGTTTGATATTCAATTTGAAAATAACATATATTATATCTCATTTATAAATCTTTTCCTCGTCTGAATTGTGTGTTTCGTGTTTTCTCTTTAATTCTCCAGCGATCTCTATCTTGTCTACCCTACTTTTTCTAGTACGGCTTTTACTTTGTCTTCCGGCTTTCTGTCTGGTTTATCGTGTCTTGCGTCGATTTTTAGAAGGATGTCTATTCTTTCAACTCCTATGTCTCTTAGTGCGTCGTGCGCTATTCTTACTGCTTTGAGAATGTCTTCAAGTTTGTCGGAGTATATTATTGTGCTCATCGGTGTAACTTCAAGGTTCATTCCTTCCTCCCTAAGTTTTTCTACTACTTTAGCGATGTGGTCGGATAGGCTTGTTTTTGATGTACCTATCGGAATTACCGATAATGCGGCTATGAATTTTGCCATTGTTATGCACCCCAAATTTGGCATATAGTGCTTCCATTCTAAGTATTCTATGTATTTTTATTATAATCCTAAAAACATAGGACTAAAAGGATTATTCTCAGTTAAATTTGTTTTTTGGACTCAATTATCAGCTACTAGATGTTGGTGTTCGATATGTCTTTGGAAACTCTCCATATTGAGCCGATATTGGATAATATTAAGCGGACTCATCCGAGCCTCAAAAGTAAGATCTCGGAGTACGTCGATCGGTTAGTGTCGATGATCGATTCGTACATAGCTCGACATAAGAACCTTACGGATGATGAGCTTGTTTTCCTTGGTGAGAAGCTTGAGAAGGTCATAGAGACCTCATACTATGTTTACAATGAGCTCAGAAGTAGGACTAGGTATCCAAGTGTTTTAGATAGGGCTGTTTCAAAGCTCAGATGGAAGAGAATCCAGGATAAAGTTAGGTCGGGCTCTAAAAAGTCTTAGAGGCTTCTTATTTTCATATTTTAATCTCTGGGAATATTCGTCTGATGTTTTCCCATATTTTCTGTTTGACCCTTTTTACTGTTGTCTGTTTGACTCTAGCTATGAACGATACTAGGGAGGGTATCTCGGCGGGAGTCAGGTATTTTCCTCTGTAGTTATATGGGCCATCACTCTCCGTGAGTATTATCGACATTGGTGCTCGTTCTAGTACTTTGAGATGTTTATCCTGAAATATCACAGATGGGTTTATTGTTATGAAGTATCCCTGCGCTTCGAAATCCTTTAGGAACTCTGTTGGGCCCGAGTACCAATGCCATATCGCTGTTTTTATCTCATATTTTAGTAGTAGATTAGCTATTTCTCGCCATGCAGCACGAGAATGTATATTGATAGGTAAGCCATACTCACTCGCCAATTTTAGTTGCTCTTCAAAAAACCTTATTTGCTTGTCCAGAGCCCGTGTCTTCCCATCGAGGCCTATTTCGCCAAGACCTTTTGCTTGGTCTATGAGACCTAGGATTTTTCTGAGTTCTTCTTCTGAGCTATTCGGCACCTTCCATGGGTGAAGCCCAACCATAGGCACTATGCCTGGGAATTGTTGGCTTAATTCTATGATTCTTTTTGAGGTCTCATAATCCTCTGCCACGCCGACTATTATTATTTCTTCGACAAGTTTCCTTAGTCTTTCCTTGCTAATCCCATAGACATGGCAGTGAGCATCAACATATGGTATTTTTCCCAAATCTCTTCACCCCCCACACAAGAAAAGGATTTTCAGTAAATTAGACATTATCATTAGCGAAACTCGGATGAACTATTTATTAGATTAGTTTTCTCAGCATACAAAAAGAATTAATGGGTTTTGAGTTTTGCGATAAAAAATCCTATTGTTTTGTGAATGTGTGGATAAAACCTAATGCCTAGATCTGGCATGTATGCTTGCCCCCCAAAGCTTATGGGCACCACTTCTGCATACCCATTACTAACAATATGTCTAACTACGTATTCTCCCTC
>Ga0190311_1000554_pt1 | contig 10975 bp, 12 predicted proteins | sample 48700789_MG_FD_165037 | JGI IMG/M metagenome (GOLD analysis project Ga0190311, IMG submission 165037) | Hydrothermal vent sediment bacterial communities from Southern Trench, Guaymas Basin, Mexico - 4870-07-8-9_MG | ecosystem: Environmental > Aquatic > Marine > Hydrothermal vents > Sediment ...
GAATATGAGCAGGAGTTGGCAGAAGCAGAGATGGAAGAAGAGGAGAGACGCAAGCGAGCTGCCGAGCTTCAGAAGCGTATGCGTGAGGAAGAAGAGCGTCGGCAGAGGAGAAATGACAAGGTTCAAGCGGAGAGATTAAAGGCATGGCTTCGCAAGCGTCCTGCGGTCGTCGCAGAAATGATGGAATACCTACGGAAAGGCATCTCTGAGGAGGAAATCTACGCTTGGCTCATGTATGAGATGCGAGCGCCGTTTGTGTTCGTGCGAGTCTTTAAAGAAGTGTTGCATTCGCTGCTTGAGGAACATGCACGGGAGCTTCAGGACCGGAGAGCGTCTGAGGGGGTGTGAGGAGAAATGGATGAGAGTGTGCGTTCGGAAGCAAAGGACTTCATCATGTGGGAAAGAACATGGATGAACAAGGACAGACTCATGGACGAACTGGTAGAGAAGGCGAAGAAGGCGGTAGTTCGTGCTTGGGAAGGTCGTGAGACAACTGAGCGACGCTGGCACACTATATCCTTCGTTCCTTACGGAAACATGAGAGAGCAGCGAGTGGAAATTCACATTCTCGTAGGAACGCCCATCAAAGGCTTCGTCGTTGCGAATTACGGTCTTGGCGTGGTGACCGCTTACGATTGGAATCAAAAGCAGCTCTGCAGATATAGCTTCATGCAAGAAGCACTCAAACGCTCAGCCAAGCGGACGGACTCATCTTCTTCGCCGTCTTCGGCATCTGAAGCTGAAGCTGGTAGGGAAGAAGCTGGAGCTGAAGCTCGTGAGATGATAAAGCGAGCGAGGAGCATCCTTGAAGGCTACTGAGCCTGTTCCACCTCAAGAACCTCACACACCTCTTTCAGCTTCTCCGTAGGCACTATGATTTTGACTCTTCCGATCTCATAGACTTTGACATATCCCATCGGCGCAAGCTCCCTGAGAATGATTTTCTTCACCGTGTGGAACGACAGCTTTGCTTCCTTAGAGATGTGCTGGATTGTTCGTAGTCTATTGTCGTTTCTGCAGCTGCAGAGATATCGCAAAACCTTCTTTCTCGTCTCAGGAAGGAGCGTGAGCAGCTCTCGCATCTCCCTATATTTGCTCACAGAGAGTTTTCAGCTTCTCCGTCGGAACGACAACATAAGCTCTTCCAACCTCATAGATTTTGACGAAGCCGAACGCCTCGAACTCGAACATAGCGTTGCGCACCGTTGGATAAGTCAATTGAGTTTGCAGAGAGATTTGCCGAAATGTCCGCAGCTTATCTTCGTGGCGATGCTCGCATAAGAACAGCAAGAGCTTTCTTCTCGTTTCGGGAAGGAGCGCTAAGAGCTCTCTCATCTCTCATCATGCACTCTCTTCTTTGCCCAAAATCACGGAAGGCTCAGGGTCAGCACCTTTCCGAATTATTATATTATCGAAGGCACCCGTCCGAGTGCCACCGCATCGCACACCGCAATTTGTTATTGTGTAAGGCGAAGTATCAGTCCACTCCAGCGACTCACCGTTTATTATTATTTTCATGCGACCGTTCTGGAAAATGAATTTTACATCATACCAAACATTAGCGGATGCTGAGAAAGATTTGCTCGCTTGATTTACATTATCTTTATAGATTCTAAGCTCGCTGTTGTAACCGTAAACAGCCATATATTTATCCAAAACCATTGCGAGCTCGGCCAAAAGATAGGAGTCGAGGTGTTTCAACCTTCCTTCGATTATCGCACTGTCTTTTCCATAGAAGGTTCTTAAGCTCAGAGCGGAATCTTCAGTTCCGGTTTTTGCGAGTATTTTATTTGTGTCTTCTGTTGAAACTTTGAAGCCTGTCTTGTATCGCACCCACGTAGGTGGATGACTATTGACATCATGGGCCTCAAAATCATCATAAAACAGCACTAAGTAAGGGTCTTTACCCCACCTACTCACTTCCACTTTTGTCAATCCGCATCCATAAGGGGCAAGAAGACTATATGTTAAATAATAATATCCGTTGTATTCTGTGATTCCGCCTCTGAATCCGTTTAAATAAATCGGATTATATGGATACTCTTCAAAATTCACGAAATCTTTTGTGTAGTAAAGACCGATACCTCGCCTTTCGTCGGTTTCTAAATCTCCAGTCACTCCTATGTAAAAAGTGTCTCCATATCTGAAAATAAAAGGGTCGGCAGCTTGAACGCCTGGTGCAGAAGTTCTGTTGTTCCACTTACCTACAGGAGGATTATCAGGATATTCAACGGGAATTACGGGATTATTCTCGTATTCTGTCCATGGTCCTTCTGGATGCGGTGCCCACGCTATTCCTGTTATCTCCCTCTCCCAAGAAGTGGCGTCCTGTCCCATATAAACCATTACATATTCATTTGGAAGTCCGAGGTCTTTATAATCGGGAATCCGCAGAACCTGAGGCTCATCACTTCTTATTTCGTTCCAATCTCCGCTTCCACCTTTTGTTACAAGAGGCCCTATTGGATCGCCGTAACCTGCATTTATGGTAGTTGATTTAATACAATAAATGTCCGCAGCTCCGTTGCATCTCATACCGAAGAAAATATACCAGTAACCATCTATTTTCTCAGGAAGAAATGAAGGAGCATTAATCTCGTAGGGCCCTTGATAAACATAAGAATCTCTTGTCCATGGCCCTTCAGGATTGTCGGCGTAAGCGAAGCCGATGCCCCAAGGACTTACGGTTCTATCGTTAAAAATCAACCACCACTTTCCTGTATCAGGGTCATAGACCATATTCTCGGCTAAGAGGTTGTCAATATCTAAAATTGTGGTGCCTTTTGGAAAGATGGTCGTCGGCGGTGCTCCACCCCAGCTGAGCTTGGCTGAGCCGTAATACATGAAAATTGTTTTTGTTGAATTTGCGGGAATTGAGGGCACTTTGACCCAGATACGAGCTTGCTTTGAGCTTGCATCCCACTGCTGAATCCAGTGGTATAGAAAGTTTCCATTTTCATCTACGAATCTCACATCTTCTCCGCTGCTTTTTGCGTGAGAGAAATCAAAATTTGTGCTGTTGAGTTCTATGAGGACTTGATAATCGGTCAAATCATTACCTGATAGCTCAGTAATCGTGATTTTTCGTCTGTATTTGAAGTTGCGCTTGAGGAAGAATCCCAAAGAGCGCAAGTCAGCGAGCTTCCACCCTTCCGCTGACGCCACAACCTTTAAGTCTTCAAGGTCAAGAGCGGGCTTTATGATCTGCGATTTTATGTCAATCATATCTCCTACGACACCGCCACTTTAATCTCAACAGCCACATAGTCAATGTCAAACGTCGCACCTGTCGTTGCAGAAGCAGTCGTAATGCTTGCTTGTGCATATACTAAGCCATCATCTGTGAGGTTCGCTTCGGTGTAGTTAGTGCTTTCCGCATCTGTTCCAGTGTTCCCAGACACGGAGCAGACAGTATTTCCTGTCGCATCATCAATTAATGCGATTTCTGTCGTCGAGTCTGTGTGAGAGGCTGTCCAAGTTGCCCTTATCACGACATCTTTCACGTTCTGCTTCGGAATGCGGAACTTGAAGTTTGAAGTCCATTTTGTGCCTGTGCTGTCCGCAGCTAAGCCTGTCTGCGGCGAGTCAGGAATCAGAACAGGAATCTTGAACAGGATCGTGTTCGCTGCGAGCTGAGATGCTGCGAGTCCGCTGATTGGGTCAGCACCACCTTCAACGTGCCGAGATGCATGAGCCTCTAAGTCCATCACGTTGCTTGCAGAAGCGAAATCATAGATTTTGAGCGTGCCGCCGTCCTCTCTGATGCCTTTGTCCGCACCACCAGTTTCAGTGCCTTCTAAGCGGATGTGAGGATTCGCAGCCGAGATGTGGAGTCCGTCGTTTTTCAGATACCAGGTGTGCTTGCCTCCTTTGATGAACTCAAGCTCTCCCTCCTGAAGTATCCGTTTGACTTCTTCCCTAATTATGCGCCTCAGCTCATCCATTATCATCACCTTCTTAGAGTTCAAATCCTATAAAGTCTCCATCTCCTTGAATAGTATCTGTGCCACTTAGCTCTCCACCTGGAGGCAGAATATAAGTTAGGACATATCCTGCGGGAACTTTCCATGTATAACCCTTATCGAATGACTTTGGCTGAACGATAAATCCTCCAGCGTTGTAGATTACATATTCTAACCAGTCTTTGTCTGTATCAATTGTCAAATCGCTTAGAGTGCCTGCGCCACCTCCGATTACATCCCAAGCAGTCCCTGTATCTCTGTAAATCTTGCGTGTATCTGTGGCTATGAATATTCTTCCAGTCACGCCAGCTGCTGGTCTGTTTGTCTCTGTATCTGCCAGCGCTTCGGGAACACCTCCTGAGTTCGCCACCGCCCCTATGTCTGAAGGAGTCAGCTCGTCAGCTCCGCCTTTTGCGTGCCTTGAGGCGTGTGCCTCTATATTCATCACATCGCTCGCAGCACTGAAGTCGTAGATTTTGAGCGCTCCCGAATCTTCCTTGATACCTTTGTCCGCTGCGCCTGTCTCTGTGCCTTCAAAGCGAATGTAAGGCGTCGCTCCGCTTATGTGTATGTATGTGTTCTCGATGTCAACAGTGTGCTTTCCCGCCTTTAACTTCTGAAACTCTGCTTCTCCTGCTCTAACTCTTTCAACATGCAACTCTCCTCTGAGCAGCCCAAAGAGTCTAAGGAGGCCTTTCAACATTCTCCCTCACTCTCTTACCTCATTGAGTGAAAATAATATAAAGCTACCGCCGTTTATTTTCAGCGAGCCTTCAACGCTGAACTTCTTACCTGGTGGCAAGACAACCGTCATGCACTCGTTACTGTCAACGGTGAATGACTCACCTGCGCTGATTGAAAGACGCTGCTTCACGATGCCTGTCAGAGATACCGCTTTCTCTGCCATCGCTGCTTTTCCGTCCTTGATGAGACATCCATCGATCGTAACTCCAGCATCAGTTGTCATCTCGCTTATTGTGTCTGTCTCGAGCCCTTGAGGAAACTTCGGGTGGTCTGTCTCAGGCTCTACAACGAGAACATCTTTGGCAACGCCACCTACGTATGTAGTGAGAACTATTTTGTTCGGGTCAGTAGAGTGATCTTTCGCAAAAATGGTGAGATGTGACTGTCCTGTGAGCGAAGAACCCCAAAGTGAAGTGCCTGAGCCAGACACTCCGCTGATCTCAGGAACATCTTTGATGCCATATCCGCCCATGTCTAAGTCGCCCGTCATCGGTGTTGAACCATCTCTTTTCAACAGCTCTGAGCCATGTATGCCGTCCACTGTATCAGCATCCTCTGCGCTATCCACGCTCTGATTCTCGTTCACATCATATACTCTCTTCCGCATTACATCAGGCACGTAGCTCATCGTCGCTCACGCTTAGAACACATACCAGTTTGTTCCGTCTGAAACGTATTCATAGGTCTCATACTGCTGCGAAATCGTGTGCGAGCTCGCACCGTCAATTGTCTCAGTGCCTGAAGGCGAGACTGTGACCGTGTTCGTGCTCGCATCAATCTTCTTCACTCGCACTCTCGCACCTGCGGATGGCGACGGAAGCGTCACAGTCACAGCGCCTCCTGAGGCGTCAACAAGCACAATCTCACCATCTGAAGCTGTGTAGTTTGCACTCACAGAGGTGACAGTCCATCCTCCTGGAGCAGTAGCCCACTGCGGATTTGCGCCGCTACCTTGCGTTTGCAGGAATTGACCTGCTGTGCCTGCTGGTAATCTTGCGACATTCCCAGTGCCATCGACATAGAAGATGTCGCCCTGCGCTATGTCCGCAGGAATCTTGAAAACATTGTTCGCTGCTGTGCCTGCGTCTGCGCCATCTACCTTATCAGCATCATCAACGAGATTGTCTTCGTTTGCGTCATAGGTCGGCTTCGTCATCCACTTTGGATGGTATGCCATTTCTCACATCACCTCACATTATATACCAGTTCCCATCAGGAGCGAGAGTTAGATGAGCGCCTTCGAGCCACTTTTTCAGCACTATTTTCTCCTCTCCATCAATCGAAGACTGAGGCGCAACAATAACAACTTCATTTGGCGTTTTATCGATTTTCTTGACATAGACGAACATGCTCCTTAGAATCTTTATGCAGTCTTCCAACTTGCCAAGCTCCTCTAAACTCGGAAGGAAATCCATAGGATTTATAGGAGCGGGTAGCGCAATCGTTATGCTTCCGTTCTCTGCGTTAGCAAGTATGCAGTCTCCGTATTCTGCGTGATACTCCCACTCCTTTATTTCGACCACACCCACCATCTCTCTCTTTTTCTTATGTCTCGCTACAATATAAACCATTCGGTGCCGTCGCAGTAGAACTCATAAGCCTCATACTGCGTCTTCAGCGTTTTTGTCGTCGCACCATCAATCTTAGAGGTGCCAGCGTCCACGACAACTTCATTCGCTGATGAGTCAATTTTCTTGACAGCAACCCTTGCGTTTGCGCTCGGCGAAGGCAACGAGATTGTTATCGGATTCGCTGATGCGTTCGCTAAGATAAACTCATTTGAGGATGCTGTGTAATCTGAGGAAACTTCCTTCAGAGTCCATCCCCCGCTCGGAGGAACATCACCGAATGTCAGACCATCTTCTGAAGCGCTCACGATGACGAATTTCGAGGCGTAACCTTCGTATGAGTCTGGCGTATCTCTGAGCTGCTTGAACTTCTCAGCTTTTCTCTTCGTAAGCGAGTATGAGATGACATCAAAGGGCATTTTTCACCCACCTCAGCGCATCAGCACCTTCCACGCATCCACAGTCACAGCATAGGAACTATCCAAATTCACAATCTGCACCTTAGTGTATTTTTGATAGAGAGGAATTAAAATCGTTCTTTGTCTCGTAGCGCCCGCCGAGAATGTCAGATTTTCGTAATTGCCAGCGTCCTCGGCGTCTTCGGGCGAGTCAAAGTTTGTGTTATCTGGAGAGTAAAGCCATCTCACACGAACGCCTGAAGTGGCGGAAGCATCGTAAGTAGCACGCACAGTCACGACGACGGCAGAGTAGCCTTCGCCTCTGACTGTGAATTCGCTGAGTGATGCAGCGTCTATTGTTTGAGCAGACAACACTCTCTCAGGCTCTGTCCTTTCGCCTCTTATCGTGAAGAGTGTCGTGAAGCGGGAGCCGAGCATTTCTTCTTACTTTGGTTTTCTCGCTTATATATTCTTATCTTTTGAGTCAGGAAATCAACCTCAACCTAATCAGCATTTTATGCACGCTCACAACGATGAACTTGCCAATTTTGTATCTCAGCTCGCTCATTTCTCACCTTTATACTTCAGCGAACCAGCTAAACTTCAAATTATCTGTGCCAGAAGGAGGTGCTGACTTATAGTTTATGTAGATGTTCGTGTCATCAGCGGTCACATAGAAGTCTGATGCTGCATCCGCTGTCATTGGTGTAACGAGAACTTTTGTCGGTGTCGAGACTAAGCCGTGAGCAATTGAGAATTGCGTTGTTGTGCCGTCGCCGCTGAAGGTGGCGGTGCCTGAGTTTTGAAACTTTGTTTCTCCGACATTCGCACCTATCGCAATTACTCTTGTAAGGTCGTTCACGGGCGTATAGTGATTTACCGACTCGAATCTAACGTGCTTTAGCAGGCAAGTTATTCCATTTGTCTTTATACCGTAGCTTTCTGTAAGCTCGTTGTTTGGATTAATATTTCTTATCAATATATTATATATTTCGTAGTCACAACCAGTGCTGCCAACTTCAATTACAGCAGGAGTAGTGCAATCTATAATATCTGCGTCGTGTATCTTTACATTATAGCTCCAAGTATCGCCGCCTACTTTTATGAGGGGTGCGTTTAAATCCAGATACATGAAGCCTGGCACTATATCAACAAGAGCGGGCTCATCAATTTGTATAAGCGGTTTATCAGAGGGGCCCTTGTCCCAATACCTGACTTTAATTTCGCTACCTGATAATTCTCCGTAATACATGTTTGATGCACGTCTCGGCATTATTCTTAATCTCTTGCCCTTATTAAGCCAAATACTTCCCTGATTGCCTATAAAAGCGCCTCCAAGTATTACACTTCCTGCAAGATAGCCAGTCATAAATTTTCCATCCTGCTCATGGTGACACGATATAATCTCAAGCTCACAAACATAACCCCCATCCGCTTGGAGCGGAAAATGAAATGCAGCCGCCATCGGATTATACACAGAAAACGAAGTATTGAATACTGTAAGTCCATTAGTTGTATCCTCAGTGGGAGTAGGCGTCATTATTAATCCCTCGCCATCCGGTGGCGTGCCTTCAATACGACTGTTAAATATCAATTGCTGACGTCCCCATCCTCTTTCCAATAGAACCGCATGTTTAGCATTATAGATTTCACAGTTAATAATGCCCCAATCTGAACAATATTTGAAATACATCACATCATTATTCTTTCCGTCGAATATTATATTTTCAAATTTCACAAGCCTTGGAAACTCATCTAAGCTACCATTATATATTTCAAATCCTAATTCTGTCGCTATGGTAATCGTGCAATTATTGCCTATGAAATGCAGGCCATTTTTCGATATAGTTATTTTGTTGTTTATCTGGAAATTTCCAGATAGATATATTATGCTATATTCGGGAGCGGAATCTATCGCGCTCTGAATCACACTCGCATCATCCACTCCAGCTTCTCCACTCGCTACGGTTTTACCATCGGAGTCTTCAGCCCAGACTGTCGAACCGTCCTTGCGGACAATCGCTGAGTATGGTGGCGAAGGCTTTCTCAATCCGAACCAGCCCTGCGGTTGCGAGAACATCTTATTTTATTTTCTCTCTCACAATAAAAATCTAACGGGAGAGCATCTCGCACACCTCTTTCAATTTTTCCGTCGGCACGACGACTTTCGCCCTCCCTGCCTTATAGACTTTCACCAACCCTAAGGACTCAAACTCTCTCACTGCTTCCCTCACGGTGATGTATGCCATACCTGTTTCTTCTGAGATGCCGAAGATTGTCCGAAGTCTGAAATCATCGCTCCGCAGTCTGAACTCATCTCTATGCTCGCATAAGAACAGCAGGAGCTTTCTTCTCGTTTCGGGAAGGAGCGCTAAGAGCTCTTTCATCTCATGCGGTTTCTTCTTCGCCTATGCTCACGGAAGGCTCTGGCTCTGTGTATTTGCGGACACGAATCCAATCATAATAGACCGCACCGCTATCTATTTTATCTGTTGCTAAGGCGACACCCCCACTCGCATAATCAGTATCAGTAGTTGTGAAGCTATATTTATTAGTTCCGTCAAGTTTCTCATATTCAAATGTTATTTCAGAGCCATTCAAAATTAATCTTGCTATGTGCCAATCTGTGTCGTGAGAATACGACGCAGAATCTAAAATTGTCTCAGTATCTCCAATCCATTTTCTCGCCCTCACATCTCCGTTAGGATAGCGATAGTTAATATTGTAGTTATAAGGATAGGATAAGTCAAAATTACTGGCTCGCCCCCAGGTGCTGCCTCTCGCACCTGTATCTATCTTAACTTTTGCCTCTATTATGCCGTCTGTTACCTCAAATGTTTTTGTGTAAATTCGCTTACTCGACGTTGAGCATTTTATAAGGCTCTGCTCTCTCGTAAAAGAATCTATATTTCCATCCCACTTATCTCTTTTCACTGGATATTCTATTGTCTCAACAGGAAATTTCTCGCCGTAAAGACCTAAGTGCGGGTCTCCAGCATCAACATTATTTACAGTGATAATATCATTAAAGGTGATTCCGCCAATAGGCTCTGTATTTTCATTACAGACTGTATAAATAGTGCGACAAGTCAGCTCTTCTGCGATTGTTTCAGCGAGCGTGTAATCAAGACCGTTGCTTGATGTGTATTTTCGGAAAGCTCCACATCCGCCTGAATCCATTTCCACGAAATAGAAATCAATCTCGCTTGAGGACTTCACCGCAAGATAGAACCATCCTGTTGCGAATTCAACATCCAAGCCTGTGTCTTTTGATTGCCATGAGGAACCATCCCATTTGATTGCGTAGATGTCTGCATGCTCTGTTGCTGGCGTGTCGTGGGTCTGCCGTGCATACGCAATTATGTAAATATTGCCTGCATCATCAGCGCCTATGCATGCTCCCTCAGCAACAGGAGTTGGAGAAGTCCACGCCAAATCAGCGTCAGTGAAAGCAAACGGAACTGAAAGCTGCGTTCCGTCTACTTTATGGAATGTTTCGGTGTTAAGGTCAAAATAAAAATATCGAAGTTGTTTTGCTTCTTCACCTGTTCCTGTATACCACATTATAAAATGAACTTTGTCGCCTTTTCTGATGTATTTGTAATAAATTCCGCCTGTGGTGCACCACTGGATTCTACTCCCGAAAGTATTACCACCATCAGTCGATTTTTTATAGTAACGATAATTGCTATATCTATAAAAAACATATACAGTTGAGCCATTGACTACAGGATACGGATAAGTGGCATCTGAGTCATCAAAATCAGATAGCAGAGTCCAGCTCGAAATATCATAAGGATTTGACGATTTTGCGTGTTTTATAGCAGCACCGTGCCCGCCGTATAGAACATGAATATAGCCATCTGGGTCTAACCATAGAACAGGAGAGCCGTGACAATCACCGTAGCGAGCGTCTGCTGTCGGATTATCACCTATTTTTACGGTGCTTGAAATTGTGTTGTTCGCAACATCATAATAGAAAATATAGGGGTCATAACCAGGTCCTTGATAGGTTATATATACCTTATCTTGCGAAGGAACATAAATAGCCACGATAGGATTCGGTCCTAAAGCGCATGGTTTTCCATCCTCGTTATCTCCGTATGCACCGTTCTCGCACGAATATATCTTTTGAAGAGTGGTAACTACATCTCCTTCAATGAAATCATCGAAGAAATCAAAAGTTGCCTCCCCGTCGCTCGCACTTGTGAGCTTGGGATTCCCGTAATACATCCAAATATCAACGCTTGAGTTCGCTGGTATAGAAGGCACTTTCACCCATACTTTCGCAGTTTCGTTAACA
>Ga0190311_1000555_pt1 | contig 10965 bp, 8 predicted proteins | sample 48700789_MG_FD_165037 | JGI IMG/M metagenome (GOLD analysis project Ga0190311, IMG submission 165037) | Hydrothermal vent sediment bacterial communities from Southern Trench, Guaymas Basin, Mexico - 4870-07-8-9_MG | ecosystem: Environmental > Aquatic > Marine > Hydrothermal vents > Sediment ...
ACGTAAAAAACAATAATGAATCTTCTCTAGTTTTCGGTATTAGATATGAATGGGATATTATGATAGATGGAGAAGATGGATCATGGTTTAGACCATGGATCGACCTAAATACTCCCGGAACATGGACTGATGTTGAAACCCAATATGACAATCCCCAGTTTGTTTTCTGGGAAACAACAAATGACCCTGCTTCTCCAGTGTTGTTTGAGTATGGTTCAGTATCAGAACCATCAACTCTAACACCTGCACCAACACCGCCGGATAACATTACATTTGCTGCATGGGGTTTCGACCCATCTCCGGGACTTTACAACTGTACGTGGAACTTTACTGTTCAAGAAAGAACTATTGCTGGATTCGGTTTAGATAGCGCTGTAGCATACTTCTGGATGCCGAAGGAAATAGCACATGGAGGATGGTATAATGTGACAGCATATCTCTTCGGTGTTTCACCTACACCTACGCCTACACCAACACCAACGGTGCCTTCAGTGGGTGGTGAAGTAGAAACTCAATTACCAGTAAGAGGCGCTGAAGCTTTAATAGCGCTTTTCGTAGTGTTGACTATATTAGCAGCATTGGTTGTTATTAGAAAATTATCTTAAACGTAATCTTATTTTTCTAATTCTTCTTTTACACAAGTAACTAAGTTCCTTATTGAATTTCTCTAAACACTTAACCATATTACGTTCTTTGATCTCTGCGAGTTTTACTGTTTCGGGGAAGTGCATTTTATTTTTGAATTCTTTTAAATCGCGTTTAGCGTGTTTTATAGCGTCGCTAATTGTTTTCCCATAGAATCCTGCTTCTAGTAAACATCTAAATAGGCCTGTAAGCCCTAAGGCATCTAGCTTATCTGCATCCCATAGAATTTTTTCCTCAACAGATTCTAGCTTATCAGATTCTTTATGATGCTTAATTATAATATTTTTAACTTTATCTATGAACGCCCCCGAGCATGTTTTCTTTCTTAGAAACTTTTCAGCTATAATCGCAGATTTTAACTCATGGTTTTCCGAGCCAACACCTTTCCCGGCATCATGAAAAATACTAGCTATTCTTACAGACTCAACGTCTGCACGGTATTTTAAAGCAAGTTTCGTTGCCAAGTTTAAAACGCGTAATGTGTGTTGAAGTCCATGCGCCGGATCTGCTTTTTCAAGATACTTACTAGCGATGTTTAAAGCTTCCTTCTCGTTTAAATATCTAAGCACAATTCTAGGGATAACAGTTATATTAGAGTCTATTAGTAAGTCAGCGAATTCCGGCTTATTGACAATTAATGGTACGTGGAATTCCTCTTCAGATAAGCCTCCATGGCTACCCCTTAAGTCTTTACGTCCAATCTCATAGCCTTTCTTAGCCAATACAACAATATCTCCCGACCTAACATGGGCTAACCTGTATTTACTAAGCTCGCTTCCTGATATAACAAGTTCGAATCTACTATCACCTCTTAATTTTCCAGCAATTTCTTCAACATCAATGTTTTCCATAAAATATATGTGTGCTGCTCTATGTGAAACACATATAACAGCGGGTATGTTCTTCAAGGCGTCATTTAAGTCTACCTTCTTTCTTACAGAAACCATACCGTGATCTGTGAGTATTACAAGTAAGTAGTCATCGTATACTTCACTAGCAACACGTTTCAGCTCACACACTGTTTCATCTACTTTCTCTAAATGTGATATAAGCTTCTTACTTAGAGGACCATAAATTTCGCTAATAGCATCTATTCCCGGTAAATTCACTATGGTGAAAACAGGTCTACGCTTCTTCATAAGTTCCATAGTTATATTTAAAGCATAAATGTCTTGCATGAAGAGAGGCTTAGTTTGAATTTGCTTTTTAGAAACAACAACATCGCATCCTTTAGTGAAAGGCTCACCAACACATAACTTAGTACCCCCAATTCTCTCCATTACTGTTCTGCTAAGTAAATACTTATTAGCATCCTCTTTATCAAAGTCAACAATTCTATTTAGTTCTCTATCGTAGAAGCAGTTACCTACTATGCCGTGCTTCTCAGGGTAAACACCCGTAACTATTGAAGCATGTGCAGTATATGTAACTGAGGGTAAGACGGATTTACATTTAAATGTAAAAACACCTTCCCTAGCAATACTCCTTAAACACCGGGTTTTCGCCCTCCTTAGAGCGCGAACATTACATCCATCAAATATTACCACAATAGCTGAATACAATAGGAAACCCTCTCTTTACTACCTATCTTAAAATAATTCTGAAACAAAATATTAAGCTAGAAGTAGAACAGGTGACTACTATTAGGTAAATATGCCATTGTTTTAATATGTATCATTTTATTATTAATTGTAGGTTTAGGAATAAATGCCTATCATATGTACTCGATGTACAAAAGCATGGAAATTATTGAAACTAAAATCGTAGATTTTAATGTTGAAGGGTGGCCTATACCGGTAGGTGCAACGATAACTTTCAGAGTAACGGTCAATAACCCAACAGAGCATAGCATAACAATAGAAAAACTATATTATGAAATATATGTTGAGGATACGTTTCTGGCAAGCGGGTCAAAAGAGTACATAACTATATTTCCGGGGCAAACTCATATCAACCTAGACATACATGTAACAACTCAAGACGCTTTAAGGACATTAGCGATTATAATCTCCGAAGGCGGAAAAGAAATCCATTGGAAAATAAGAGGAGTGGTAAGGATACCTATCAAATTATTTAACATGGTAAAAATAGCAAGCATCGATATACCATATGAAGCAAAAGGTACATATTCACCATCAACTTGGTGAAATATAATAAACATAGTCAAGGAAGATATTGTGAACTACTCGCATTATTTAGTGTCTTCCCCGGAAGACGTACGTTCTTCCCTTTTTGGAACAGTTATTCCTATGAGATACCCTGCTGAAATATATGCTAAACTTTTAACAAGCTCAGCATTATTATTGAAAATACCGTAGAGAACAGCCAATATTAGAACAGCACCAGCTACGACATTAGCTATTGTAGTTCTTTTTAAATTGAATGTATAATTTTCAACGCTTAGTATTTAAGCATACTAGTCTTGACCTCTAAAGAGAATATTAAAAGACCTCGGTTATGACAAGGATAGGAGTGAAAATATGTCATAAAAGCTTACTTAGCTTTTATGAAACATTATTGTTCTTAAGCTAATTAGACTTATTGTAGAGTTTAATTCATGTTCATACGCCTTAGCCATTATGTCCACATACTCTGAAGGAACTCCCTTTCTCTGAAGTGTTTTCTTAAACTTTAAAACCCAGTACTTTTTAATTATAAACCACTTTACATGAAATTTTAAGATAAATACTACTGATACCATGACAATGTATAGCATGTTCAAAAATATCTTTGCAAGTGTTAATAATTTCAATACTGCTTTACCTTGACCCTAACGTTCTTAGCGTAACAGTAATTTTATTTCCTTTTCTCTTAATAGAGACTATGCCTAGCCTATTGAGCTTTCTAACTCTTTCCGCTATGATCCTACGGGACGCTCTACCTCTAACAATTCTGACCAGCCTTGTTAGCTCCGATATTGAAGCTTCATTTCTTACAGCTAAAACCTCGATTATAGTTCTCGAAATGTCGTCTACTATCCCGTAGGTTTTACATATACTAGTAATATTGGAGGCCAAATCTAGCGCCTTAAAGACTGGTATGGAAAATACCGTTACTAACTTCATAGCTAACCTAACTATTTCTGCTCTATTAGCATCTATTACTAGAAGTAAATTTTCTATGCACTCTATTCTCCTAAGTAGTAATTTAAGAAGCTCTTCAAGTCTTCCAATCCTCTCCTCAATGCTGCTCAATATGCTATTTCCTCAAACGAAAGTAAGAATGTTTAAGACACATATTACTTGCGCTCATTTTCCTCGCTTTCTAATTCCTTACTTACCTTGATTAATTCCTTTATTTCTCCAGGCCTAACCTTTCTACCTCGCATGATTTCAGATAATGCTATTCTAACTATTTTAGATATTGCAAGACGTTCTTCTAAGTACCGTCTAGTTAGTTCTGAAGCTGTTTTTTCTGGAACACCGCTTTCTACAAGTTTTCTATAAAATGCTCCTACATCTTCGCCTAGCTCTTCACCTCTCATGGTGGATAACACTGTGTTAATAATGTCTGCTAATGGTCCTTTCAAGTTCCTAAGAAAATCTACTAAGACATTTAGAACACCTTTTAATGCTTCAATATCTTTCTCAACATCTTCTTTTTCGTATTCTTTTTCAGATTTTTCTTTGCACATGCTCTAAACCACCAGGTATAATTGTTTACTGTTCACTTAGAAGAAAGTTTTATGTCACGAGTGATCAGAAAGTTTACGGTCATGTTCTTGAATCCTTATGAGAGCAGATACTATTAAATAACTGTTTTCCGAATTAGTTAATGATACTTAAGAATAATTCAAGGGAGCTTCTGTGAAACCTCGGGTTAAACTTTTTATCATAATAGCTGACGAATTAGCCATAATTATCCTGATCTTGGCTATTCTCATGTACTTTGGGCTATTAGATTTACTCTATGCCGTAGGACTTGGTTTAGCGGTAAGCGCCATAGTTTTGGCTATAACCATCGTAGCTATGAAACCTCAACTTGCAAAACCTAAAGTTGGCCCCGAAGCCCTAATAGGGAAAGAAGGTATTGTAAGCGAAATTAAAGGGCCTAAAGAAGTACTTGTTTTTATTGATGGAGAATACTGGCTAGCTAAAGTAGAGGGCAAGGTTTTGAAAGGAGATAAAGTGCTTGTAACAGGTGTTGAAGGCTTAATACTTAAAGTTAGAAGAACGTGAGAAGTTAATAAGCTACCTGTCTATAAAAACATATTAGATGATGACCGCTGAACTTCTGAGAAGTGATGATGGTTGGGATAGCTGACAACAATATTTACTTCTTTAAGGTTTTGCGGAGCTGATAAGGACTATGATTAGAAAAGCCTGTTGCGAAGATGCTGATGAAATATTAGAGGTTATAGTTAAAACGAACCGCGCATTCTTTAGCAAAATAATTCCGAAGAAATATTTTAAAGACCCCATATTAACGAGGGAAGAACTTCTAAAGGAAATGGAGAACATAGAATTCTACATATACGAGCTTGAAGGTAAAATAGTTGGTGTTTCAGGCTTAACTATGGAAAATAAGGAGACAGGAATCGTACGATGGGTTTATGTTCTTCCCAAATATCAGAGGAGAGGAATAGGTGCTGCTCTACTAAGACACGTTGAGAACATAGCTAAGAGGCGAGGTATAAGAAAGCTTAAACTACGTACTTCGGAAAAAGCATATTGGGCCATAAGCTTCTATAGGAAACTAGGCTATAAAATAGTTAGCAAAATTAAAGTACCTTGGGGCTACGATGTCATTTTTGCAAAAGAACTATAGGCTATTAAAGAAAAATACGTCATTATACCAAGAACATACATTGGAATTAATAGCCAATCTAAAATACCGCCCAGTTACTTACATGCATAGCTTAAAAATACTCCCCGAATTTATGCTTGCAAATGTTTACTAATTACAGTACTTTCAAGTACAGAAAAGCAAACGATCATGTTCTATAGCTATTTACTGCTTTTAAATCAATATAGACCTCGCATAATCTTCGGCTACGTTTAACTTTTTAACCGCATAATTCCCTAGATATTGGAGAAGCACAATGCTGTACCGTGGTTATTAATAAAATGGATATAATAGGTAATTAATATATCATATGCCGCCTATATTTTCGCCTAGAATTATTTAAGTACCTAAAAGGCGTAACTTATAGTAGTGGTAATGCATGCTCGTTTTGAAAAGAAAATTTGAAGGGAAAAGAAAACTACTCTACTTAACGTCAATAATTGTTATAGTGCTTTTCCTGGCAGCAACAGTCAATAGTATTCTTGGAGAAAACGAAGTAGCCCATAGTATAGCTACTGAAACATCCATAATGGATAAGTACTCTTTTAGTGAAGAAACTTATGTTGAAGCGCAAACATTTTCCAACAAGATTGTACTCTACGTTAGCATAGGGTCCTATTCTATTGAGGAGTATGGGAAAGAATACTGTACTGTTAAAGCGAAAGGACTGCCATACTACTATAATCCAGGAGAGCCTGTAGTTCCCTACGTTAAATTACTAGTATTAGTACCTCAAGATGCTGAAAATTTTGCAGTAAGTATTGAGGTATTAAAGACAAACACTGTTGCTCTAAGTAAACCCCTTAAAATAGCATTACCTTTGCAACCTGACACTGTAGGGGAAACCGTTGACTTACCAAGTGTAAGCGTGGAGTCTAAAGATGAGGTTCCAGGATTACTATATAAAATGTTTCCCGAGCAGTGGCTTGGCCCATATAAGCTACTACCTATTGCACTATACTTATTCCAATACAGTACCAGAGACAATAAATTAACAATCTACGAGCAAGTTAGGGTTGAAGTGAGCTTCAAAACAGAGCTTAAAATTATTGTGGAAAGACCATCCACGGAGCTAATAAAGAACATGTTAAACAGGTTCGCTGTTAACCCTAGTGGAGTAAGAAGGTACTATAAAAAACTACTAACCAACCTCTCTAAGCAATCATCAGATAACTACCCGTTCGTAATAATTACAAGCGAGAACCTGGCGCCACTATATGAGGACTTAGCCTCTCTAAGATCGTCCTTAGGGTATAGGGCAAAAATAGTTACTGTCGAATGGATTCAAGATAACTTTCCAGGAAACAGTATACAAGATAAAATAAGAAACTTCATAACATACGCCTATGAAAACTGGGGTACAGAATACGTTATTTTAGGAGGAGACTACGACGTCGTACCTCCAGCATACTTCTATATGGAAGATTGCCCGTATTCTGAGGAGGAGGGAGGAGGACTACCTTACCCATATAAGGCAACAGACCTATATTATGCCCTACTGTATGAAGACTGGGACCCTGACGATGATGGTAAGCTCTTAGAATGCCTAGACCTAGACGACGATGACATACCTGAAACTTGTGTTGAACAGTTAACAGACTTCATGCCTGAAGTTTACGTCGGAAGAATCCCAACATATATTGCAGGCTCCACATTAGCCATTATTACGAAGCTTATTAGATATGAGAAAAACATAATCACAGGGTCATGGCTTTATAAGTGGCTTTTAGCAGCAGCAATATCAAAATACGAAAATGAAGACGATAAAGGCTACCCTAAAACAGACGACGCAGCCGCGTTAGAAGCTGTAAGAGAAGATTTCCTATGCCCCTATACGTACATTAGGCTCTATGAGGATGAGGGACTTGATCCATCAATATATCCGCATGAAGCCCCCTTAACCTATGATAACTACAATTACTACTATAGCTCCTATGGAGTCTACGTTGTCATAGAAATGGGTCATGGCTCCCCCACGAAACATTGGAGGAAAGTATGGAGTTACGATGACGGTGACGGGGTTCCTGAAAGTAGCGAAATGGAATGGTATGAGTATGCTGACACACATCTTAACCTAGAGAATGGAGGAAAAACCCCTATAACCTATGTTAGCGCCTGCCTTCTAGGGAAATTCGACGATTTAGACTACGAAGCTTACGGAGAATATCTGGTGCAAGACGAGTACGGCGCAATAGTGTCAATAGCTTCTTCGAGAATTAGCTACTACACGGTAGGCTGGGTAAGAGGGGAAGATGGAAATCAAGGTTTAGTTTATCTCTTCGCAAAGTACTTAACAGACCCTAATACTAGAAGAGTTAGCGAAGCATTCTACGGTTCAAAAGTAGAGTTTGGACTAAACTTCGTAGACTACTCATATACCTACGTGTATGCCGGGCTAAAAGACTTCCTAGAATACATATTCTTTGGAGACCCGCTTACAACACTATGGCGTTATCCTAGAAACATAAATGTACAACACCCATCAACACTAACTGGAAACACGTTTACCGTAAAAGTAACCTACGCCGATACAGGAGACCCTGTTGAAGGAGCTACTGTCACTGTTTACTCTCAAGACTTCTCAACATATGTAGTTACTCAGACAAATAGCTTAGGGGAAGCAGAAATAACTTTAGCTACAACGCCTACCACAGACAAACTAAACATCACAGTTTCAGGATGGGACACTGCTGGACACAACCTAGTACCATACGATGGAGTAATAAATGTTAGCGCTGCCGGAGTTAAGAAATCAATAATCCTCGATGGATACAATACAGGTGGATGGAGAGACCTATACTTAGCCGAAATAGGGAGAGACCAAGAAAACCTCACGCTTAAACTCAAATGGTATGGCGCTAAACCTGACCTACTCTATCCCGCTACAGGCTTGGAAACCGTAGCTTACGGTAGGGAATTTAGCATATATATCGATAAAGACTTCAATGAGACAACAGGGTATAATGGATACGAAATACGGATAGATGTTCTCGTATGGATGGATTACGTTACTGGAAGTATATATGAATATGACCCATCAAGCGGTTGGGTACATAAGTCCGATATACCTATTGTTGAAACCTACGAAACAGAAAATGGGTTAACAATAGGGTATCTTGGAGTTAAGATTCCGCTCACTAGCTTAAACCTAGACCCCGCATCATACTCTAGAATAGTACTTATCGATATATGGTCATATTTTGACGACTACCTAGGCTACAGTGCATGGATTTCGAAAACACCAGCCACAATAAACGTTGATGGTGACCCAGGCGACTGGGCTACGGTTCCAGCCGTTTCATACGTTGATGAAGGAGATGAAATCCCCGACGCAAACTATCAGGAATTCAATGTAACTGCAGTGTATGCTTTATGGGGCAACAATATGTTATATCATAGAATAGACCTTGGAGATATTTTCGATGAGTCAAAATACTCCCAAGACACCATAGATACATTCGTTGCTTTCGTAGTAGAATACAGTGTAGATGGAGACACTTCGCCTGACATTACAGTTTACTACTATCCTCGGGAAGCCTTAATATGGAATATTACATCAGGTAAGGGTATTCGGGTAAGGCTAGGGGAAGGATATCAAAGTGTTTGGTATGGAACAAAATACGTTGAACTTGGAATCGATACCTCATATTTGAACGTATCTGCCTCAACAACGGAGATTTATGTGGTGTTCGATGTCTTTTGGGGGGATGTAGAAGATGAGCTACTATACCTAGGCAAGTATATAGTATATCCTCCGGAAAGTATTGGCGAAGATCTTCTAACAACATTTAATGCTGAACAGTATAGCGCATACTTTGTATACGCCGATCCTTATAGGATGGAATATGCTATTTCAGGTTACGATGTTTCAGCGGGGGGAATAATATATGGGTTATGCAGTAATTCTCAACATAACATATTCGACTATCAAGCATTAAGCGGCAATGGCGATCAACCAGAAACGTTAGTAATGAACTTGGAGAACACCATAGCCCTAACATTTGGAGGCCCTATACCCAACTGGTTTGTAAGATACTATGAATATAATGAAATAGCTCCGGTAAAGTTTAGAGACACAGGTACACGGTTTGAATTTATAGATATTAGAACAGGCGCTGTCTTAGCATATCTTGACCAACCAATAGATTTCGAACATGAAGAAATGTTTATTATTGAAGCATTTAAGGATGTAGAGAAAAACATAACGGTAATAATATTCTATGGTTTTGGATGGAAAGGAACCTGGGGCTCATCAATATACATGCACTACCTTATTAAACAAGGCTTATTAGAAACATTAACTAACGACATCTGCGTCTTCCACTGGTACGACAGCAACAATAACGGTATACCGGAACCTGAGGAAATAAGCCAAGTATATCCTCCATAACCTTGAAGTATAAACTTTTTTCTCCCCCCATAATACCTATAATGTAGAGCTTAAACTATTAGCCTATCTTAAACATGGCCCTAGCACTCAACTTGAAATTAGCAGTGAGAAATTTTAAGTAACATCTAGCACTCACGTACTGTTAACCTTATAGTTTCTTGCATCCTGCTTCAAAGCTTAGAATTTAGACTAGAACCGCTATTTACAGTTATAACGAAAAACTTAGAAGCAATAAATACCCTATATTTCAAACCTAAATAGGGGGGAGTAGCGAGGTTAAACTTGTATGGTGTTACAAACTGTAGTTACTACTATTTTAGACATTAAAGTAGACTATGATTTTAAGCTAACAGCTGCAACATATAATTTCTCATGGTATTTTAACGGTAAGGAACTACTTATACCTTTAAGCTATGAAGAACCTGTTGTAGCTTTAGTTAAAGAGGAAAGTAAAAAACAGCTGCAAGCACGTATTTTGTCCACAAAAAGAGAGATAGACATTGGTAATTATTTAGCTAAGATAAAGTTCGTACTTGGCATCGAAGAAGATCTTAAGGAATTCTACGATATTTGGGCTAAGGATAAACTATTTAGGAAGTCTCTTAGAATACTTAAGGGAATACATTTAAGGGCAACATCACTATGGAATGCTTTACTAATAGGTATTTGCCAGCAAAATGCTAGTTTCAAGCAGGGATGGAGAATGTTGGCATTGGTATATAAGATTTTAGGGAAGAAGGTAGCTATTGAACGTTGGGGAACAACATACCTTCCCCCGTCACCTAGGGATATTCTAAGTAACATTAATCTTCTTAAAGCATGCAAGCTCGGATATAGAGCAAGCACTGTAGTTAACGTAGCTAAAGCCTTCGCAAATAATGTGCTTAGTGAAGACAAATCCAGTGAATATGTTGAAGAAGATTTGGTTAAAGTTAAAGGTGTGGGCTCATACACTGCTAGATTAGCTTTAGTATTTGCGGCAAGGAAGTATGAGCGACCGCCGATAGATAGATGGCTAAGGAAAATAATCTCAGTAGTTTACAAGGTGCCTGAGCGATTGGCTGAGGAAACATGGGTTAAAATATGGGGTAAATGGGGTGGTTTATCGTCGGTAATGACAACAATAATCTTAGATGCTGAAACAC
>Ga0190311_1000557_pt1 | contig 10962 bp, 24 predicted proteins | sample 48700789_MG_FD_165037 | JGI IMG/M metagenome (GOLD analysis project Ga0190311, IMG submission 165037) | Hydrothermal vent sediment bacterial communities from Southern Trench, Guaymas Basin, Mexico - 4870-07-8-9_MG | ecosystem: Environmental > Aquatic > Marine > Hydrothermal vents > Sediment ...
CATAATATGCTGTTAATGCTATTGCCTCATACATACCAAAAAATAAAAAAAGAGTTTAAGGTTTAAGGTTTGCTGTTATGCTGTTATCCCTTTAGCTCCTTAAGCAACATTATGACAACGAAGAACATTAAGATTGGGAAGAGCCATTGGAATACTTGTTCTGGTGTCCATGGTGTCGTTGCCATGTTTTTTCACCTAATCGTGATTTTGATTCGTTAGTTATAAATGTTTAGTCGTTGTTTGCTTTCTTTACGCTTTAACTTCTTTTACTGCTTCAACTATGGCTTTGATTAATCGTGGCAATAGCATTATGAAGACTATCCAAGGCAATGTATTCATAAAGGCTGTTACATATTCCTGAGTTGTTGCCATTTATTCAACCCCCTTATGCTGGTATTAAGGCAACTAATGACTCTACAGCCTTAGCTCTCTCTTCAATCTCCTTGCTGAAGGCTTGAATTGCATTCAAAACTGATTGTCCTTGCTTAATAACCTCTTCAATTGGTGTCTCTCTGTACTCCTTTGCTGCTTCTTTGACTGCTTCACCTATTACCTTCACTCTATCGTAGCTTGATGCACTTTCTACTTTATCAATGAATGCAGGGTCTGTTAGCTTCTTTGTAAGCAACATCTGGAAGTACGCATACTTAGGGCTATTGATTAATGTAGCCTTGTACCACCAATCCCTATTTACCTTTACGCCTTTAAGGTATCTTAAGGTGTTTAAGTCAGCTGATGTCTTATATATCCTCTTTCTTCTAGTTGCCATAATTTCACCACGTATTACATGACGTTTTGATGCTTATATAATTAGCGTTATCATATGTTGCATCTGTGCATGTTATGATTACCCCTCCGAGCGTTTTTGATGCTAATGTTGTCTTAATGTTTGATTGATGGTGAAGATGAAACGCTATATGAAGGCATGCTGATAGCAAGCAATATATAGCACTTAACACATTTATCACGCTAGGAGTGATAAGATATGGCTCAAATAAGTGAAAAACAGCTTGCAGAACAAATGAGCAAAATGGATTTTGGTTTTGGCATTTACCTCTACAACAAATACTGCAAGGGAATTCACGTTAAACGTGAAGGCACTAAGGTTTATGTAACGTGGATTTTCGACTTTGAAGATGAGGATATAGCAATATCGTTTGCTAAAGGCTTCGCAAAGATGGGTGAACAATGATGGCAACTGATGTTGAAGTTTCAAGGAGAAATGAGAAGAAAGATGTTGAGGAGTCATTACAAGTAGGCAGAAAGTGGGGTCAGATTTGGGGTACTCTTAAAAGAGCTGAGCCTGATTTAATGCAATACCTTGAACAATTGGAGAAAGAGCTAGGTGTTTCAAAGTACGAGATAGTGAAAGAAGCATTACAGCAATGGGTTAGAATTAAGCTCTACAGGCAGTCAGGCCTGAGTGTTGCAGAGTTATATCAAGCCTTTTTGATTCTTAGGGATTTGCTTAGTTTTGTCAAAGACATCTACATCAGCTATGCAAGCTCATTCTTCAATGAGTATAATAGGAGCTTTGCTGAGCTTGTAAGACAGAGTGTGGAAGAAAAGATGAAGGCTATGGAGGAGGTTAAGAAGAAAGAGAAAGAGCTTGAAGAGGAAAAAGCAAAGAAGAGTGCTAGAGAAGTGTTAGACAAAAAGATTGCTGCTTTGACTGATATTGCTACTAATATTGCTACTAATATGCTTATTGATATGATGCCTTTGCCAAGACACGTAAAAGAAAAGGCTTTACCGAAATCGCAAATTAAAGTAACAGTTGAAGGTGTTTAATAAAAAAGTTTATGGTTTTTATTTTTTTATCGTAGTGTTGGTTTTACTGTTATGATTGGCTTTTCGTATTCTAGCTTTCTACCACACTTTTCGCATGTTGGTGCTAAGCACCTTAGTTTCTCTAAGGCTTCTGTTAGTGAGCCATAGATGTAGATTTTCTTGCCTATCTTTATTCTATAGCTGTTATTCTTCGTTATCTCTATTGAAGCTATTTCGTTAAGGCAGTCTTTGCAGATGAATTTTATTGGCATGGCTTAATCACCTTAAGGTTGCTAACCATTTTAATCCAAACTTTTTTCGCTATTTCTTCAAGCACTTCACGCTCTTTTTCTGTTAGCCATGTGAAGAGCAAATCTTCAATTGCATTTAGCTCTAGTTCTGTTACCTTAATCGTAATAGTGTGTTTTTCATTTGGGTTTATGCCATGCTTTTTAAGGTATTCTGCATATTCTTTTACATTTGTGAACCTATCCATGCCTTCACCAGCCTTTTTTCGTTATTCTTTTCCATTGTGATGGTGTGAGCTTATCGCTAGCATATATCTTGTACATGTCGCATTTCTCATAATCGCTTTCGTATGAGCTTAGGCAAATGTCATTGAAGTGCTTGAAATCAACTTTTTTAGTGCAAACATTGATAAATGGGCATGGCATCTTAATCACCTTGCGTTTTCTTTTTTGATTGCTTTAGCTTCAATGTTAATGCTATCTTTGCCTCTTCGACTTTCTCTTCAATCTCCTTAAGTTTGTTTGCTATTTCTTCAAGTCTTTTGTCGTTGAAGTGCTTTAAGTAGTCATTGAGCATGTCGTAAACTTCTGCTTTCTTTTGCTCTATCTCCATTGCTTTTAATCTTTGTTGATATTCAGCAATCCTTTCTTCTAATTCATCAGCAATCTTTCTTAATCCCTTAATCACCTTTTCAAGCTCTTTTTTCTTGATGTACTTTGTTGCAAGTGTTTTATCACCCATGCTTGCAATAATGCAATCCAAACAAACTATGACGCCTTTACTCCAATATGCAACTTCACCAATCCCTATATCCTTGCCACATTTTGAGCATTTGCTTTTGTATTTGGTTATTATCATCTTTAAGGTTGGCATTTGTTCTGTAGATGGTTCTGTTTTCTCTATGTAGCTTTTAATTGCATCTCTCACGATATCGCTTATCGTCATGTTGTGCTTTTCTGAAAGCTCCTTAATCTTGTTAAGTGTATCTTCATCTAGGCGTATCTTCAATTCTTGCATGTTACAGACACCACATTAAGAATAATGTTGCAATTGCTTAATAAGCTTTGTGAGTGCAAGGTGTGAACATAGGGATTTTTCTATGGTGCGAATTCTGATGAAGTGATTTAGGGATTCGTACCACTTTAGCCGAAAATCGTAATGGAGAGTCATTAAAACGAAAAAATCGCTTATAGGAATTCGTACCATGCATTAAGACATCATCTATAAACATGCAATCTATGAGGGGAACATCAGACCTTGCACTAGGGGAACATCAGCGACATAAGGCGGGGAACAATACAATGACCATAGAGGGGAACATTAGATGATGTGGCATTGATGGTCTGATGTAAGCCTGCACCGAGCTTGCATCAAAAAAAGTGCAAACTGATGTAGCTGATGTACATGCCTCACTCTAGCTAGAGTGAGGGCTCATGTAACAGAGTGCAAGGTGGGGGTCTAAACCTATCAGCCAACTTTTTTTAATAGCCCAAAAAGCAATGTAAGTGCAAAAATGCGTTTCTTATATAAATATATAAGGTTATATATACAAAGTAGGGTTTGAAGGTCTTTGCACCATTAGTTGCACCGAAAACTATTTAAATACTGACTGAATAGGGATATAGTGGTGAGTGCAAGATGGATTACGAAAAGATTTTGAAGTTAGGTAAAGAAGCTAAGGTCTCAGGTTCTGCAATGGAAAAAATTAAAGCCCATTGGGAAACGATTTGTGAAATGCTTGGCAAAGGACTAAGTGTTGAAGATGTTGCAGTTGCAATGACAAAGAGAGGAGTCGAAATATCAAGGCGTTCAATATTCAACTTCTTAAAGGCTATCAATGTCTCAGCTGTAGATATCAAACATGCCTACATTGAACATGACAAGAGAAAGAAGCTTACTAAGGCTGAAAAGTTAGTTGAAAAGGAAAGAGCATTAAAGGTTTTGCCAAGTGAAATTGAAAGCTTTAAGCAGTTGCCTATTATGCAAGAAATCATTTCAGACATGAAAGCACAAGGTGTTACATCACATCACTTAAACAGGTGCATCAGAACGATTTATGAATTGTGTAGCTTTACGCAAAAGATGCCTGAAGACATTGATGAAGTGGACATCAGGAATTTTGTTGAATACATGAAAGGGAAATGGCTTGAAAGTGGAAAGGATTTGAGAAAGGTTGAAGTTGCTTCACAGTTTAGCACAGACATTCTTAGCCCTCTGAGGGTGTTTTGCAAGGCTAGAGGTCTTCCAATAAAGCCTTACCTTAAGACTTGCGAATATACATCACCATACAGAAGCGTACGAATAACACCAGAACAAAGATACATGATATTAAAGTGGTTGAAGGAAAACAAACCGAAGGACTATGAATTTGTTAGGGATTGCATCATGCTATTGTACTACACAGGCTCAAGAGCAAAAGCACTTAGCACAGCTAGAGTCATCATAACAGAAAAGTATGGTGAAAAGGTTGCTTATGTGCAAACAAGAGAAAAAGGAAGACGCAAAGAAATAATGTGGGAAAAAGTAATTCCAATGGATTTAGCTGAAAGAGTAAGCAAAATATTACCACTAACCGATAGACAAGTCAAAAAGTTAAGAAAGATATTGAAGGAAGCATATGAACATGTCTTAGAAAAGGGTACGCTAACTTACTACTACGCAATGAGACACCAACTTCACGTGTGGAGACACACAGCTTGCAATGACTTGTTGGAAGCTAGCAATTGGAATTTGATGTTGGTTGCAAAGCAACTTGGCTGGAAAAACGTTTCAATGATTACATTGATTTACGGAGAAATGAGCGAAGAAATGAGGCTTAAAATGCTTGGCTACGACATAAAAGTAGAACAAGCAAAATTCGAATTCTTGCCAAACCACTACAGAGAAAAAGCAAAGAAAGAGGGGTTGCTCTAAATCCCTAAGCTTTTTTATTTCAATTATATTGATGGAATTCCTTTTTCAAAGTATTCTAATAGCCTATCCTTTATGAAGCGGATTATGTCGTTTTCTATCACGTTTTTCAATGCAAGCTTTGCATACTTAAGGTGTTTAAACTCTTCTAAATCAACTTCACGTTCTAGATATTCAATCTGTCCTTTGACATCTTCCATGTCCTCATAAATTACAGGTGATTTTATTTCATCTATCTTTCTATATAGCAATTTCAAATTATTTTCAAATGCACTCTTATCATTATATTCAAGTGCATTTTTTAAGTCGTTAGCAATTAGCAATGCATCTAAACACTTTTCAATATCACGTAGCAAATCCCTACTTATCCTTCTAGACATGTGTTGAAAAAATATGATGCAGAAAAATAAACTTTTTCAGCCTTTCTTCAATGCTATTCTCTTTTCTATTTTTGGTTTAAAGGGCTTTTCTTCATATAACGCTTCTTTATGCATTTCGTGAGCTTGAAGGTGTCTCTCTGCATCAGCCTTGCCTACAACGATAAACTCTTTTCCATACCTCCTTAAGCATAGCTTACACCTTAATACTCTGCCAAGACCTTTTCTTTCAACAACTTCAAATAATTCTTCAACCCTCATTTTTCTTCACTTTTAGTGCTTTCTAATATTTTCCTGTATAGCTCTTCAAACCCTATTAACGTCTTTTCTATAGCCCTTGAAATCAATGTATAACCTGCAAATAGCCCTGCAAACAACCCTATTATCACTCCTATAAATGTGTAGAGTGTTGCTTCTATCATTATCTTTTCACCATACGTTTATAGTTGCATAATAGAAGTCTAAGTCGTTGATGTCTTTGACTTCAACTTCTCTTCCTCTCTGAGGGCTCTTTAGTGTGACAATTATAAGCTTATCATTGTTTTCGTAACGATATGTCTCACTTGAAGGCTCAAGGTTTAGCTCAAACTCTCTGTTAAGCAGTTCTACTGTGCTTTTATGCCTGATGAAACACTCAAACTTGAAATTGTGCATCTTGAAGAATAGTATCCACTTTTTCATTATTGCTGGCGGTGTTTTATGAATCGTGATAGTAAACGAATTCGCTTCAATAGCATTGAGAGGTAAAGCATTTAAGAAGACAACTCTATTCATTAGTCTTCACCTATCTCCACGCCCTTACCTCTACATAGTCTTTCTGCAATTCTTCTCTTCTTTTCACCAATACATTGTCGTATTTTGACAATAGCTCTGTAACAATGTTTTTTAATTCATCTTTTTTAACTACAAGTTTTTTCACGCCAACCATGTTTACCACACCAAAAATAGATTTGCAAAGAAGAGTATATAAGCTTAGCCGAATATTGATATGTATAGGTGATTTAGATGGCTGAGAAAGATGCAATCGAGTTTGTTTTGAGGCGTGCATTTACTGAAAAGCAGTTAAATGTCCTGCGTTTATTTAAGAGATACAACATTGTAACGCCAACAATAGTCATGCATGAAGTAAACATTAATATCAAAGAGGCAGATTTGGTATTGCAACAACTATGCAAAAAAGAAGTCGTAGAAAAGATACATAAGGGCTACTACAAGCTAACTGAAAATGGTGCTAAAGTAATTTCACTTCTTTAACCTCATTTTTTATGAAGCGGTTTTTCATGTTAGTATCGAGCACACATCATTTATGACGCCAAACTATATATAGTTGAAAAACCGCCTAAAAGTCTATGTTTTGCATGCACACTCTATTGCTAATACCAGCAATGCAATTAAGAGTGCAAGCCACAACGACATTATAAGCACATCAAAGACGTGAGCTACAAACTCTACAGTCTTAACGTAAAGCTCATTGAAAGGTGAACTTGGCAAATCAATGTTCTTAAAGAAGTGTAGTGCACTCTGCATTTCGTGATAACAAATGCAGAGTGAGGCCACTGCAATTATGATTAACGCAATAAAGGCAATTATGCTTGCCTTCCTTGTCATCTCTTCATCACAGCCCTTATTAATGACACCATTATAAGCATCATCATCATTGGCATGAAAATCTTAACGATAAATTCACGCAAAAGCTTTATTGCACCCTCAAACGTCTTGTACTCCTTTGCCTGTATATCAACCCTTGGTTCTGGTGAACCCTCAGGATACGTTATTATCAATTCTAGTATTTCGACAACACCGCAACCTCCAAGACCCCACGAAGGCACGTCAAACGTTATCATAACTGTGTTTCTGCCTCCTACCCACGCTGTTATCTCCCAAGTTCCCTCACGCCTCGTGCAATACTCATGGTCTAGATACGTTGCAAGGCTAACGAAGTATCCTCCTCCATATACCTGCTCCAACTTTTCACTTGTAAAGCTAACATAAGTCGTGCAATCTGATGGTGCACCTAAACAATTTCTAGCACAGCTATGAAGCCTAACATGAATTTTTACTTCTGTGAAATCACCATAAACCCAAAAGTCAAAGTCACCCCAAGCTTTACCGAAGTCATTGTGAAGCAAATAGTCTTTCACGATTATTCTACGTATAGTTGGCATAGCTTACCTCACACAGAATAAATGAATATTACTTAACTTTAATTGTTCTTATAAGCTCTACAATTAACATTACAATTAACATTAATACCATCATGTTACTCATTGACGCCATATAAGTTTCGTACGTAGGTGCTGGAGTTGGAGCAGCTTCTTCTTTTGGTACTTCTTCGTCTAGCTCTATTGCTACGAAGAAGTTGCCATCATAATCTCCGCTTTGACCTTCAACTCCATTCTCATAGACAGCATAAGCGACATACTTACCGTTGCTCGTTTCTATTGATGGATCTACAAGTATTATAGCACCGTTACCCGCTTCATCACCTACATGATTCTCAATGTTCAACGTGTATTCTACAATCACTTCTCCATTGTCAAGATTTATTTTCTTAAGCTTTGTATAGTTTTCTTCTAGAACTTGATATGAATAACATATTAAGTATGCAATTTTTGTATTTGGTATGTTTATGACTCCAGTTGGAGAACCAGTAACCTTATCACCTACAATCCCTACATATTGCAGATTGCTCAATGCACCTGTATCTGGATCAAAGTCTAAAGTGAAGAGCCTGACTGCTACATAAGAATTGTCGTTTAAATCACGCTCAAATCTAATAAACAGATATACTTTGTTATTTATTAATAATGCTGATGCTTCGTTTGGATTATGAGCTACGTTGTTTAAGTCTGTTGATAAATCTATTACCTCTTCGTAGCTCCAGTTAAACAAGTTTACTCTGATTATTTTCCAGCTCCAAGGCGTTGTGTTAGACAGCATTTGACCTAAATACAGATAATAGTAATCTCCTACTTTTACTACAAACAATGGATAAGCGTAACCTTGAAAATTAATTGTAAGTCTTTCATAAGCCACTCCTTCTTCATCAATCTCGTATATCTTACAGCCTTTATGGACTGTATTAGTAGCGTCATATAAATCGCTTACAAGTAAGAACATTCCAGTATTAGGATTAACGAAAAGCCTATGACCAGTTCTCATTTCATCCAGTCCTGAAACGTCAATTTCGTTTACTTTGCTGAAGCTGACTCCTCTATTTAGTGATTTGAATATTGAAGTTTTAGCGTTGTTATCAGCACCATGCTGAGTTGTATTAGACCTTGAAACTGCAATTATAGTGTTGTTCTTCATTCCTATTGCTAGTGCTGGCACGGGATAATCATACAGCTTGAAGTATCTTAATATCCTAACCAAACCTAACTCACCTTTTTCACCATATTACTGCTTGTAATTCATATTTAAATCCGTCTGATGATACTGCATTTTCTACAGTAAACAACTCTAGTGTTTGAGGCTCAAAATACCATAGTTCACCATTTAAAAGTATGATATTCCATGCATGTCCTCCTAAAAGCTGGTTATCCTTGTAAATCAAGCCTAGTGCTATTCCTACTGCATTTGTATTCATTCTAGCACTTGTCAATGCTTTAAACAATAATGCGAAGTCATCACAGTCAAAGAAGTCAAACTCATAATGTAGATTGTGAGACTCTATGTAATCCCTAAAGTATTGTATTGCAATGCTTAATGTTTCATTGTTGAACGATTTGTAATATAAGTCGAATAGCCAAGACCTTAAATTGAATAGTAATGTTGAAACTAATTTCTTAAATGGATTTGAATACTGATTCCACACTATTTTCGATAATTTTGCTCTTAATTCGATTTGCGAAATCATTTTTTCACGACCTCCTCTATTACTTCTCTCAGCCTTCTTATTTCTTCTTTTATTTCTGTCAAGTTTGTTGTTAGTAATTTGACTAGGTGTCGTGAGTGATTTGTCATCAATCTATACATTAAGTAAACAGCTAGACCAGCCAATCCATATTGCAGTAATGCTTCTACGATATCCATTATGCATCACCACATTGCCTTCACTAATGAAAACATTATCACCATCATCATTATCTGCATAAACATTAACGACATTTGAGCTAATCCTGCTTGCACTTGTGGTAGAAAATATCCTCCTAGAAATGAGACTCCAAAAATCCCTATGAGACCTGCTATCATGCCCCAAGGTATAGCCATTATTCATCACCTTGTGAAGGTTGTTATTAATGCTGTCATCAATGTCATCATCATCATCATTGTCATTGTTGAAGTGAACAACTGCATTTGCTCCTCAATTGTTTTTTGTTGTGTTTGTGTGCTTAACCAGTATCCAAAACCAAATCCTGCAACTGAAACCACAAGTGATAATACTACTGCAAGCCATGACACCATGACTTCTACACCTTCTCAAACTCCTTATAGACTTGCCAACAATTATACTTTCTTTCTGCAAACTCCTTTGCCTTAATTCCAAGCTCTTCATATTGCTCTTTGTTGTCTAACACATATAGTATCATTTCAGCCAAATCCCTATAGTCGTACATGCCAAAAATTTGCTCTATTAAATTCATGAAGTTGAAGGTTTGCACATGTGTTATCTTTACTCCATAGCCGTAGCCACTTACGACTTCACGCATAGCACCAAAATCAATGTATATAGGCGGTTTTCCACACATCATAGCTTCAATGAGAGGCATGCCAAAACCTTCGCTATGAGCAGGGTGCACATATACATCACATGCATGATATCTTAATGCAACCTCATACTTTGAAAGCTTGCCAAAAAGCTTCTCAGCAATGTATTTGCCTTCAACATCTTTAGGTATTGGTATTCCAACTTCCCAAGGATAATGGTTTGTTAAGTGAACTAGCACTACGTCATCTCTCTTCTTACAGATTAATTGAAGTGCTTGTAGTAGCTCCTCTATGCCTTTACGTTGATGTTGCATTCTTTCGTGGAGTGCACCATTGAAGAATATTATCTTTTTGTTGTTGAACTGCTTTCTATATGCTTCTACATCAGCTTTATTAACGACAAACTCATTTGGGTCTATTGCTCTTGGAATTACGTTGTGCACTTTTATGCCTGCTTTTTCGTAGTTCTGTTTAACCCAAAAGGTTGGTGTCGAAATTATGCATGCATCAAGGTAACGCTTAAAGAAATCTGAAATCCCCAGTGGTATTCCTTCACTATCACAACTGAAAATAAGCCTGTTTGTTAATGCTAAGAAGCGTGGAATATGCACTAGTGATGGTAAAAAGAGTGTATTGAAGTAAATTAATTTATCCCATTTGCCGAAAGGGAAAAACATTGTATTCATGTCGTGCAATGCTACATTGTGATTTAATCTTAAGACTCTAGCTGTTTTTTCTGCTACGTCAAGAAAGCTTGCTGTTTGAAATGGTGCTATTACTGCTATGTTCACGTTTTCTTCACCTTTAAATGGCTCATAAAGACCTTGATTATTGTAATTATTAACGCAAAGAAGAGCATTGGCATTAAGTATTGCTGTGCATAATATGCTGTTAATGCTATTGCCTCATACATACCAAAAAATAAAAAAAGAGTTTAAGGTTTAAGGTTTGCTGTTATGCTGTTATCCCTTTAGCTCCTTAAGCAACATTATGACAACGAAGAACA
>Ga0190311_1000559_pt1 | contig 10943 bp, 21 predicted proteins | sample 48700789_MG_FD_165037 | JGI IMG/M metagenome (GOLD analysis project Ga0190311, IMG submission 165037) | Hydrothermal vent sediment bacterial communities from Southern Trench, Guaymas Basin, Mexico - 4870-07-8-9_MG | ecosystem: Environmental > Aquatic > Marine > Hydrothermal vents > Sediment ...
ACGAGGTTCTGGTGGGAGTCATAGGAGCGCTGTCCGCTGTGGTGGGAGTTCTGGGCTCTCTTCTCAGAAACCGCAGAAACAACTCGCCGAACCGCATTTCCGACGAACTCAAAGAGCTGAGAAACGAAATAGCCCATTTGAGCAGAAAGGTTGACATCTTGAATGTGCGCATCGAGGAGGGCAACAAAAGGCTGGAGGAGATGATAAGAGGATTGCACGAAAAGCTCAGATAGGAGGGTGAGATGCCGAAGCCCAAGTCTAAAGCCATACTCGCCTACAGAAAAACCGACCTTCTGAGCTCAAGCTTCGAGGCGTATGTGAAAAGCGGAGAATGGAGGTGCGACAAATCGCCCACCGGAGCACACCACTGGATCATATCTGACGGGAGCCAGAGGTGTGTTCACTGCGGATGCGTCAAGAGCCTCAAATCCAAACCCGTCTTTTTCGACGTTTCGTCTTCTGAAGAAATCGAGCAAACGCTTGAACCTTGATAACGGCACGCTAAAATATGTGTGAAACTGCAAAGGGGGTGTATGGCATGGCGGAGATTCTCCTCGATGACGACAGAAAAGGCAAGCTTCTGAAGGCCGCGAGCAGAAGCAAAAAAGTCAGAGAAGTGCTTCCCATGCTGGGAATTGATCTCGAACAGCTCAAGAAAGAGGTGAAGAGAGAGGTTCCGGAGAGGCTGAGCGACGAGGAGATCAAAAGCAGGCTTGCGGAGCACCTGAAGAGCGTGGAGAACCCCGAGAAGATAGCCGACGCCGACAGGTTCACCTACTGGATCTGGGAATCCGCTCTTGACGGCGGCAGGAGGAGAATTGTGGTCGCGCAGTTGGTGGGAGCGAGCGGCGTTCCCGTCAAAGCTCTGAGCATTCCCGTCGAAATAGCCCAGAGCGTGGCCGATGCGATTCTGAGGAGGGTCGGAAACAGGAGAAAGAAGAGGTGAGGTAGATGCCGAGAATTCCCATCAAGTCCACAAGAGGGCTCATCTTCGTGGGCTTCGTTCTCGGCATATTCGGCTCGGCGGTTCTCTACTGCGTTTTCACCAAGAACTTCGACGGGCTCAAAATTGTGATGTCCACTCTCGGCCCTCTCGCGGGCACCATCATTCAGTCCCTCGTTGAGGAGCTGAGAAGCAAGGGCGAGGAGTAATGTCCGGCCTTGTCCTTCAGGGCTACGGAGCCGCCCAGAGCATCTGCACTCTGGGTCTCGGCCTTCTTTTCGTCGGCAAGTTCTTCTATCACGGCGAGATGTCGGGCGTTGGGACGATTCCCACATGGGAGTGGGAGCCCGACCCCGACTACCCCTTCGACGAGCTTGTGGGCTCTCAGTTCAAGGAGGTTCACTACGAGGAAGCCCAGTATGTGGTGGGAGGCGAGCCTCAGAGAATGGGGTGGGATGCCATATCCGAGGCCTGCGCTCTCATAACCGGGCACAGAACCGCTCCGAGATATGTGCAGAGCCCCTGCTACTATCTGGGCGAGCCGGGATGCTATGTGAAAGGCCGGTTCGCCGATTCGGTGAGAATGTTGCTTCACTCGACGCTGAGAGAGGGGCTTGTCAAAGCGTTCTTCAAGCTGGACAAAGGGGAGCAGGAGGAGATGCAGGCCATTCTCGACGAAACGGAGTCCCAGCTTGAGCAGATATGCGAGGACTTCAGGGAGGGGGCCGAGAGCATAGACTGGGAGATCGCCATCTATCCCGACGCGAGGAAGTATGTGGTCGAGGTGATCGTCAGGTGAAGGCGCGGGGCTATAATCCGAGGAAGTGGTTCGATGCAAGCTACTTCAGAGGCGGGAGATCCAACTACTGCGACTACCTCCGCGATCACAGATTTCCTCTCGTCGCCAGAGCTCTAACCCAGATCTTGGACCTCTGGGGGAAAAGAGTGCTGGACTGCGGATGCGCCGTTCCGTATCTTGTTCACGAGCTGAGGAAGCTGGGGGTCGGCGCTGTGGGGTTCGACATCTCGGACTACGCGGCCGAGAGGGTGAGGAGGGAGAAGCTGGGGTGGTTTCTCGTGGCCGATGCGAGGTTCATTCCGTTCGCAGACCGCTCCTTCGATGCGGTCATAGCCAGCGAGCTTGTCGAGCATGTGCCTTCGGAGCACGAAGGCCTTTTGCTTGCCGAGCTGTGCAGAGTTTCCAAGAGGATGGTGCTCGTGAGAACTCCTTGGGCTCCTTCCGAGGCTGACAGGGACGACACTCATGTGAACATCCATCCTCCCGACTACTGGAAGGCCAGAATGAGGGAGCTGGGGTTTGTGTCGAGAGAGGATCTGGAGGAGAGGTATGCGCGGGCGGGAAGGATGATGTTCCCCGGCTTCTTCGACTGGTTCATGTTTTTCGAGAGGCTCGACGGTGGGTAGCAGACTGGATTTGAGGCCGACGGTGGAGATGTTCGCAGTCGAGAGCAACTCGGCCGAAGATCTGGGTGCGGCTCTCGTGAAGCTGGGGAGAAAGCTGGCGTTCGAGAGAGGCGGTGCAAAAATCATGATGATGATCTACAGGCCGGAGATGGGGTGTGTTGAGGTGTATTTTGAGAGGGTGAAAGAAGTCATAAAGAGGGGAAGGTGAGAAATGATGGAGACAATAAAATGGAAAGCGGAATGGAGAGTCGTGAAGTTTTTCGACCCCCAAGGGGAGATTGCGGAACGCCTTAAGAGAGGCGCTTCTCTTGAGGAGACAATTGCCAGTTGCGGTGGGTGCCTCGCAGATGAGCAGTTCGAGGGAAATGTGGCGTTGAACGAGGGGCTTCAGGGGATAATCGATCTTATCTGCAATCTCGCGTCCGTGACACCTTGGGACGAATCTCACGCGAGAGTAGGGGTTGGCGACTCATCCACTCCTCCCTCTCCTACTCAAACCGGACTTCTCGGATCGAACCAAGCTTATGCTCCGATGGACGCTGGATACCCCGTGCGCACGAACCAAACTGTTGAGTGGAGAGGGACTTTCGGAGGGGATGAAGCGAACTTCCATTGGTATGAGTTCACTGTTGACAATGGCCCCGATGCGCAAGTCAACCTGAATCGCACTGTAGCGGACAAGGGGGTGAAATCCTCCGGAGAGACATGGGTTCTGAGCCTTAAGATCACGTTCTCGTAAGGATGGAGGTTTAGAACGATGGCGTTCGGAGATATAAGGAGGGAGGCTCCGAGCCCCGCATCCAACCCTACCGGGATCGGGGGGGATGGAAATGTAATCTGGCATTGCGATGCCGGTGAGGATCTCTTCTACGAGCTCTCGCCCGACGATTTTTCGATAGTAAGAACGGCTTCAACTCCGGACAGAGCGCCTTCAGGAGTCGGGGGAAAGGCTGGAGTTATATGGCATTGCGACAACAACGTGTGTAAGGTCTACGAGATCTCCCCGGATGATTTCTCGGTCGTGAAAGAGGCTTCGGCTCCGGGAACGGGTCCCCAAGGGATAGGAGGGGATGAGAACAAGATATGGCATTCAGACGGCTCGAAGGTCACACTCTACGAGCTTTCTCCTACTGATTTGAGTGTCGTGAGATACAAGGGCGCCCCGGGTTCGTACCCGACGGGAATCGGCGGAAGCTCTGAAGTGGTCTGGCATTGCGACAACATTCGCGACAAGATCTACGAGCTTTCCCCAGATGATCTCTCGGTCGTGAAGGAAGCTTCTTCACCTGCAACTTCCCCCACAGGGATAGGCGGGAATAAGTTCGTGATATGGCATTGCGACAACTACGTCGACAAGATCTACGAGATCGACACTGGTGGCATAGGTCAAGTGTCCGCAGAAGATGAGATCTCCTTGAGCGATCAGGCTCTCATATACGCACTTCGAGAGATTCTGGACGAAATAACGCTCAGAGAAACTGTAGGCTATGACACCGGACCTTCCCCGGCGGATCTTGCCCGTCTCATTCAGGATCTCAGATCGCAACTTGAATCTCCCCTCACGCTTGTGAGGAAAATTCAAACCAACAGATGGAAAATCGAAGATAACAAACTCATCATTTACGACGATGATCAGCAGACCCCACTCCTTGTGTTTGATCTCTATGACAAAAGCGGCGCTCCTGCCGAGATAAATGTTTACGAGAGGGTGCCGCAAGAGGGATAAGGAGGTGAGAAAAGTGGAGATGGCGCTTCTGATCGAGTTCGATCTTTCGACGGGGAGGAGGCCGGGAGGGATAGATCCGAGAGACCCCGGCCTGAAGTGCTACGGATGGCAGAATCTTGATTCAGTTCCTGCCAAGGAGATAAGGCTCATAGTGGACGGGAGAGACCCTTCACAGTATGAGGGGGTCAAGGGGATCAGAATTCTCAAAGGAAGGGACGAGATAAACAAAGCTATTGAGGAACACATGCCAAAGCGCTATGTGATCGAGAATGCCGCTCTCTTTCAACTCCATCTTCAGCAAAAGGGCATATCTCTTGATCAATATGCGGGAAAGGACACCCAAGAGGTTCTCAAGGAGCTTCACAGAATGGGAATTCTCGGAATAAGGGAAATTAGACCGAAAAGAGTTGAGGAAGTGCTTGGCGTGTGAGATCGCAGAAGGGGACGAGAAAGATGAGGGGGTTTTTCTTCAGACGCCGGAGATGCCGTCATGTGTGGATTAAGTTGAACCCCTATGTGGGAGATTGGATGAAGGATATTCCGAAGAACCACATTTCCGGAGCTGTCAAGGCGATAGCGGAGTATCAGAGCGAGAATCTTCCCGCTTGGAACTATGTTGTTTTCAGATGCGAGAAATGCGGAGAAATGAGGGTCGAGGGAGTTCATACCTACGCAGGGGGAGGGGTGTATGGGCAGAAGATAGGATTGCGCACGCCTCTGGGGAAAGGAGGAGAGTAAAATGAGAGGGCCTCTTCTGAGCACGATCCTCAATGAAGTGGTTGAGAAAGGCTATGTGGTAATTGTCCATGATGCAAAAAATATGGGGAAGATCCTCGATTGGGTGATCCGGCGCGATGAGGGAGAGGCCAAGGACTTTGGAAAGGCGATGCTCCAGAGGATTGAGGAGGAGAGGAAGAACTCCGAGATTCCGCTGATCACCCCTCTGAGGAAATACGCGAGGGAGTGCGGGGAGATCAAAGCCTCGATCTTTGAGATACGCAGGGTGGGGGAGCTTGACCTCTCCTGAGAATCAAGGCTTATAATTCAATTGGGCTTCAGCGGAGGGGAGGAGAAGCCGAGGCCACGTGGAAGGCACGGCTGGACAAACCGGCCGTGCCGTATTTTGTTTTCGGGAGGTGCGGGATGGCGGAAAAGCGGGGCGGCGGACAGGAGAGAAAGTTTGAGTGTCCGCTTTTCAAAGGCCTGTGCAGGCCGGACTGCGTTTTCAGATCCGAGGGGGTGTGGAGAAAATGCCTTCTTGCCGATCTCGCAAGAACGCTGGTCGAAAAGGAGGCGAAGGGAAGCCTTGGCTCATGATCGCCGTCGGAGTCGGATCGTTCTGGTGTGGCTGGCTTGTGGGATATGTGATGGGAATTTGCAGGATATTCGTGGGAGGAGGTGGATGAGAGATGAGGCTTGAAGATGAGGAGAGGAAGCTGTGCATAGACGCCATAGAGTTCGCGCTCGAAAAGGGATACGGGAGGGGGAAGGGCAGAAGGAGGAGGCTTGAAGAGCTACTCAGAAGACTGAAGACAAAGTTCGAGCTGGAGGGGATCTGGGAGTCGAGGGGCAGAATCTGCGATGAGGACACGATGAAAGAAGTCTTGAGGATCGGATTCGGAATCGAAAATCCCATCAAGCTGGGAACGGGGGACAGGCTCACATACTGGGCGGGAAGGAGCGCTTGGAAGGGGCTCCCCCGCGTTGTGTTCTGCGCCACCAAGCAGAACAGCGGATACGCCACTCTCAGGTTCGTGGTTCCCTACGATGTGGCTCTCGGCATGAAGGGGGCTCTTGAGGAGCTTCTCGAACTCGACGAGCGCTCTTCAGGCGAGTTCGAGCCCGACGACATCCCCGACGTCCCTCTTGAGATCGTTCCCGCGAGAGAGGGGAGGATTGTAGGCGCAGATCCGGGGGTTCTCTCGCTTCTCACTCTGAGCGACGGGACTGTCATCGGCGAGAACTTTCACGACTACATCAAGAGGTGGGCTCCGGAGGGCTCCAAGGGGATAAGAAACCTCAAGGCGAAAATCACCATCCTGCTGAAGAGATTCGACTGGAGCCGGTATTCGGCCGTGTTCGTGGGCGAGACCTTCGGAAGCAAGGCCATGAGGTTCTACTGGCCTCACAGCAGATGGAAAGGAAGGAAACTGGAATGGCCTTCAAGCTGGCTCAAGAAGAAGCTGAAGGAAGTGCTGGAGGAGAGAGGAGTTCAGCTCATCGAAGTAAGCGAGAGGGGCACATCCTCTCACTGTCCGAGGTGCAGAGGCGAGCTCTCGCAAAGAAAGAACGGCTCCGTGCTCAGGTGCAGAAGGTGCAACTTCGAAGCTCACAGAGACAGGATCGCGGCTCTGAACATTCTGGCCAGAGGACTGGGGCTCAATTTCGTTCCGCCTTCCTTGGCGAGAAGGGGATATGTGAGATCGGCGGAGGAAGCGGAGGAGCTTAGGGAGATCGGAATGAAGGTGGTGGCGAGAGCTTTCGGCGGCGCAAAATAAATAACCGGCCCTTTCGGGCCGGTGGGAGGAGGTGCGCGAAAGTGGATGGGGGTGAGGCGTTCCGCTTTCTATTTTCACGCTTGATGAGCTCCAAGTCAACGGCGAAAATGAAATTGGAAAAACAGATGGGCGCGAAACGGGAAAAGCGAATCCGAATCGCGGCGGCGAATGCACAAATGGGCGGCGAAACGAGATGGATAAGGTGTCCTAAGTGCGGGATGCCAGTGCCCATAGCCCAAGGCGGACTTCCGGCAAGGTGTCCGAACCCGAAGTGCGGCTTTCTTGTGGAGCGAATATTGGCCGAAAGCGAGACCCTGCGGGAGGGGGCACTACCTCCCCCTGTTGCTCCCGGCCCCTCTCTGATCCGCCCCCTCCCGTCGGAATTTGAAAGGAGGCGGGGAGAGTGAAGCTGAGGAAGGAGATACGGGACACATGTGCGGCGAGCATTGAGGAGAGGCTCGAAAAGATGAAAGAGGAGGCGGAGCGCCTTCTGAATGAGCTGTGGCATGCGGAGACCTACGAGGAGTTCATGAGAGCCAAGAGGGAGTTCATGTTCGCGATCCTTGCGGCGTTGCCGCTCGACAGGAGTTCCTGCCCGTTCTGCATGAGATCCTACTCCCCCCTTCTTATGTGCCGCAGGTGCGAATACGCAAAGATTCACGGAGCTTGCAATCAGGACGGCTCAACCTTTGGGAAGATCTGGAACGCGCTGAGAGCTTTGAAGTGCGCGCTCATGGAGTATTACAAAGGCGAGAAATACGATGAGGTTTGGGAGGCGGAGGAGCAGAAGTGTGAGTCCGGAGCCCTGATGGGGAATTCGGGTGGCGGAAAATGAAAGCGGAATTGTGCGTGTGGGCGAGCGTAGTTCGGATCGAGGATCTGGGCGATCTGCACAGAGCGACCCCGAGCCTGAAGAACTGCACGAAATCTGAGGGGGAGGCGGGATGAGCGGCAGGGGCTATTTGAAGGCGATGAGAGAAGGCAGATACGGCAGGGACTGGAAGCAGTTCCGGAAGAAATTGATCGAGGAGAGAGGACACAAGTGCGAAATGTGCGGATGGGACGGCTCCCCTCCTTGGGTTTTGACTGTGCACCATATAAACGGGATTCCGGAGGATCGCAGGCCGGAGAACCTGATGGTGCTCTGCTCCAAGTGCCACCTGAACATACAGCGGCGGAAGAAAGTCCCCGAAGCCCAGTTGAGACTGCTGTGAGGAGGGTGGGACGATGAAAGGCGAATGGTGTCCCCACGAGCCCTGCCTCTTCTGTCAGGAGGAGGCGGGATGCGAGAACTGCGAGGTGTTCCTGCGGAAAAAGATTCCCTGCCCCAGATGCGCCGAAAAGGGGAAGCTTGTGCCTCTTGAAAGAGACGGAGATCTGTGGAGGTGCCCGGAGGGGCACGAATTTTGGTCGTTTCCGTGAGGAGATGATGAGGAGGATACAGAGGAAGAGGATCAGAGGTTGGCGAATGCCGGAAAACGCCGTCTACGTCGGCCGCCCTTCAAAGTGGGCCAATCCGTTCAAGGTTGGTAGAGATGGAACAAGAGAAGAAGTCGTTGAAAAGTATAGAAAGTGGCTCATGAATAAGCTTAGAGAAGACCCGCACTTCTTAGACCCGCTCAAAGGCAGGGACTTGGCGTGTTGGTGCCCACCGGATAAGCCGTGTCACGCCGATGTGATCATTGAGGTGCTGGAGAAAGGCACGAATTTCGGACATTGAGAGCGATGGAGGAGCTCAAATTCCCTTCGGATGTGAAGTTCAGAGCTTCCTACATGGTGCCTGAAGCGTTTTCGCATCCGGCCAAGATGAACTGTTTTCTTCAAATCGAGCTCTTCAAGAGGTATACGAAAGAGAACGATATTGTCCTCGATCCGATGGCCGGAATCGGAACGGCTCTTCTCGGTGCTTTGATGGGCAGAAATGTGATCTGCGTGGAGCTTGAAGAGAAGTTTGTCAAGATAATGGAGCGGAACTGGGAGAGAATGCTAAGCGTGGCTTGTTCTTGCTTCCTCCTCCCCTTCATAAACGAGGAGCCGAGAGTGGGAAGAACGGCGATAATTCAAGGAGACGCGAGGAATTTGTGCGGGATTTTGAGAGAGAAGGTTGATGTGAGCATTTTCAGTCCTCCTTATGCAGATGCCAAAAAGGGCAAGGTCGATCTCGATAAGATGGTCGAAAGGTGGAATGCTCAATACCGTGAGGAGTGGAACTCTTGGGGCAGGAATTGGGGAACCGAAGGGCGCAGAAGAGGTCTTGAAAGTCTCGGCTCCGGCTATTCCGAAAATCCCGACAACATCGGCAATCTCCCCTTTGGCGAAGTGGACAGAATCATAACTTCTCCTCCCTACAGCGAGGCTTTGCGAAGTAAACACGATTGGGAGGAAGAAAATAGGAAATACCTTGAGAAGACCACAGACAAAAGGAGAAAAGGAGCGCAGTGGATATATGCTCGCCAAGGCGACAGGTACTCGGATAGTCCGGATAACTTGGGCAACCTTCCTCACGGTGATATAGACGCGGCGATATTCTCGCCTCCTTTCGGCAACACATTCAGCGATTGGGACATGAAATCGAGAGCCGCGAAAGAAGGCTTCGAACCTTACTCGGACGAGCGCTTCAGAGAGAAGCGGAACATAGGCAACATTCCGTACTATTCTGAAGATCTTGAAAGCAAGAGATCTCCGAAGCCGCCCAAAGGCAAGCCTACTTACTTGGGGGAGATGCTCAAAGTCTACAAGCAGTGTTATGAGGTTCTCAAGCCCGGAGGTCTTCTTGTCGTCGTGGTCAAGGATTTCGTGCGCAACAAAAAGCTGGTTCCCTTGCATGAGCACACAAAGCTTTTGTGCGAAAAAGCAGGATTCAAGTTTGTCGAGGAGTGGTGGCACAAGTTCGAGAGGATGAGCTTCTGGAGGATTCTTCAGAAGAAGCGATTTCCCGAAAGCGAGATACCTGATAAGGAATACGTGCTGGTTTTTGAGAAAAATGGATGAAGAATTTGAGTTCACATTTGTAGAACTTCCTCCTTGGCTCCTTCCGGAAGGTTCCTCAATCATCGCTGAATCTCCGGAGGAGCTGAGGGAGGTGTTCGAGTTCATGGGGTGGCCGCTTGCGGGATGAGCTGGTCAAAAGGCTTGGTGGAGTGGACTGAGGGGGATACTGCCTTCGTTTCGGTCGTCTTCACATGGCATCTGCCCGACGCCTACATGAGGTGCGTGTGGTGGAGATCGCAGGGGTACAGGGTGAGGGCGGGAGGCCCTGCGGTCTCTCTGATGCCCGACTATCTCAGGGATGTGGCAGAAGTCGGAGGCGAGGTCGAAGCCCTTCCACACCACAATCCGAACGCCGTGTTCACATCGAGGGGATGCGTGAAGAGGTGCCCCTACTGCGCCGTTCCGAAGATAGAGGGGGATCTCAGGGAGCTTGAGAGGTGGGAGCCGAAGCCTGTAGTTCTGGACAACAACCTCCTCGCCTGCTCGAGAAAGCACTTCGACAGAGTGATAGATTCCCTCAAGGGAGTGAGAGGCGTGGATTTCAATCAGGGGCTCGATGTGGACTTCCTCAAGCCTTACCACGCGAGAAGGATCGCCGAGCTGGATCTCGCCGTTGTGAGGATAGCTTGGGATGATGTGAGGAAGGAGAAGAAGGTGATGGAGGCGATAACGACTTTGTTCAAAGCCGGAATCCCTCCCGAGAAGATAAGGTGCTATGTTCTCGTGAACACTCCTTGGGATACACCGGATGACGCGATGTACCGGTGCTGGAGGCTCAAGATGCTGGGGATCTGGCCCTTCCCGCAGAGGTTTCAGCCTCTCGATGCGCTCAGGAAGGACTCCTACCTCTCCCCCAACTGGGATGAGAGGTTTCTGCGGTACTTCATCCGGTATTGGAGCAGGATGAACTGGCTGAGGTTCAAGGACTTCGACCCGAATTGGAGAAAACGGCGGGCCCTTTCCAGACCCGCCGTCGGAGGGGGTGATGGCAGTGGTGCGGAAGGGAAGTTGCGGGGAAGACCTCGCACTTCTGATTTTACACAAGTTGCCGTGAAAAGCCTACTTCTTCAAGAGCAAGACGAAGTTTGAATCTTCTCTCCATCTACCGCTCTCATCTTCGGACTAAGACTACTGTAGTCCACAATAAGAGAATTTGTGGTTATGCTATACGATTTGATGTGTATTCGTATTCTATGTGCCATGAGTATTATGAGCTTCTGCGAACGGATGTGTGGCTCTTTCCGGATAAGAGCATGGGGCGTTGGTGGGAGCTGGTGTGGAGCCGGACTCAACTACTCATATATCGATATATGAGTAGTTGAGTCCGGCTCCACACCAGCTCCCACCAACGCCCCATGCT
>Ga0190311_1000560_pt1 | contig 10936 bp, 7 predicted proteins | sample 48700789_MG_FD_165037 | JGI IMG/M metagenome (GOLD analysis project Ga0190311, IMG submission 165037) | Hydrothermal vent sediment bacterial communities from Southern Trench, Guaymas Basin, Mexico - 4870-07-8-9_MG | ecosystem: Environmental > Aquatic > Marine > Hydrothermal vents > Sediment ...
GGGCAAGCTTAATAAGCATCTGGGCCATAAGGCGTAAGCAGGTGATGGCCCTGCTCCACCCCTTCCTGGTGCTCGTGGCTACCCTGCTTTCCCTTGCCTTCATCTCCTACCTTGGTGCCCTCACGCTCGCATTCCTATTAGTAAGGGGCTTGGTGCGAGGGGAACACGCTAAGGAGTCCCTCTTAGCACCACTAGCTAGGCTAGGCCCCTACCCAGTGGCCTTCCTCGTGCTAGTAGGGGCACTAGCAGCTATACTAGCAAACGCAAACGTCTTCACGTACACGATCATGACGCTAGCACTCGTGCTCCTGCCCTCCCTCATAGTAGCCCTCCCCGTGTCCTCCCTACTCTCCCTCCTGGCCCTACTGTCCTCCTACGGACGTAAGATCTGGCCAGCCCTCCTGGCCTTCCTACCACCAGCTGCTGCCTGCATATACCTGGCCTCATCGGTTGCCCTCATGCTCTCTACGTATGTTACAGGTGGCTACGTATTCTTCTTCCTACTTACCTCCTTAGCCTTCTCCATAAGTGGCTGTGTTGATGCAGTGCCGAGGGCCATGAGCGAGGGCTAGGTGGCCTGCCTGTAAAGCCATTAAGGCATAGCTGCCCCACACCGCCTGGGCAGGGGAGGCACGTTGGGTAGGGGCGGTAGGCCGTATATGGCTGAGATGACGTGGGAGGAGGTCGCTGATTTCCTAAGGGAGCACGATGTAGTGGTCGTGCCAGTTGGCTCCTGCGAGCAGCACGGCCCCCACCTACCGCTTGATACGGATACCTACGATGCACTGTGGATATCGCTTAGGGCTGCTGAAGAAGCTGGCTGTGCCCTAGTGGCCCCTCCAATAACCTACGGCGTTTCATACCACCACATGGCCTACCCAGGCACCGTGAGCATAAGCCCTGAGACCCTGATGAGGATCGCCATTGAGGTAGCTGAGAGCTTGATAAAGCATGGCTTTAGGAAGATAGTATTTGAGAATGGGCATGGTGGAAACGCCCCAGCTCTAAATGCTGCTGCCCAGGCCATAAGGGCTAGGCACCCAGATGTGCTCGTGGTCGTGGATAACGTGGGCCTCGTGCCCGACCTAATTGAGGAGCTTGTAGAAACGCCCTACGATGCCCACTCAGGCGAGTTTGAGACCTCAACTAGCCTAGCCAATAGGCCTGAGCTAGTTAGGATGGATAGGATCCGCAAGCCTACCTTCAGGCCCCCAAGCGTGAAGTACATGCGTGTTGGCCTTAAGGCCAAGGGACCTAGGGTCTTCTGGCCGATAAGGACGGACGAACTCTCGGATACTGGTGCCATAGGAGATCCAACAAGGGCCTCTGAGGAGAAGGGCCGTAAGCTACTTGAGGCAATGGTTAGGAGGCTAACTGACCTGCTAGTAGAGCTTGACCACATCAACCTTAAATAAGGCCATGCAGACCAGGAGTTGGAGGTACTTAAGTTGCCAGAGGAGCTGCTTAAGCTAGCTAGAGCAGCCCTAAGGGCTCACCTAACGCTTACGGTTTCAATCGGGGAGCTAGTGCTGCCTAAGCTCGGCCTAGAACTCCTCCTAAGGCTTATCCCACCTGGGCTACGCACAAGGGCGTACCTAAAACGCTAGGAGGCATGGTGTATTTAGCACAAATCTTATAAGCTGGCCCCCTTAACCTTGCTCGGTGATTGAAGATGGCGGAGGAGAGGCCTGCAATTGTTGATGTGCTTAGGCTGGTCCTAGACCGTGCCTTCAGGTCCCGCAGGGAGCTAGATATCACAATTGAGTTCAGGGCTGGGGAGAGGACGGTAGCCAGCTTTAATGTGAAGGGCCATATAATTACGAGGCCAGTAAAGTGATGAGCCATGTCATCGGCCACTAGCAAGATCAGTAGTAGCCTAATTAGGTCCCTACCTCCAGATGTCCTATCAAAGGCTATTGATAAGATCGTAGATAAGGTCCCCCCATCCCTCGTGGTATCCGCCCTCAAGGACCTCGTAAGGGAGAGCTTTGAGAAGGGAATAAAGACCGACCTAGACCTAGCCCTTCTGGGCCTTAGGGTCAGGGGTAGCATAACAGTTAGGTCGCCACCCTAGGCTGGCTGGAGGCAGCGAGCTGCTCACTCCTCCATTATTACATCAAATGTTATCGTGAGCACCAGGCCGAGGAAGCCGAATACTATACGCCCATTCTTAAGCCAGAAGCGAACGCAGACGGCTAGCCCACACCGATGGGCGTGCCTGAGGTGCTCTGTGTTCTCTATTACCACCGTAACGGCTATGCCCTTCGTGCTCTTGGCCCTTATGGTTACATTCTCAAGTAGGTAGCCGTAGCCAAGGTACTTGCCGTGCTCTAGGCAGTAGATCTTGAAGCTTATGGCTGGCTGCCCACCTATGCTAAGCAGGCACATATCAAAGTCAGTTGGGTTGGTAATGGATACGTAGGCCTCGGTAATTATCCTATCACGCTGGAGGGCACTTGGTGATATCATCTTAACGCCACCGATGACGACCTGTAGGCCCATGAGCTCTGGTATCTCAAGCTCCTCCCTCTCCATCTCTATCACGAGCTTGTAGACCTGTATGACAACCCTGAGGTTCTTGGGGGTCCAGGCTATCGTTAACTCCCTCTCCCCTCCTCTTACCTGTCTGTGGAACAGTGATTCCTTAATCCTCATCTCAGCATGTGCTAGCCTCGTTATGTTAGCTAGCTCAGCCTGTATGGGCTCTAGGAGCTCCACATAACCGACCTTATTGCCCTTCTCATCGTAGATATCCATGCTGAAGTAGGTTATGTTATACTGCATCTCTACATCCACTGGCGTCCTTGGGGCTCTAAGCTTGAGATCAAACCATACCTCAAATACGTGCCACTCCCCCTCCACGCCTAGGTCAGCTAACCTCCTTATGGTGAAGTCAAACAGCGATTCTAGGCTAAGGCCTGGCCCAGCTGAGAGCTCTTCCTCATACTCTATTGGGTTCGTTAGCCTTATGTTGTATATCTCTACTGTTACGTTGCCCTCTGCCCTCATCAGGAAGGCCCTACTGTTAAAGCTCCCCTTTATGAGCTCCAGCATAGTCTCCTCACTTGATTGGACAAGCAGCCTAGCCTCAGCTGAGCCAGTTTCGGGCACCTGGACGGGCTCCTCTAACTGCCCCGTCCCGAAGTACGTTTCATTTATGTATATATCTAAGTTGAGGTCTGTTATGTTGAATGGCAGGGGCTGGAAGGCATCAGCTAGCGGGTTCCTAACCTCCAGGATGACCTCGATATCCGTCCCAGGCTCACATACACGCATCTCCTCAAGTGATATGTAATTACCTATATTCTCTATACTTAGCGGGGCATCCATAGCTATCCTCTTGCGCAGGCTGAAGGAGTAATCGATGTTGTACGTGAAGAGGCCAAATATGTATGCTTGAGCATGGATGGTACCATCTATGGTTACCCATACGCCCCTCTCCATGAGGCCCTCAAGCATCCTGTAGAAGGTCTCACCTGGGTTCGGCAGGATGAGCAGCCATATGTCCTGGTAGCTATGGGGCCTTAGCCTAAAGCTCCTCATGGACCTGCCCGTGCCAACTGGTTGGCCCTGGTAGATTATATCGAAGAGGACGCTTGCTATATCTACATCAAAATCTGATGGGTTGTTAACGGTGACTGTCGCATTAATAGCTATCTTCTTCTTCCATACCACTATGGTCGTGGACTTTATCTCAGCATGAACCTGCTCGCTGAGCCCCCTAACGTAGTCCATGATGTAGAAGTAGCCAGCCATTGGGCCAGCCACCATTATTATAGCCACGAGGAGGGCTACCTTAGCTGCCCTCCCAAGCCCAACCCTAGGCCCTAATCGGGGCATGGAACTCCCCCCAGGTTCTCCAACTAGCCTGGTAGCTTTACCAGATATAAAAACTTTTAGCTCAATTTTTGTCCTTACTACTCATATCTTAGAGCAACGACTGGATCGTACTTAGATGCCCACCTAGCTGGTAGGTAGCCGAATATCGCCGTGAAGATGAGGGACACCGTGAAGGACCAGATGGCTATCTCTGGCGTCATTACGGGCTCAGCCGTTACCGTGAAGACAGCGCCAAATGCCACAATGCCCTTCAGGAGGCCAGTAGCAGCTATTACCCAGGCAGCCCCCCAGCCAGCCAGCACGCCTAGGAAGGATCCTATTATGCCCATCAGTATGGCCTCTGACCAGAAAAGCTTCAGCACCGTCCCGCTCGTGGCCCCTATGGCCTTCATTATGCCTATCTCCTTCACCCGCTCCCTAACGTTCGTGGTCATGGTGTTGAACACGCCCAGTGAGGCCACCACGACGGCTATGACACCTAGCACTATGAGAAGGCTCCTGAAGATGCCTAGCACGCCCTCAATAGCCCTTGCGTAGGCCTTAAGGGCGATTATCTTAGCCTGCTCCCTCCCAGTGTCCTCAAAGTAATCCTTGAGCCTATCCTCTATCTCCTTTACGTAATCCACGTCCTTTGCGTAGACCACGATGATCGATATCAGCTCATCGTAATCTGCCATCCTAGTATTGTACCAGTCCACGTACCTATCCCAGAGCGTTTCATCATCAACTGTGATTGCCTCCATGAGCGTCTTCAGCTCAGCTCCATCCACCTCATCTACCTCCCCGCTCCTCCATTCAATACGGGCGCTTATCTGAGCAAACCCCTCGTTGGTGGGCTCAGGTGGCCTGAACCACTCTTTCACGGCCTCAAGCGTCCCTATGATAGAGCTATCTACATCAAATCCAGCTAGGTTGACGCCTGTTTCCTTTAGGACTGCTCTTACCATGACTGTTACCTCTCTGTAGAGTGCTACGCTAGCTATATCGGTTCCCTCAAAGGCTGTGCTCGGCAAGGGCATCTCAACCCTCAGCCTCAATGTCTTATCCACGAGGACTGTTGGGTCGTCCGTCTTGAACTTAAGCCTAGCGAGGAGTAGGGCGACCTTGTATCCCAGCACCACGCCCTTCTTATCTACATCACTTGGTATCTTGCCTTTAAGTGGTACGTAGAGCGTTGGCCATACCTTCAGCCCCTTCTTATGGCTTGAGCCCATGACTAACTGGTAGCTCGTCCAGTAGGTTGAGTTCACCTGGATCCTAGCGGCCCCGAATACACCTGGGAATGTATCGTTTACTACATCTGCCATGTGTACACGTATGTACTCTACATCGGTTAGGTATAGCTTGCACTCCTGGGTCCCAAAGGTACCTATGCCAGTTACGAAGATGACCCTAACGTTGAAGTACGTTTCCATGGCCTCCCTTATGGCTATGCCGAAGCCCTCGCTGACGGATAGGATGGCCGTCATGGCCATAACGCCCATTATTATGCCGAGGATGGTCAGTGCCGTCCTAAGCTTGCTTGTGACCATGTGGTCCTTAGCCAGCCTTAATACATCAGCTATCCTCATGCCCCCTCCCCCTCCTCCTCAGGCCTTAAGGCTTTTTCCTTACCGACCTTAGCTAGTGGCTGTCCCCTTACTATATGACCATCCCTTAGGTAGAGGACACGCCTAGCTGCTGCAGCTACCTCTAGGTCGTGTGTTACGATTATGCAAGTAACCCCCTTTTCCTCATTTAGCCTCCGTATGAGGCTTACTATCTCAGCACCCGTCTTGGTGTCCAGATTGCCAGTTGGCTCATCTGCGAGGAGGATCTCTGGCTCATTAGCTAGCGCCCTAGCTATAGCCACCCTCTGCTGCTCGCCACCTGAGAGTTCAGATGGCTTGTGCCACATCCTATCGCCCAAGCCAACCTCATGCAGGAGGGCCTCTGCCCTCTTCCGCCTCTCCTTCGGTGGGACGCCAGCTATCATAAGCGGTATTTCAACGCTCTTTATGGCAGGGAGCCATGGTATCAGGTGGTACTGCTGGAACACAAAGCCGATCCTCTCCAACCTGAGCTTAGCCCTCTCCTTATCGCTCATCTTAGTGATATCCTGGCCCTCTATGAACACCTGGCCCTTAGTAGGCCTGTCCATGGCGCCTATCATGTTCAGCAACGTGCTCTTACCTGAGCCAGATGGCCCTACAATGGCAACGAACTCGCCTCGCTCAACTTCTAGATTAACGCCTCTAAGGGCATGGACCTCTACCTCACCTAGCTTGTATACCTTATGCACATCGACAAGCTTTACCAAGGGGAAGTCCTCCTCGCCCTTCGCCTTCCCACCCTCTCCTTTCCCCTTCACAATCCCTCGCCTCCGTTCAAATTCCCCGTATCCCTGCTAATATAAACCTTGCTGCCTGTTCTGCTAACCCCCAGGGGCTAGGGAAGGGACATGCTGAGCCAGGGCGAGCACCATGCCCCCTTATAAATGTTTATAAGGGCGTAGCAGCCCCATATGCACCAGGGGGCACGACTAGTTAATGGTGTTTTTCTCCTTACCCTTCCATAAAAACATGGAAATTCGTACTACTTCAGAAGGAGCCGTAAGGCTTTTAAGTCTAGGGATATGAGCCCCACACGAAGAGAGGCGGGTGAAATAAAGGTGCAACGCCATTTGCTATCATTGATGGCAACGCTTGCTGCCCTGCTGATGCTAGTATCAATGATACCCCTACCAGGGCAGGCAACGCTTGCCTCCCCGGCCCCTCCTGCCTCAGCTGAGGCAGGTAGGTCTGGCTTCCCACCAAGGCCACCGATGGCAAGTGAAATAGCACCAGAGCTGTTTGAGAAGTACAGGCCAGGCTTCAAGATATCACCAAACCTACTTGAGGCCCTTGAGAGCCCAGATGTAACTGAGCTTAGGATAATCATACAGTACGAGCCTACTGCTGATGTGCTACACTCCCTGCCCGCTGGCGTTAGGGTAACGAACACCTATGAGGGGGTCCTTCCATTCATATCAGCAGTAATACCTCCTGATGAGGAGCTCCTCAACGCCATAGCTGATATCCCTGGCGTAGTGGCCATCTATGGCGATGTAGCTGTAAACGTGGGTGAGAGGCTCCTAAACGATAAGATGATTGCCTCCTTCGTAGCTGGCAAGAGGCCTGAGCACAGCCCCTGGATATTCCTGATGAACGAGAGCCTAGCCAAGATAGGCGCTTACGATGTGTGGGCTGAGGGCTACACTGGCATGGGCGTTGTAGTTGCCGTACTTGATAGCGGTATAAACAAGGACTTCCCGAACTTCTACTTCCCAGAGGACTTCCCAGATCCTGCCTGGAGGCTTAAGAACAAGGTAATAGATGAGGTTGACTTCACTGGCGAGGGCACGTATGATGGCTTTGGCCACGGCACCGCCGTTGCCCACGTGATAGGCAGCACTGGCCGTACTGGTGGCCGTATACGCTACTACTGCGCCGATACTGATACCTACAACTACTCCTACACCACGCCAGAGGGCGTAATTGGTGTTGCCCCTGGCTGCTTCCTCATGAACGTTAAGGTAATTGACTCCGATGGCAACACCGATATAGATTGGATAATCTCTGGCATAATGTATGCTGTAACCCGTGGTGCTGATGTGATATACTGTGCCATAGGCTTTGATTGGCTCTACACCATAATGTACTGGGAGGACCTCTACCCAGTGTTCTACGCCATTGAGTGGGCCGTCCAGAACGGCGTTACCGTGGTCTGGGCTGCTGGCAATGAGGGCCCAGGCTACGGCACGATAGCTACCCCTGCTAACCTAGAGTCCGTAATCACCGTTGGCGCTAGCAACGAGCTTGACCTGCTCCCATACTGGTCAGCTAGGGGCCCAACCACGGGCCGTGGGGCTAGGGGCCTACCGTTCCCAGCCCCAGGTCCAAACGCTGCCCTAAGGATGAAGCCAGACATCGTGGCCCCAGGTGAGAACATAATCACGCTATACTACGACTGGCGCTCAGTTGACTACTACTACTGGGTGGTCTCTGGCACTAGCATGGCTGGTGCCTTTGCAGCTGGTGCAGTTGCCCTACTGCTAGATGCCTACCCAGGCCTAAGGCCATCCAGCGTTAAGATGGCCCTCATAGAGGGCGCTGAGAAGCTAACTGACCCATTCACCAATGAGCCATATGATTATCACGCTATGGGCGCTGGTCGCCTGAACGTCTACAGTGCCTACATCTACCTAGCTGATGTCGTGCCAGCTGGCAAGGATAGCGAGATAGGGGCTATGAGGCTAACTAAGTACGCAGAGGCCCCTGCCTGGGAGTACTGGACGCCATACTTCAGCAACGTAAGCATACTAGTTGAGGATAGGATATGCAATTACGCTAAGTTCAGCAACTACCTAGATGAGCTAAGGGACCTAGGCGTCAACATAGAGTACGCTAGCTCAGTGCTACCAAGGCCTGGCGTAGGCGAGTACCACGAGGAGCCCATAGGCCCGTACTACCGATCTGGTAGTGGCTCAATCACCATAACGGCACCAGCTGGTGCTGAGGGCGTGATGCTGCACTTCTACACTGTATACTGGCCATACTACTCATACAGCTTCCGCATCCGTGTCTATGATGAGTACGGCAACTATATACAGTACATCAGCCCATCTGTGATGACTGGCAGGCGTGTGTACACGGGCATCTGGACCTTCCTAGCTATGGGCCGTGAGATACGGCTAAGCTACTACATGAGTTATGGCTACTTCATAGTAGACGCCCTAGTTTGGGTCAAGGGCCTTGAGGAGGTAGATATACCTGACGTGGAGACGCCCCACCCGTACCCAGGTGGGCACCTCGTCTACACGGTAATGGCCCCACCTGGTACCTCAGCCTTCAGCATACACTTCACACGCATACAGCTTGAGTGGCCCCTGTGGGACGTGATAGGCATATACGATAAGGACTGGAACCGCATAACTGATGGCTTCACTGGCGATTGGTACCACAACTTCTACGATGTCTGGAGCCCGATGATACCTGGCGATAGGGCCTACGTGGTCATTGATGCTGACCCCGTGGTCAACCAGTATGGCTTCCACATAGACAAGGTGGCCGTATACAGGGAGCCATATCCAGGCAAGATATACCGTGATGCCATGCTGCCACCCATTGAGACGCCCCACCCGTACCCAGATGACTGGACTGGCGCACCAGTCCACTACGTGGTGGAGAGCTCCCACCCATACGTGCCAAATGAGTCCAACAAGACGGTCGTGTACGCCCCAGGTGGCATACGTGTGCAGTTCCTCTTTGAGTCCATTGACCTAGATGCTGATGCAACGCTGAGGATAATCAACCTGTACTACCCAAGCGAGGTATGGGAGTTCACTGGTGATGGCACTAACGTCTGGACCGATTGGTTCAGCCTGAACGCAAGTGGCTATGCTGAGTTCAGCATAATGATCATAGACCCAGATAGCACTAACACTGAGAATGCCTGGGGCTACAAGATAACTAGCTACAGGACCGAGGGTGGCCTAATCTGGGGCCCAGTGCTCTGGTATGAGGAGGACAGGGACATAACCCGCCTGCACTTCGCCTACACCAACCTAGACTGTGGCGACTGGATCCACGTGTACGATGCCTACGGCAATGAGTGGTGGTGGGGTGGCAACGCTACCGACGTCTGGACCGATTGGCTCCAGGGCGAGAGGGTATGGATTGAGATAGTAAGCAAGGACACCGACACGAAGGGCAAGGATGGCTTCATCATAGACATGTATGAATCACGCTACACCCGCACCAGCATGGACCTGCTAAAGCACTACGAGGGCTACTACATGCTTGAGCCCTACTACATGGAAACCACGCTTGAGGAGCCAATCTGGGTGGAGTCAGACCACCCATACGCTAACAACTTCGAGGGCTGGTGGACCATTGAGGAGCCAGGCGCAGTTGCCATAAGCCTGTACTTCGAGGTGCTCAAGCTAGCTGATGTAGATTGCCTAGAGCTCTACGATGAGCACATGAACTTAGTCTACCGCTACACTGGCTCAATTGATGCCTCTGGTAGCTGGTCCCCATGGGTAAGTGGCGACCTCGTCTACCTACACTTGGTGAGCGATGATAGGGACGTTGACTTCGGCTTCCTCATAACTGCCATACGCTACAAGGCAACTTACAACCCAGATGTAATCAACACGCACGACCTGCTTGGCTATGTGGCCACTTACGGTGGCCACGTGCTGCTCACTGGCGATGACGAGCGCATGATACCCGACCAGGACTACTACGGCACTCCATATGGCTACAACTACTACGTAATGCCCTTCGGCATGGAGTGGATGGACCTAGCTGCTGGTGGTGGCTCAACCAACTTCATAACCCACCCGATAACCCGTGGCGTAGACATAATAGGCTTCATGAACCCACATGGCAGCATAGTATCAGGTGATAACACCGTAATATCCTATGACCCATACTTCCCATCCATAGTGCTTAACACGTCCGCTACTGGCGGTGCCTTCCTCGTGATGTCAGACGACGATACCCTCAACAACGACTGGCTGTACTGGCAGCCCTGGCCTAAGAGGAGGCCAGGCTACATGCCAAACCTCCGCCTTGGCCTCAACATCATGGCTTGGTTCGGTGGCTGGGATACTGGCGTATTTGATGAGATAGAGGTCGTACCTCGCCATGCCATTGGCTTCAGCGCTTCATACAACATCTGGACCTACAACGGCACTGCCTTTGACATAGATGTTGATGTAGCTAACTTCGGCAACTACACGGAGGAGGTATGGACCTACATAGAGTGGTCCGAGGACCTAACCTACGTAGCACCTGGTAGGCACTCACTCATCGTAGAGCCGATATCACCAGCCTCAACCGACCTGATAACTGGCGAGCTCACCTCCAAGGAGGTAGCATGGTTCTTCGAGAGCCCACACCCATACTACGATGGCTGGTACGAGGACGTAAGGTTCTACACCTGTGGCATGATGAGGCGCTACCACTTCGCCAACATAACGCTGGAGCCTGGTGATGTGCTAATAGTCTATGATGTAAGCAGGCCAGAGTTCACGTGGACCTTCAGCGGTAGCACTACGGATAAGTGGTCC
>Ga0190311_1000566_pt1 | contig 10879 bp, 8 predicted proteins | sample 48700789_MG_FD_165037 | JGI IMG/M metagenome (GOLD analysis project Ga0190311, IMG submission 165037) | Hydrothermal vent sediment bacterial communities from Southern Trench, Guaymas Basin, Mexico - 4870-07-8-9_MG | ecosystem: Environmental > Aquatic > Marine > Hydrothermal vents > Sediment ...
GATCTAAGAGCTATGGTGAATGATAAAAGCATTATTGAAAATGAGTTGTCAAAGCTTCTCCATGAAATACTTCCAGACTCTAAATATAATGTTATAACTGGCACGGGCTCATATATGTATACTGACAAAAAATCAATTATTATTCAAGCTTTCAAGAGTACTTTAACGAGATATGGTTATGAACCAGAAATTAGTGAAGGGGCTGGAGCAACTGATTCAAGATATTTTACAACATATGGGGTTGAATCAGTTGATTTTGGACCGCTGGGCGGGAATATTCATGGAGACAATGAATATGTAGAGATTAAGAGCTTACAGATACTGCCTAATATATATTTGAATACAATAGAATTTCTCATCCAAGATCATGTTTAGGTCCTTTGTATATTCTATACTTTCAATAGTTAATTTATAAGAATAGATTAAACAGATCATATGGTTAAGAACTAGTTATTTTTATTGTTAGCGTAAAAGATATGATTTTAACTTGGTATAGGAATAAAAGTAGTAGAGCAATTTCTGGGTTTCTCTAATGAGTAATAGAAGTTTTAGAATAGGAATAAAGGCCCTAGACGATATACTGGGCAATATCCTAGTACCTAAGACATTGATGGTAATTAGAGGAGATACTGGAACTGGTAAAACTATTCTAGCATCCACTATATGCTATACTAATGCTGTAGAAGGACATAGGTGTTTATATATATCATCTATCGAGGATAAGGCAAGGATTTATGAGAAGATGAAAGCTTTGGGAATGAATTTTGAAGAAATAGAGAAGAAGGGATTAATTCAATTCTATAAATTGCCTATTGCGGTAAAGAGGGATACGCTTGTTAAGATAGCTATTGATATACATTCATTAATTAGTGAATATAATCCCGGTGTTGTAGTATTTGATTCTCCTACACCTCTTATGAGACTTATACAAGACAGAGCTTCAGGTAGAGATGTTCTAGAGGATCTATTGAATGAATTATTTAGAGGAGTAGATGGATTAGTGGTACTAATAATGGGTACAGATGTGTATCGTGGATATTTTGAGGGTATTGATATAGAGTTTTTAGCTGACATCATATTAACTCTAAAACATGAGATAAAGAATAATGTTCTATCAAGGGTGATAGAGATAACAAAGGCAAGAAATGCAAGAGTTGGTATAGCAGCTATACCATTCACAATAGTTGATGGCAGGGGCATTGTAGCCCATGAACCAATAATGCTTCAGGAGATACCTTCTCTAAAGCCGGTGGAAATCTCGATTCCATGTAAGATCCTTAGTGATTATATTGAGCTTTTACATAAAGGCCAAGTAGTATACATTACATATCCTTCGGATGCAAGGCCTTTGCCTCTAATATTCATAGTTTTTGGTACAATAGTAGTCAATAGCTTAAAATCAGTATTTATAAGCTATAAGTATTCACCGTATGAAGCAAGGGATCTTGTTAAAAGAGGATTTAGAAGTATAGGCCTAGATCCCGGGCTTGTAGACAAGATTATTGAGAAATATTTTGTTTTAAAGGGTATTAATCCTGCAGCGAGTAATGAGCAACAATATATTTGGGAAATTGAAATTATTAAGACTCATAGGCCAGATGCTGTTATATTTCATGGAGTTGATATAGTTGCTAATATTAGAGATCAATATATGTATAGACTAGGTCTACTTAATCAAATATTTCAATTTAAGAAAATGGGTATACTAGTAATAAGGCTTGGTTCATATGATGAGAAATGGTATTCGTGGAACGCTACAATATCAGATGTAGTGATTAGGTTTGAATTAGCGGGCGATCGATTTGGACAGCCAAATTATAGAGTATATATTTGGAGAACGGGTAAGCCTCCTATGATCTTAGATTATAAACAGTTAGAGAACTGTATATATGAGATAGGCAATGCATTGAAGAAATACTGTCAAGAGAATCTATGATCTAGTGTAGTTATACTACATAAAATTTATTTCAATATTTATATACTCCGATTAAGACATTTTACCCTCAAATATGATTAATGGGGCAACTATACCTTTATGTTTCACAATATATACTCTTACTAGATTCGACATTACATATCCATCAAATGTTACTATTATTGTAGTACTCCATTCTGGAAAAATTATATTTACTTTAGCCTCATACGGTAGATCTGTAATATACAGGGGGCCCGTATATCTTCCACTTAGAACTTGGAATTTGAAGCCTTGATAAGTAATATTATTCCCCTTTTTAAAGAAATAGAATGGGTATCCAGGATCCTTAGTTAAGATGTCTTGAGAAACGTAACTATTGCTTAAATCGATAATATCTTGGTTATTGTTAAAGTATTGGTTTCTATAGTTGTATATACTGTATTATATTGATTCGGTGAAGTAGGTATAGTTGCGGCCGTTGTACTTTTATTTGATAATGTTGTTGAATATGATGGAATTACCTTAGTATTTAAGTAACTACTATATAATATGATGCCTAGTATCAAGCCTAGTATAAACATTGTTATGGGTAAAACAATATACTTGCTAAAATTCAATTTATCACCCAGTTTGATTTATCAAGTATTATTTTAGCAGATCATATTAATTATAGTATTTTAGATAAATATTATAAAAGAGAAAGAAAAGAAAAATATTGTTTGATTAAATATTAGAGCCTTATAATTCCTCTCTTCTTGAGCTCTAGGTATACACGGTGAGGCGTTAATGGTATTTCTGTGAACTGTATACCTGTTGCATGTGATACTGCATTTACTATTGATGGTGCTATAGCTACTATAGAGGGCTCTCCAAGACCCTTAGCTCCTAATGGACCCTGCTTATATAGTGCTTCTACAAATACTGGTATGATCTCTGGAGAATCCTTAATAATTGGTACATAGTATGTTGATAGATTATTAGTTAGGACATAGCCATTCTTGTCATGAACTATTTCCTCCATTAATGCATAGCCCATACCTTGTATATAGCCGCCAATGGCATGGAATTCAGCGCCAACAGGATTAATTACACGGCCGATATCATATGCTGTTACAGCACGATCAACTTTTACCTGCCCAGTCTCAAGATCAACAGATACCTCTGAGATTATAGCTCCAAATGTATACGTTATGTAGGGTGCACCCTGCCCAGTCTCCTCATCCCATTCTGCCTTTGGTGCACGATAGTATCCAAACTCCTGTAGTGGTACACCTAGCCAGAATGCTTGTTCTACAACATCATTCCATGTAACCTCCTTCTCAGGATCACTGCGGCAATATACTCTTGGTGCCTCGATAACTATATCATCTGGGCTACAGTCTAAGAGCTTAGATGCTACTTCATTAAGTCTCTTCCTAAGCTTATAGGCAGCAACTAATGTAGCATTACCCCCCATAACAGTTGATCTAGAGGCTACCGTTGGGCCAGAATCAGGTGTACTAGCTGTATCTGGTAATTCTATTCTGAAGTAGCTTGGTGGTACGCCGAGAATCTCTGCAGCTATCAGCACTAGACCCCATAGTGATCCCTGTCCCATATCTGTTAATCCAGTACGATAAGTTATTGATCCATCGCGATTTATGATTATCGTAGCACTAGAATAATCTGCTCCTTCAACACCAATGGAGTTACCGTGCCATCCAAGAGCTATACCTATACCCTTCCTAATTGTGCCGCTTTGGCTTGCATACTTCCTCCTCTTCTCATACCAGTTGGAGAGCTCAATAGCTTTCTTAATGACTCCTTCAAGCCCTACACCATGCTCTTCTGTAAGGAGTTGTCCATGGACAGTGCGGTCGCCTGGGCGTAGGATATTCTTAAGCCGGAGCTCAACAGGGTCCATGCCAAGCTCTTCAGCTAGAATATCCATTTGTCTCTCAACAGCGAAATGTATCTGTGGATTACCGAATCCACGGAATGCTCCGGAATATATAGTATTGGTATATACTGCTATAGTATCGATCCTGGCATTCCTTACACGATATGGTCCGGTTGAATGGACAGTCGCTCTCCATGCAACAAATGGCCCGAGACTAGCATAGCCTCCAGTATCGAGTATGACATTGGCTTCAACTGCAAGTAGTGTACCATCTCTCTTAGCTGCGTGGCGGTACCATGCTACCATTGGATGCCTCTTACTATGTCCAATAATGCTTTCTTCACGAGTATGTATGGCTATAGCTGGTCTACCAGTAAAGTATGCTGCAAGTGCTGCCTTACTACCGATCTCGTTTGCTACATCCTCCTTACCGCCGAAACCACCGCCCATAAACGGGGCTATTACGCGTACCATGTTCTGTGGAAGGCCTAGTACACGGGCAATTGCTCTACGAGCATCAAATGGACACTGTGTAGAAGCTATAACAGTTATGCCTCCATCAGGCTCTGGTATAGCGAGTGCTGCTTCAGGCTCCATATAAGCGTGTTCCTGCATTGGAGTCCTATACTTATTCTCTACAACTACATCAGCTTCCTTCAAAGCCTTCTCTACATCACCAGTACGTATCTTGAAGTGAGCAACTATATCACTATCTCTTTCCTCATGAATCCTTGTATGAGGCTTCTCCTTTAGAGTCATTAGATCAACTATTTCAAGGGGATCAGTATATACTGGCAATGGCTCATACTCAACATATACTTTATCAGCAGCTTCTCTAGCAATATAGGGATCTTCAGCAACTATTAATGCAACCATATCTCCAATATAACGCACTTTCTTAGTAGCTAGTAATGGCTGATCAGGAATTACATAGCCAACATCATTTACACCAGGTATATCATGGCCAGTAATAACCCTTACTACACCTGGTACTTTCGCTGCGGCACTAACATCGATCTTCTTAATCAATGCATGAGCATGCTTAGTACGTACACTATAAACCCATACAACATTACGGTAGAACTTTAGATAGTCAGCAGTGAATAATGCTTTACCAGTGACTTTCGCAACTGCATCCCATCTAACAATTTTCTTACCGACATAGATTAATGGCTTGTCCTTAAACCTTTCAAATACTTCTTCAACAATACGTACATAGTCAGGCTTTGACATACATGGATCACCTCTTAACCTCCTTTATATCAAAGTAGATCTTGCCTTCACGAACATACTTTATTGCAAGTTTTAATGCCTGCATAAACATTGGATAGCTACCGCATCGGCAAATATTTCCTTCAAGTATATTCTTAATCTCATCTTCACTTGGATCAGGATTCTTGTCTAACAAGTACTTCATAGCCATGATAAAGCCTGGGAAACAGTATCCACATTGTACAGCATGTGATTCAATAAGTGCTTTTTGTATAGCATGGAGCTTACCCTCTGGAGCAATTCCCTCCAGGGTCGTTATATTTGATCCATTGGCTCTAATAGCTAGTACTAGACAGCTAGGCACTAGCTTACCATCCATTATAATTAGACAAGCTCCACATTCTCCCCTACCACATCCCTCCTTAACACTAGTATATCCAAGCTTATACCTTAGTACATCGATTAGCCTCTCATAAGGCTTTACAACAACGATATGCTCTACTCCATTAACAGTTAGTTTTATGGGTATATCTGGATATTCATTAGAAGCCATACATGATCACCCCTTGATACGGGATTTTATAAGATATAGACACCTCTTCATCAACACCTTCGATAGATCAAGACGATACTCAGCAGGTGCACGATAGTCACTAATACGCTTCATCTCACTCTCTAAAACCCTGTAGGACTCTCTAATAACTTCTTCACTAAACTTCTTACCACGTAGAAACTCTTCAGTCTTATATGCTCTACCTGGATAAGGCTTTCCAGTACTATCAAAAGCTATTTTTACATCAGATATAGTGTCTCCATCGAGAGCCATATAAGCTGCTGTAACAATGTATCCCATTGCATGTCCACGGCGGCGATCAAGCTTTAGCAGTGCAGTACTACTATTCTCTGGAGTCTCCTTAAACCTCACCTCTGTAATAAGTTCATTTGACCTACGATCGAGTTTTCTCTTACCCAGATATAAATTCTCAAGTTTAACCCACCTATCTCCACCTATACTAGATAGCTTTACCTCAGCATCAAGTGTAAGCAATAGTATAGTTAGATCACTCAGTGGATGCCCCGTACCAATATTTCCTCCAACAGTAGCAATAGTCCTTAGATAAGGCGTTGCAAACTGCCAATACATGTCATAGAATCCTAGATAACGCTTATCCCTTGATAAGAAACTATTATAAAGCTCATCAATCGTCGTTAAAGCACCGATCCATACATACCCATCTTCACGCCTAACATATGATAACTCCTTCCTCAAAGGCCATAGGTCAAGGAAAAGCTCTGGCCTAATAATATCTGTACGTGCTAGAACTAATACGTCGGTACCGCCAGCCAACGGTATAGCCTTATCTCCATGCTCATCAAGATACTTTAGAGCATCATTAAGATCTCTAGGTGTATAGATATTGAAACGTACCGTAGCTATCTCCAATCACCACCATAACCCTTCCAATAAGATATTCTCTATAAGAATATGCATGTACCTCAAATAAAAAACTTAGCCATATATATGTATATGAGGTTATTTTTACCAAAATCTCGCTAAATACTCATTCCATACTATAACAGGTATAAACATTATAAGCAATGTTCCTTTAATCTATCCTATTTAAAATATATAATATTCTCCATTTACAATTAATGTATTGATAGAAAATGAATAGAATTGATTTAATAACAATAATGCTTCTCTTAGTACTCCTTGGAATAGCATTATTTCCAGGATATAAATACTATGGTACAGAGCAATTCCCGGGATCAGTAGCTAAGGAAAAGACCCCCAAGACTACAGTCAGTAAAAGTACTAGAGACCATGGAGATGAATCGATGAATACAGTAAGTACCTTGATCCAGAATAGAACATACCATGTAACATTTATTATTAAACTAACAGAACTACCTGAACTCATAGGTGCAAGATTTGATAGTTTAGAATCCGCTATATATGATGGCAAAGACTGGAGAATTATAGAGATATGGATATGGAATGGAACGCGTAAAGTAGTGTCTCCATTTGGAAGCATCATAGAAATGCCCAATGCAGGATGGTACTTGACTAAAAACTGCTATTTAATTATAAAAGCACCAACATACATAATTAATAAATATGTATGTAAATGGCCACGGCACCTTATATACGATAAAATAAACAATAGATTATATATAGAAATTAATCAAACAGATATTAATGTTAGTTTTTACATATTTTATAGTAAATATAATAGCGCTCATAAGTATCCGTTTCTAACAGTTTCTAAATATAGAGAATTAAAGAAGAAAGCTATTGAGATTTCGAGAAGCGATATTGCATTAATTAAATATGAAAATATTAGTTCATGTATGAACTTATTTAAAGAAAACATTGATTAGGAGATTCCATAGGTTTATTTCTCTTCTTCACTAAATAGAGTATTTAGGATCCTAGTTCTAACTAGATCAAGGTCTTTGTATTCAGAGTTTTCATAGCCTCTAATGTAGGTTATGACTTTTGAGGCTATGCTTACAGCTATTTCTTCAGGTGTCTCTGATCCTATGTCTATGCCTATTGGTGCATATAATTTTGTCTTTATTTTTTCAATATCTATTCCTTCTTTAACGAGTTTCTTAATGAATTCAACTACTTTTCTCCTGCTACCAAGTAGTCCAATATACCTTGCTTTTGACAGTAGGGCTTTCTTTAATACCGGGTAATCAACACCTATTTCTCCATGGACTATGAGTATTATGTCGCTCTCCCTAGCATTATTGTATATATAATTAGCTATGTCCTCTGGTGATCCAATAAATAATTCTCTCGCATATGGGAATATTTCCTTAGATACTAGTTCCTGCTGAGGATCAAGTATTATAACCTTATATTTCAATATATCGCCGAGAATATCGGCTAATGGCTTACCAATTCTACCTGCTCCAACTATGAATATATTTGGAGAAGGCTTTAGTACATCAATATACACGGTCAAGACACCTCCACATATGAGGCCAGTATCTATTGCTCCTTTAACACCTTTACCCGTGAAATCAAATTTTACAATGCGGGGCTTACCTGTTCTTATTGCTTCAATAGCATTTTCTATGACTCTTCTTTCAAAAGGTCCTCCTCCAAGAGTACCTAGTGTAGTACCATCGGGTAATACAGCCATTTTTGCACCAACGTCTCTAGGTCCACTACCGATCTTTTCTATTATTATTGCAAGTGCAACTGTTTTACCCTTATTTAATTCTCTAGTTATTAATTCGAATAATTTGTCATCAGGTATTGTTGGCGAAAACTTCATACCTCTTTACCCCGCAGTTAATACCATATTGTTTATTTTACTAGAAGAATTAATATGCCTTGCCATTTATACCAGTGTTATAGTATGGGAAGCAATATACTTAATTATAAAATAATTTATTTATCTTGCTAGGACAAGATATGATGTGGTGTAGTTTATTTTGACTAGAATACTACTATATTTATTGCTATTCATAATATTCCTCAGTATATCAGCTTCATCAATAATAATACTATTGTCGGGAGCAGACTCTATTGGATGTGCCTTTTGGAGACTATGTTTTACAGTAATTATCCTCTTAACATACAGCTTATTATTTAGAAAATCATTATTAAAAACATTTGTTAATGATGTATTCATTAATAAGTATGGATTCTTTGCTGGATTATCTCTTGCAGCACATTTCCTATTATGGATGGAGTCTCTCTATCACATACCCGTAGCCATTAGTACAACAATAGTTGTATCATACCCATTATTTGCACTTGTTATTGATAGATTCGTATATCGTGAGAAAATCACTATCCTACAATACCTAGGCATACTATTTGGATTCATTGGCTTAACTATGTTCCTATATAGAGGCTTTGTCGGCGACATTAACTTGTATGGAGTACTATTATCCTTATTTGGCTCTATTGCCGCAACATCTTATTTCTGTATAGGACGCTATGTTAGACTTAGAAGGGATCTTATGGAGTACGTTTTTCCTACATACTTCTATGCATTATTAGGAGTACTTTTCTATTCACTAGTTATAGGTAAAAACATATTAGCATATAGTCCAAAATCATACTTCTTCTTCATACTATTAGCTATAGTGCCTATGCTTGGAGGCCATACATTAATGAACTATATACTAAAATATATGAAGTCCAGCGTAGTTACATCAATAGCTCTTACCGAGCCAATTGGAGCATCTATCCTAGCCTACTTCATACTAGGGCAAGTAATCGGCCTATATGAGGTAATACCTATGGCGATAGTCCTAACATCTATTATCATAGTTATACGGGAAGAACTAAGGATAAGGAAGGAAGTCATTACATGAACTCCCACGTTTCTCCCACAAAACTTTTATTCCAGACCATACATTCTAGGCTGAAGGAGGTGGTTTTATGCAGCGCCAATGGATTATATAATTCGTGCACCCCAATCTCTAGATATGATCCCTTCTACATGGTATAATATTCTACCAGACTTACCTGAGAGAATACCTCCAATGAAGACACCTAATGGAGAAACCGTTAAACCCGGTATGCTAGAGCCATTATTTGCCAGGGAATTAATAAGGCAAGAGTTTAGCATGGAGAGATATATATCAATACCTTCTAAACTACGTAGACTCTACATGGAGCTTGGCAGGCCAACTCCTTTGCTTAGAGCACGGAATCTCGAGGAATATCTAGATACACCAGCAATTATTCTCTATAAATACGAGGGAGTTACACCAACTGGTAGCCATAAAGTGAATACAGCAATTGCACAAGCATACTATAGTAGATTAGAAGGAGTTAAGAGACTAGTTACAGAAACAGGTGCTGGACAATGGGGTTCTGCACTTAGTCTAGCCGGTGCGCTAATGGGGATTAGGATAAGAGTCTACATGGTTAGGGTTAGTTATTACCAGAAACCATATCGTAGGATTATAATGGAGCTATATAGAGCTGAAGTATATCCTAGTCCAAGTAACCTGACAAATACTGGTAGGATGTTTCTAAAGAAAAACCCTGATCACCCGGGTAGCCTTGGAATAGCTATTAGTGAAGCTATTGAAGATGCATTAAGTGACCAGGATACAAAGTATGCATTAGGAAGCGTATTAAACCATGTACTACTACACCAGACAATAATTGGCTTGGAAGCTAAGAAACAACTAGATGAACTAGGACTATATCCAGATATAGTTATTGGATGCGTTGGTGGTGGAAGTAATTTCGCTGGACTCACATACACATTTATCCATGATAAGCTAAAAGGATCATCAAATACTAGATTCATAGCTGTAGAACCATTATCTATACCAACTATGACGAAGGGAATATATAGGTACGACTATGGAGATTCAGCTGGTTTAACGCCATTAATTAAAATGTATACCTTAGGACATAACTATATACCGCCGCCAATACATGCCGGAGGTCTTAGATATCATGGCTTAGCACCAAGTCTAAGCATTCTATTAAAGAATAGAATCATAGAGGCAAAACCGTATAGTCAAGTAGACATATTTAGTGCAGCACAGTTATTCGCTAAAACAGAAGGCATAATCCCAGCTCCGGAAAGTGCACATGCAGTAAAAGCTGTGGTTGAAGAAGCAATTAAGGCAAAAGAAAATGGTAGGGAAATAGTAATACTATTCAATCTTAGTGGCCATGGATTACTTGATCTAGCCGGATATGACGAATATCTTAAAAATAATATTAAGTAAAACTAAAACTTTAGTAACTTGTCTCTTCAATTAAATCATATTTTTAAGTATTAAGAAGGTAGTTTTATATTTTAAAGTTGATTAATATGTAATTAGGTGGCTCTTAAAAATCTACTATATATTTAATATTTTATAAGATAACTATATTGTAT
>Ga0190311_1000568_pt1 | contig 10872 bp, 10 predicted proteins | sample 48700789_MG_FD_165037 | JGI IMG/M metagenome (GOLD analysis project Ga0190311, IMG submission 165037) | Hydrothermal vent sediment bacterial communities from Southern Trench, Guaymas Basin, Mexico - 4870-07-8-9_MG | ecosystem: Environmental > Aquatic > Marine > Hydrothermal vents > Sediment ...
GCGATGGGTAGCTTATATACCTGAGGACTCAGAATATATTGTCATGGCGAAGCTTAGACATAAAGGATACTTATTGCCGATAGTTGGGCTTATCAGGAGAATAAGTAAGGCTTTAAAGGGAGCTCCAGAAGAGAGTAGTCTTATTGGAAAACTTGTTGTTAGGATGTTTAGGAAATGCTTCGGATTGGTATCTACTAGAATCTTTAGGTAATGGGGATCCTCCGATATTGTTTCTCTTTTTGTTATTTACTTTAGGGAATAGATTCGAATATTGCTTCGAGTATTTTTTCTGCTAGTTCTTCCGCTGTGATATCATCAATATATACTATTCTTGGTAGTAGTATTGATCCTGATGGTTGCTGTTCGAAGTTGAAGCCGAGGTAGATACCTCCAGATATTTTTGTGATTAGTTTGAGGAGTTCGGTTGGGGAGAGTATATATTTGGCTGGCCAATATTCGATGTGCCATGGGTTTACTACTATTAGCTTTATTCCTCTTTTTGCTAGTAGTCTGGCAATGGCTATGACGTCTGCTTGAGCATCGGATTCAAAGTAGTCTCTTATGTTTTTGTTGACGGGAATATTGAGAGGAATATTCGCTATCCCATCGGATAATATGAGCACTCTAGGGATTATATCTGGGTATTTTGTCCGCATGGATAATATTAGCCTATACGCCTTGAGGAGGCCCAGGGCAAGTGGTGTTTTTCCCAGAAATTCGACTTTAAGAAAACCACTTATAATCTTATTTATGTTTGTTGTTGGATATGTCAGAATCTTAGCAGTATTTTCTTGGACAGCTATGAGACCTATTAGGCTTCTTAGTTTCCATGCTTTGCCATGGAATTTTAATAGTGTGCGTATGATTATTGGTATGAATGGTTGCATACTTTCGCTTGCATCTAGAACGATCATTAATAGTAGCCTTCGTCTTCCTTTTCTAAGCTCCATTCTAATGTCATCTATTCCTATCTTTCTCTTAGATGGGTTTCTTATCACCGCTGATATTATAGTTGGTATCAGCGCTATTCTGCTTCGTGCCCTTTTGGTTAGAGTATAAGATACATAGTATCCTCTTGAACCGTATGTTGTGGCGGATTTTAGGCCATAATAGCTTCCCTCGGCATGAATGGGGCGTATATGTCTGATCTTAGGTGGTTTTGTTCTAGGGCTTATTCTCAATTTGGATGGTAAGAGATCCCTTACACTTATCTTTTCGGATGCTGGGAACAATTCCTTGTGTATTTTTATTTTCGCTAATCCTAGTCGTGCTTTTTTGGTCTTCGCGTACATAGAATATTCTACGTCAGGTTCAAAACTTTTTTTCGACCGAAAGGGTATTACATGTCGGAGATGATCCAATAGTCTTGTTTTGAGGAGGGATCTAAGCATTTTTCGTTTAGTTTTGTCTTTCGCTACTTCTTTGGCTAATTTTTCACCTCTGCCCCTAAGCTCGTAGAAGGATTCTGATTTTTTCGGTATTTTTCTTATCCGTTCTGGTATTTGGGTCTCAGCGAAAAAAGCGTTGCTCTCCCTCTAGCTTAACCTTACTTTTTTCTTCGGGTATTATTGGGCCTGATAATATGTTATCCATATACTCTTTAGCAGTTTTATGTTTCGCTTCAACCTTGATTTTAAACTTAGATTTTACCTCTTTCAATGCTTTTCTGAAGGCCTCCTCTATTTCCTCTAATGTAGGTGGCTCCAAGAGACCTCCCTTACGTGTCCTATGAACCAACGCCATATATGCTGCTATGCGTATATCAGCTGATCTGACTTCTCTCCTACCTTCCAGAGCTGCCAGTGCTTTTGCTGTCTGAGCTATAACTATATCTGGGCGGTGCCCGTCGACGCTAAGCATGCGACATAGCTCTGCGATTAGGAATAGGAGAGGACTATCTATTGTGACTTCATTCACTATGTTTTTGGCGTATATTATTCGCTTTTGGAGGTTCTCGGTCCGCTCCTTGTAACGCTCCCTAAATGATAGGGGGTCCTGCTGGAATTCAATATTTCTCCTTATGATCTCCATTCGTAGCTCTGGATCGTTTATACCTCTCACATCAACACATAATGATAGTCTGTCTAGTAATTGTGGTCTAATATCTCCTTCTTCTGGATTCATCGTGCCGACGAGTATGAATCTGGCTGGATGGGAAAAACTAATATTTTCCCTCTCGATATAGTTCCAACCCATCGCAGCAGCATCCAAAATAATATCTACTAAGTGGTCGGGAAGGAGATTTATTTCATCTATATACAATATGTTTCTATTAGCTCTCGCTAAAACCCCTGGTCGAAAAGCACGTTCTCCCTCCTTAAGGACTTTTTCGATATCTATTGTTCCTAGAACCATATCCTCAGTAGCACCGATAGGAAGGGTTACAACTTTCATCTTTACCTTCTTTGTTGGTAATTTCTCGCCACGACTATATCGCTCACGGCATCTTGAGCACATTAGAAGCGGATTATGTGGATCACAATTAAATGGACAATCAGCAACAACCTCTATTGGAGGAAGAACATCGGCAAGACCCCGAACAACAACACTTTTTCCGGTTCCTTTCTCACCTCTGATGAGGAGCCCCCCTATAGATGGGTTTACGGCTATAGCGAGAAGAGCTAATTTCAGTAGATCTTGTCCAACAAAAGCTACGAATGGATATACTATATTATCCTGTTCCAATGAACGACACCAGATGAATTTTTAGGACTAGTCCTATTCTTAACCGATTTAAATATTCAAGAATATTTTTGTGCAATAAAAATAATACGTAAGTCGATTATACCTTAACTCTTCTCAAAAAATCTGGTTGAATCAACGCTATTGTTGGGTTCGAATCATATTGGTGATACTGTTTGGATAGGAATCTGTGGAGCTTGTCTATTACGGCTGTGATAATAGCATTTGCATCGTCAATATTCTGGACAATACTTCCGCCCTATATGTGGGATCTTGGATTTGGTTTTCTGGATATAGCAATTGTTTATGTTTCGCAGAGTGTAGTTATGATACTATTCTCAAGACTATTGGGGATTTTCGCTGATAGTCTTGGAAGAAAAAAGTTTATTGTTGGAGAGCTAGTAGTTTTGCTTATAGCTTACATTTTCCTATATTTATGTGTGTATTCGGATTCCCTTAATGTGCTAACAATATCTACTTTCTCAGCACTTATGGGGCTCGCTTGGGCAATTGGTAGTGGAGCTTTTGCTGCTGCGATAACAACGTCGCTTAGTAGAGAGAGAACAGGCTTCGCTACGGGTCTATATGTCACGGCTGATACATTAGGTTGGACTATAGGTAGTTTTGTGTCGGGCGCTTTTGTGGATGTCTTTGGGATGGGCCTAACACTAATTGTGTCAATATTTGTGATAGTTCTGGGTTTTCTTACTATTGGGTTTTACCATGAGAAGACTATTAGGAAACCTATTTCCCTAAGGAGTGCTCTGAAGGACTCTTGGGCGTTGTCTTTGCCGAGTAAGGATAATTTGTTGGTATATCTTTTCATAATAGTTGCTGTCCTAAACATAGGAGCGGCTATATTCTTCTTAGTATTCGTAATAAAGTTCTATATGATTGTTGGATCAAAAACCATGTATGGACTCCTCTCTGGTATTAGTGGTCTCCTAAGCATGTTAGTACCATATTTTGTGGGGAAGCTTAGTGAAAGCGTAGACAAAGAAAAAATATTGTTCTGGGCGCTTATCGTGAGAGTCCTATTCATGGCTGTGATGGTATTTAGCTGGGACTTATGGATAGCGATACTGTTTTGGATAACGCCTCTATGGCCCATAGTAATGCTAGAATTAATCTCGTTGACAACAGAGTACTCTATAGAGAATAGAGAGTCTGAGGCACACGCTGTGAGAAACTTAATAGGCATGGTACTACAAACAATAGGTAATATTATAGGTGGCTTAATTTCTGAGCTGATAAATGTTGAAGCTAATCTTGAACTCATGGCCATTATATTAGGAATAGGCGTAGCATTCTACGCGCTGGGGATTCCTCTATCTCTTATTCTCTATAGAAAATCAAAGATCTCTTCGTAACCTATATCTTTTTCTGAAGCGCTATAAAAGCTGGAAAAGACCTTGATTAGGCGGTATATCCTAGGGACATTATAAATCTATTTCTGCCTACTTAGAGACCATTTCGGGGTTTATGATAGATGAAGGGCTGGTTAAATATCCATACAAGATCCTCGGAATATTCATGTTTCTATATTTTGCTAGCCTCATTCTGATGATCCCGCCCTTTCCGTTTTTGATAAAAATGATTATCGCTTACATACATTAATGCCTCAATAACCATAATGTCTATATCTTCGCTTATTAGTGCTACTCTCCTACTTATGATATATACCAAGCAACTGCGGAGCAAATTACTTATTCCGACCGCAGCTGCTCTTCTCGTATATGGCCTAATAGGTATCGTACCGCCAATAATGTTAGCTGTGCAGATAATCCTACCAATAATACCATGGGATATATATGCTCTCGTTGTAGGAAACTATCTTAATATGTACTTCGTAGGGTTTGTTTTTGTGATGAACATACCAATATTCATAGTATTTGGGAGCTTCAATATGCTTCTTGGGCAGAAAATATGATAGCTTCGGTCTCAGACTAGTAGGAAAAAGTTATAGCTCTTGTTCTAAATGTCTAATCCTTCGAAAGAACCTCAGTATCTTTTTCCTAAACACAAAACATAGAGCAACAATAGAACCTGAAACCACAGCGACAAGCATATAGCATATATCCCCACCCTCTTGGGGCTGATAACTACAGTTAAAGCTCCACAGGCTAGGGGTATACGAAGCCTTACCTGGATCAGAACCCCAATAAACCTCCAACCCATCAATAATACCATCACCATCAGTATCGGGATCCAGAGGATCTGAGCCAAGATACACCTCAGAGTAATCCGAAAGGAAATCACCATCACGATCAGCAAAAAGCTGATTATTCCACCTCATAAAAAGAACATCACCACTACCACCCTGCCAGTAGACACGGAAACCAGCATTCCTAACATCAAGAGCATATAGATCGCCATCAGCATCCCCCACCACAATCTCCAAGTCGCCATCACCATCAAGATCGGCCAGCATAGGCGAATTCAACGAATTCCCAATCCAATAGCGCCACAACAATCTGCCATCAGAGCCATTTAGAGCATATAGATACCCATCATAGCTTGTGATGATCACGTCTAATCTGTCATCACCATTGACGTCGCCCAGTGCGAGGGGATTCGAAGGAGAATGTCCTGTCTGAAACTTCCAAAGGAGCGATCCATTTTTTCCACTAATGCAATAAACATTATGATCTAGAGCACCGAAAATAATCTCAGCGACACCATCACCATTAACATCGCCGATCGCAGGAATAGAATAATCTGCACCGAAGAGAAATGAGAAATTCCAAAGTATAGAGCCATCCCCACCATTCAAAGCGAAAATGCTTGAATTCTTATACTCACCAAACGCAGCTACAATAACTTCGAGTTCATCGTCACCATCCACATCACCAACAGAAACACTTGCATCCACCCAGCGCTTGGTGGTATTAAAACTCCAGAGAGGAGATCCATCCTCACCATTGAATGCATAGACATAGCCATTGAAAGCACCAAATACGGCCTCTAACCAGCCATCATCGTCGATGTCGCCCAAGGCTATGGAACCTCCAACCCATGTACCGAAAAATCTTTCCCATAGCAGGGAGCCGTCTTCCCCGTTCAGGACGAAGATATAGCCACTTAGACCGCCAAAAATAACTTCTAGTCTTCCATCGTTATCGAGATCTCCGAGAGACGGGGCAAAAGTCCCGCGTAGCGTAGAGAAACGCCAGAGAATTGAGCCGTCCTCGCCGTTTAGGGCGTATACTCCATGTGTTGTTGGGGCGACTATTTCTGGTTTTCCGTCACAGTCCAAATCCCCCATCGCGAGGAGAGTCCGCACATCAGCTTTGAGCTTCCATAGAATCGATCCATCCTCCCCGTTCAGGGCGTAAATGTGGTCTTCAGCACCCCCAAAGACAACTTCTTGTTTGCCATCTCCGTCTATATCCCACACAACATATCCAACACTAATCATGTCCTTGGCTTGGAATTTCCATATGACCGTTACGGGGCTTCTTCCCTGTGCTACGTACGCATAATTTCTGTTTGTTGTTGAGAGCATTAGCGTTAGTATTAGAGTTATAGTTACTATACTCCGCAAAGTAGTGCCTACTCGCATTCGAAGCACCCAAAAAAACTACATATCAATCTCTCAGTACCCTAAATGTGGGTGTACATTTTCTGATTTTGATGAGATATAGAGCTCACTTAGACCCACCAGAAACACCTCCCAGCGGCTCTATGAAGCAAGCAAAGATAAATAAAGGCAGGGAGCCAAAAACGACATATAGAAAAAAAGAGGGATAATTCTATTTAATTTCATAGAAGAAGTCTCCCCCTCCTCCACCCCCCCTGCCACTTACTGGGTATAACGCAAAGTAGGGTTCTGGGTCACCATCAGCCTCGGTGGGATTCATAGACCTTTTTTTTTGCATTCGTCATATGCGTAATCGAATGCCTGTTCCATGTATTTGTAATCTGATCTAATAATTCCTTCTATGAGGAAGAAATATGTGAATGCTCCATGTCCCAAACTTGAGTCTTCGATGGCGGTGTGTATCATATCTGATGCCATTGCTGCATAATGTTCGGATGATGTCACTAATGTGCTCAACCCCCCAATTTGACACGCATCAAAGAAGAAGAATATGTGTTTTGAATCCGCATAGGAGAAAATGTCCTTAAGTACGTATTGGGATATTGCAGTGTCTAGGGGCCATCCAGAAAGCACAATTGCTGAGTACAATAATAATTGTACCAAAAGAGTACTCCATGCCCAGCAAATATGAAAGCCACATAATCGTCCCTATCCTCAGGTCGCAAAACTAGTTTCGTCAGCAAATTTTGGTGGCTTCTAACACTCGTCGATCAGCGCTAGAGAGATCAGACAGAAGACAGCGCCGAGGAAAAAGAGAAACAGAAACAGAAACAAAAACAACTAGCAGATGAGCCGTTCTCATTCCCACCAACAAAAACACCAAAAACATGTGCAGTTCTTGTGCAGTTTCTCGCGGGAGCCGTTAGATACTTCTTGCCTCGCAGTGCGTTCTGTACATTCGAGAAAACGCATGTGTTCTGTGTCGCGCTGCGTTCTGCGCATTCGAGATATTCTCCGTTTTTGTTTTCGGGTTTAGGCTGGTGGCTCTTCCTCCGCGGTTCCTTCTCTTTCTTCCTCTGACAACCTCATTATCGCCTCTATTATCCTTCCTACTTCTCCCTGTTGTTCTGAATACTAGTCGGTGAGCTCTTAGCTGTTTTTGTCTCTGTTCCTCTAAAAATATGTCCATTCAGACAAAGCTAGATTTGATAGTTCCATCGTCAAGGCTATCGCCGTAAGCCTTGCATACGGCAACCAGAAACACCCTAATTAGAAGTGATAGAAGAATCGTTGATAGTGGCCTTAGCTCGATTGACTAGGTGAATTTCGGAGCATAAATGACATACTCACCAAGGAAACAGAGACAGTATTGAGCCAAAGAAAACAGTCAAGATAACAGCCAACACAACCAGCCACAACCCACGCAATATTCTTTACGGGGTGTATCCATATCGCGAAGCGATACAGAGCAATTTCTCCCTCCTTTCGACGTTGTCTGTCTGATCTCTCTAGCGCTGATCGACGAGTGTTAGAAACCACCAAAATTTGCTGACGAAACTAGTTTTGCGACAAATGCATGTATCCTAGTAGTATTTGATCGTGAATATTGTCAATTATATCGAAATATAGCTAGCTTCGACAGATTAATCCTCGCAAAGTTTGATTCTTAGAACCAAAACAAGGTTTGCTGTGATTCCGACGATCGCGGTGATTATGAATGGCAAGAGATGGTTGATGTTCCAGATAAACACGACGAGTATCGGTGGAAGCACCCCTACCATGCCACTAATTGTGTTCCAAGCGCCAAATATTGCGCCTCTATGCTTCTCCCTCGTGATTTTTTCTTGTACAACAAAGTAGGCAGGCCCCTCGAACCAAGTTGTGGCACCACCGAACAAGAGGAATGATATTCCAAGTATCGGATATGTTTTGACAGTTAGTACGAATAGCCCGATGCACGTAAAATCTATCATAGATGCTATTATCAATGCCTTCCGAAAGCCGTGCTTATCGACGAATCTACCCCCTAGAGGAGAAAGCAGGCCCTGATAAAGAATGCTAATCGCATAGAACATACTGATTTCCTTTTCGGCTAGATGGATATCTTGGCTGAGGAATATTGGGAGAATCAAATTAATCCACGCAACGAGGGAAGTCAGCATTAATATCATCGTATAAAGCCTTATGTCCCGATCTCCCAGCTCGGTGAATAAAACACGAAACTTAGATATGACTTGTGCCAGGAATGAGCCGGCTCGAGAGGGTTCAAGTTTATGTGTTTCTATAATAAATATTCGAAGTAATGGTAGTGAGAGCATCAATAATGTGGATAGCAATAAGCAAATATCTAAGGAAAATAAGTAAACAATGCTTCCGAGCAGGAAAGCACCGAGACTAAGTGAGAGTGTGTAGACTAACTGAAGCCAAGAGTACATTCTTCCCAGCTTAGATTGGTCACAGGATTCCATGTATAGTGCTCCGCTAGCAGGTCTACTTATTGAGCCACCGGATAGGAATAGTATTGCTCCTACTAGAAATAGTATCAATGATGGCATCCCACTAATCTCCTGTGAGACGTACATTAGGAAAAGCGATAATGTCACTATCGCCGAGCCTAGAATCATTATTGGCTTTCTTCCCACAACTTCGCTTATGTTGCCTCCTATCAATGGAAGAAAAACATTAAGAGCACTGGAAACAGCATAGACTATGGAGAGTACGCCTAGGCCATATTCTGCTAGAAGCAGAGGGAGTAGCCATAACATAAGCCCAACAACTAAGGAAGACAATATTGTTTCTAGAAACCATATCACTACATTCCTTACAATCATATACTCACCAAATATATGCCTAAACACCTATTTATACTCCAAATTTTCCTAACAATTTCGATAAACTGATCGATGTGATGATGATCCTCCCCCCAGTAGCATGGCTTTTCAATGGAATATTCAGTCTATCAACAAATGGTTTATTCGGCTATACATATTTGACCCCACTGCCCTTTAAAATCCATACGTTTACCTTGATCCCAATAACCACATTCTACCTGACTACATTCATCATAATCAAGCCCCACAGCCCAATCAGAAACTTCTTAATTGCCCTCTCACTCACCATTATTTCCATAGCGGTCTATGAATTCGTTTATGGAATTTTCATGATCAAAACCCAAGTTTCTTCTCAGCATTTTTTATACCCAACCCCCGAGCACCCCCCTCACCGAACACCACCATTCGGCCCATTCGAAATAAGCATAATAATCCTCCTCACTGGGACCCCCCTACTATTCTTCCTTAACCGCCATTACGATTTTATAACGAAAGATAGAAACAGGATTTTCCTTTTCCTCACATGCTTCCTAAGCTTTATCGCAGTTATGCTGATACTTGATCATACAGGCTTCTTTACACAAGTAGACCTCTGGCTAAAGGGGCAAAGCACAAAAGACCCACACAACCTATTATGGATTCTATCAAAGATCCTGTGTACCTGGATGTTCTTCCCACTCCTCAATTTTCATATCAACCCCAGAACAGACACACCAACTATTCAGAATAATCGCCGAGTCAAAGGGCTATAGGAGGCTCCCAGTAAGGGCTGTGGCCACTCAGCCAGGACTAGACTTCAGGAAGCTACACCGCTACATGATTGGGGGGATGCCCAAAAGAACAAAAGAGTTCGAGGAATTCAGAAGAAGGATCCTGGAGATCCTCTCCAGAGAACTCAAATACAACACAGAGAACCTCATCAGCATTCTTAGAAGCCTCGCAGAGACATACACAGAGACACAACAGCGGGCAGAAAAAATAATCAGAATGATACTGGGAATCGAAGAGGAAGAAGAACAGGCCCAAGAAGAAACTCAGCAACAAGAACAACAAAAAACAGAAAACACAAACTCGAATGCATAGAACGCAGAGCGACAAAGAATACATGCCGATTTCTCGAATGTACAGAACGCAATATGGGGGGAGCTACATTCAACAAAACTCAACAGAACACCAGACGAAAGTGAGACAAAAGTGCGACAAAAGTGAGACAACGCCCAGATGAGCCAGCTTTTATGCAACCGTTCCCGCCTATAGGTGTGTCTGGTAGGGAGAAAAGTGAGACAAAAGTGCGACAAACCCCATTTTTGAGAAAAAGGATTTGAGACAAAAGTGCGACAACTCTCTACGAAGATTGCGGTTTTATTTGCTGTTTTTCCCCTCTAGACCTGTCTGGTCGGCTGGAATTTGAGACAGAATTGCGACAAAAGTGCGACAAATTTGAGACAAAGTTTGTGCGTTGTGTTGATGGTGTGTGTTTGGTTTGTTGTTTTTTGTCTGGGTATGTGTTTGGTTGTCCGGAATTTGAGACAGAGTTGCGACGAAAGTGCGACAAGTTTTCATGTGTTCGGGGGCTAAAATGAGATGGGCCTCATCTTTCTGTTGTTGTTTTTTCTGTTTCATCTAACTATTCTCGCCGACCTGGTTTTTTATCCGCTCTCCCGCCCTATGTTTCCGCTTAGAAGCCATAAAAACGCCCTACGAAACAAATATTGCGACGAAAATATGATAGCTTCGGTCTCAGACTAGTAGGAAAAAGTTATAGCTCTTGTTCTAAATGTCTAATCCTTCGAAAGAACCTCAGTATCTTTTTCCTAA
>Ga0190311_1000569_pt1 | contig 10864 bp, 8 predicted proteins | sample 48700789_MG_FD_165037 | JGI IMG/M metagenome (GOLD analysis project Ga0190311, IMG submission 165037) | Hydrothermal vent sediment bacterial communities from Southern Trench, Guaymas Basin, Mexico - 4870-07-8-9_MG | ecosystem: Environmental > Aquatic > Marine > Hydrothermal vents > Sediment ...
ATCCTAAGAGAAACACTGGCGGCGAGCAGAAGTAGAGAGAGCATTGAGCTTGCATCCGAACAGAGAATAGGGTCGAATAGGAAGAGAGCCAATGCTTTATTGTCCGGGACATCCAATATTGCCTCCTGGAGAAGCATTATTCCTGCATGTCTAAATACAAAAAGCTCTAATTGGCCTGGTGTGTCCACTACGAGTATTTCTGGGCCATTTTCAATGATCTCTCTTTTGAGACGGCGGCTAAATTTTACGGCTATATCTATGGATGCTATTAATCCTCCATTTGGTCCTAATCCGAAGCGCCTCATAACGCGTTCAGTTCTCACATATTTTCGTATATTTATGTCGGGCTCCTCGTAGGGATATACTATGGCTGCGGGGTCGAGATTAGCTATCAAAGCGTCGTATCCTAAGTCTCGTAGCAGATAAGCTATTGCACCTGCCAATACGGATTTTCCCGAGCCAGCAGGTCCCAGCAAGATTATCGTTCGCAATTAGCATCACCATCACTGTTATTAAATTCTGGCAATAGCACAATATATTGGCTGTCTAGATGTAAGTTGGGTATAGCGGTAGATAGGCGATGAGCAAAGAGCGAAGAGTCGTCATAATCGATAGGGATAGGTGCAACCCTAAGAAGTGCCCCTACAACTGTATGAACATCTGTCCGCCCCAAAGGTCTGGGAAGGAAGTTTTTAGTATTGACGATGAGGGGTTCCCAGTCATTGATGAGGAATTATGCATTGGTTGTGGGATGTGTGTCAAAGCATGTAATTTTAGTGCGATAAAGATTGCTCGTATCCCAACGCCGGTTGAGGAAGAACTTATACATAGGTATGGCCCAAACCAGTTTGAGCTATACAGACTACCCCTAGTAAGCCCTGGTGAGGTAACGGGTCTTGTTGGTCAGAATGGGACGGGAAAATCAACATCCCTTAAGATCCTAGCTGGATTGATAAAGCCAAACTTCGGTAACTATGCTGACCCGCCAGAGTGGGATGATATAATAAAAAGGTTTAGGGGTACGGCTCTGCAAAACTATTTTAAGGCGCTTGCTAATGGGAAGCTTAGGGTCGTCTATAAACCACAACAGGTAGATAAAATTCCTCGAGTAGTTAGGGATACTGTCCATAAGATTCTTGCTAAGTATGATGAGCGGGGAGTAATGGACTGCATAATACAGGAATTAAGTCTAAATAAGATACTTGATAGAAAAACAACCCAGCTTTCTGGCGGGGAGCTACAGAAGCTGGCTATAGCGATAGCATTAGAGAGGGATGCTGATGTTTACCTATTTGATGAACCATCATCATACTTGGACATTCGGGAAAGGCTTCGCGTTGCAAACATAATTTATGAGCTCTCACATAAGCATGGCAAAACAGTTGTTGTAGCGGAACATGACTTAGCTATGCTCGACTATACAAGTGATAAGGTCTGTCTGTACTATGGTACCCCAGGTGCCTTTGGAATAGTTTCTAGGCCTAAAAGTGCTAGGGAGGGGATAAATATTTTTCTTAATGGATATGATCCCGCAGAGAACTATCTATTTAGGGAGATCCCGATAAAGTTTCGTGTTTATGTTGCGGAACGACCCGAGATGGAATTAGAGCTCCTATTAGACTATCCGTCAATGAGGAAAAGACTTGGGAATTTTGAATTAATTGTTGATGGGGGCCAGATATATAAGGGAGAAGTTATTGGGATTGCGGGTCCCAATGCTATTGGAAAAACGACATTTCTCAAACTCATTGTGGGTCTTCTAAAGCCAGATGAAGGGGGGTATTCGCCACCTACCGAAATAACGATATCTTATAAGCCTCAGTATCTCCAAGAATTCGTTGGGGAAGACTCATGGATGACCGTCATCGAGAAGCTTCGTGCAGCGAATCCACGAGCTATGAGCGATAGTTGGTTTAGAAATTTTGTTATGTCTCCATTTAACCTAGAATATCTGCTTGATCGACGGCTTGATGAGCTCTCAGGTGGTGAACTCCAAAAGGTAGCTATCGCAACGACATTCGCAAAGGATGCGGATCTCTACGTATTAGATGAACCAGGAGCATATATCTCAGCGGAAGATAGATTCTTTGTTGCTAAGGCAATAAGAGATCTAGTTCAAAGAAAACAATGCAGTGTCATCGTGGTAGAGCATGATGTTCTACTCATAGATTACTTTAGCGATAAATTGATAATCTTTGAAGGCGAACCCGGCATCAAGGGCTATGCTTCTAGTCCTCTAAACTTAAGAGAGGGAATGAATAGATTCCTTAAGTATCTTGGCATAACATTTAGAAGAGATCCCGAGACACTCAGACCTAGAATAAATAAGATTGGGTCGAGATTGGATATTGAGCAAAAAGCCAAGGGAGAATATTACTACGCTAGGGTCGATTAGAAACCGTATATTTGGCGCCAAATTTTTCCAAGATCTAATCTCCTTACTTCGCTGAGCTTAAATGTTTTTGTTCTCATATCCGCCAAGCCCGTAGCAACAACGATTCCTCTCTCAACATCGACTTTAAGCTCGTAGAAAGAACCCACTTTTATTATGGCTGTCGAGAAATCAGCCACAGATTTTATGGCTCTAAGGATCGTATCTAAGGTGGGTGTTATACCGTCTATATTTGAGAATCGTGTAAGAAGGCGGCCTTTGAGGTTATTGAGTGATATGACTCTTATCTCTCCAAATGGAAAGGGTGGGGTTGGTATTCTGGTGATATTACCCCTCTGTTCGACACGAATGTTATCTTTTAGTCTAACATTTTTGACTTCTATTTCCAAACCAAAGCCCATGAATGTCACCACCCCATCATATGTTTTAGCCGAAGTTTATTATAAAACGATTAAACTGGGAGGGGGGCCTCTTGGATTTTTTCTTTTCTTACTTTGTATCTTTTTACGCGGAATGGGATATCTCCAAATATTACTGATGCGTAGCCTACTACTGCGCTTCGGTCTCCAGTAATGTCTCCGCTTGTGTAGTACTTTAATAAGGCCCCTTTGCTCCCTGAGTACTTAGCTATTAGCATGGATATGGCTATTGGTCCGATGCCGCAAGCAGTAACGTTTTCTCGTTCCACAACTTCGTAGAAACCCTCGACATCCAGTTTTTCGACGTGTTCTAATGCTTTGAGATCTCTTTCATACGCAACATCGTTTGGAACATAGTGGGACATATCACTGGTGGCTATAACGATAATATCCTTATTGGATTCCTCCATGAGATCATAGATAGCCCCCGCGACGTTCCGTATAACTTTGAGTCTCTGATCCATGATGGTTATTGGGACGATTTTGAATTCTTTCTTAAAGGCGAACTGCATGAATGGTAGCTGTACTTCTATTGAGTGCTCCTCGAGGTGAGCTAATGTGTCTGCTTCGAATGGGTCTGTGGAGATAAGCTTGTTTGCGATTTCGGTATCAATTTCAATATCACCGAGAGGTGTTCTCCAAATACCACGGGGATACACAGATATGGGTGAGCCATAACCTGTATGGTTTGGACCGAGGATTATTATAGTGTCTGGGATTCTATCTTCTCGTATTGCAAGGTATGTGTGAGCTGCGCATGGGCCACTATATATATAGCCCGCGTGGGGCGCTACTGCACTTCGGATATTATACATCTGTGATGGTTCTACTTCTGTTGGGAGTAATCCAGGACCTAAATCATGTTTAAAGCACCACTCAAGGCTTCTTATGAGTTCGGTTCTGCTGGCTGGATAGAATAATCCGGCAAAACGTGGTTCCCTAATATCCAACTTTCACACCTATAGCGAAATTGATGGTAATTTGAACGCTTATGCGATAACTATAAAAATAATATACTTATCAGCCTATTTTTGCGTTAAAAAACCTCTCATAAAATGCTTCTACTCCTAATATTTCGCAGATGTGATCCGCCAGGAAAAATCGCATGGGTATATTTGCGGATATCTCTATTTTTAGTCTTCCAAATAAACACAGTTCCTTGCCAATGAGTTCTTGAGTTATTCCTCGGATGTCTTCGTATTTTAGTGGTAGTAATCTTCTAAGTTCGTCAAGCGGGATTATTACGCTTCTTTCAAAGAATCCATCATCAATTATCGCTGATACAACGTTTTTTTCTCTCAGAAACCCAACATGACCCATCTCACATACCTTTTTCTCTAAATCTACTATCAAACTACCACATTTTCTGCAAAAGTACATCTTTCCTATCCACTCAACCTTCGTTACCGTCCCATAGATATAAGTTGGCTCGCCTAAGCTGAGGTTTTCTAAGGTTCTAAATTTTCGTCGAGGCTTGTATTGCTCCATGGCTTCATAATCAAATGAGGATACGATGGGCACGAACTTAGTGGATTTTGTCGAGAATAATACGAGTTCATGCTCTTTTATGCGATCTTTTCTAACACGGATAGATGTTATTCTGACAAGTGAGTTCAAGAGAGGTTTTATTTTTTCAAACGAATCTTTGTCCCAGACAAGCATCTTAATTTCTTGTTTCCCATCGCTAAGCTTAACTATACCGTAAAGTTTCTCGCTCCGTACAGTGTAGGCATCGGTGATTTTACATATAACGTCTACGACTATGCCTGGGCGCAGTTCAGAAAAATCAATTATAAGTTGATGTGGGGGTATTGCTCGAGATTCTTTAGATATTCCCTCTTCAAGGATTTCGATGAAGCCTCTTCTTCTCTGAATGTGGATTTTGGGGATATCAGTAATATCTATCACACCAAATGTAGCTATTTTTGCTCCAGGTTTAATTTTAGCTATGAGGTCCAATAGATTTTCGTTCCAGACCAATATCCGGATTTGGGTTCCATCTTCAAGCTCCGCAGTTAATGTGGCATATCTATTTATTTCTTCGCCTTTTCGGTAAGTACCTATTTTTGGTGGATATTTGACTCTGGCATAATATTTCCACCATCCCCCATTGCCTACTTGCTCTGGTGCTATGAACTTTGGATTCTGTTTGTAGAAGATTGTAAGATTGCGGGCGACAATGTATTTTTTACCATCAGCCTCGCGAAGAAAAACACAGTGCGCTGTTATTATATCGCCAGGTTTTGCTCCGATTTTATTGAATTCGTGGATAGCGGCTTTTCTGAGTATGCAATATAATTTAGTACGGCAAAAGTCATCTATGCTACCAAGTAAGACAAGTTTTTCAGATGCCGAAGAGCCGTTTTTGGCTCTCTCACCCATGCATACTGCTCTGATGTGGAAATATTCATTAAATGGGGGTGGGTTGGCTACAATTTCCTGTATGTCATAAATCCTTATGTCTGGAAGTTTTATTCCAATGGAATTCTCTACGAATTCTCTTTCGAGAATTCTTATGGAACTTGACTCTGTCAGCATAAGTTTAGGCTGATTATTAGATAGTATTCCTATACATGCTATGTCTTCTAATGAGATTATTGTTCCTACGTTAATCTGCATGAGTTGCTTTATGTTGTTGAATTTTCTCGGCACGTATACTTGTGCTCTCCCTGTATCATCGCTGAGCAAAATTATTGCTTGGTATTTGCCTGTCTCGAAAAATTTTAGAGTCTCAACGACGCCTACCACCGATATGTTGCGCATCCCGCTCTTGATCTTTCCTATTTTAAGAAGAGTTTGGCGTAGCCGTATGAGTTGTACAATGTCCTTTGCTTCATCGTAGATATTGTACCTAGAAATTATCTCGAGTAGTGCTATGTCCTCGCTGACTCCAAAATTTCCTTTTATATTTTCAATCATGCTCTCTATTTCTTCTAATGGCTTTCCGAGGATCTCACCCAATCTTCGAAGAATGTTCCTTCCTATCAATTCAAACGAACCTCGGCTGGTGATAATTGTGAATAATGGCGATTTATTCCATGAAATAGGAATAAAACAAATCGATCTGGATATAAAATGTCCAATATGTGGTAGACGAGCACTTCGAATGCTCTATAAGTCTGTTGATATCCCTTATATAGGTGCTATGGTGCTATCCACAATAATTTGTATCAAATGTGGATTTAAGGTAACAGACTTCTGGATGGTCTTCGAGAAGGGCAAATATGAGGATTTCCAAAAAGTAAAGATAACAAAGTCAACGATTAATGACCTTATATGTGTAAGTGCAGGTTCAAAAATAATTGTACCAGAAATAGATGCTGAGATTGATGTAATAACATTTGATTCTCAGGATATAACTACTATTGAGGGTCTTCTCTGGGAGCTAAAGAAATCGGTAGAGATAATGATTGAGACAGCGGAAGATAGAGCTAAAGCAGAGAGGATACTGAAGATTCTAGATAGTGAATTAAAAGTTCCCACTGGCAAACTAACTCTGGTTATAGAAGATCCAAATAAGCATAGTGCTATAATACCGCATAAATATTGGGTTCAGCGAGTTGAGCGAGAACGCGAATTCACCCAAGAATATTTGGATCTTATGGGTAAAAAAATAATCGAGAAGTGGAAAGATGCTGCGATTAAGTCTTAGCCTCCAATAAGCATTTTTCGAATTCTTTCTAAGCGTGCAATATCGATGAAAATTACTATTATAGTGAATAGAGCTGTTCCTCCAAGCATCCAGATGTAGAGGTTGTCTTGAACTAGGGTTATCCCAGAATTAATCATGCCGTATGCCAAACCAAAGAAGATTAATGAAAGCACGAGAGCCTTGTAGAAAGCTCCCGGGGCGTCCGCAGTTCTCATGAAGAGTTCCCGTGAAAGCTTAGCCCAGGATTTTCGTGTACTTGAAATCAATCTGGAAAATTGCTCAACCTCACTAGTTGAAAGCTTGCTTGCAATTCTATTGATTTGATCTTCGATTCTATCTATATTCTGTTTATGTTCATCGGAGACTCTGATATAAACTCTTGATGCGAGTGTGCCTGAGTAGAAGATAATCGTGATAACTATGAAGAGTATTAGAGAAGATAATGCTAAGGATTCTAGACTTTGTGTTTGACTTTGGTATGCTAACCAGAGCATATAACCAAATGTTGAAAATATGAGAACCCAAGAGAGGAAAAGACGCATCACATAAATCACAAATTGCCGTAGACCGAATAGAACTATACCCGTAAGTATAAAAGCTATTCCAAGCAAGACAAATACTATGAGTTCCATAAGCTCAACGCGAGAGGGACCCAAATCAGTATATAATGTTGCTGTTAGAATTATTAGGGCCGCTGAAACGCTTTCAAATATTAAAGCGAAAATACTTAAAACATATGCTCCTCCTACTGTTCGAAATTTTGCCAAGAATTTAGAAACCTTAGGCGCCATTTACTGCACCATGAAAACCCTTAGCATAAAATATAAATCTGAAAATTCGAAATATAAGCATAGCCGAATTGTAGGTGAAAAAAGTTGATTTGGAGTATAATTGTTATGGACTCCTCAGGAACACCCATATATTCATGGGTACATCCTCGTGCACCAAGAGTTCTTCTAGACAGATACGAACCTACGTTGATAGCTGGGTTCATCAACGCTATAATCCAATTTGGACATGAGGTATTGGCACAGCCCCAGCGAATAGATTTCGGGGACATAGCAATGGGTTTTTTCTCAAGGAAAATAGGTGATCAAGTTTTTTGGTTTGCGATACTCTCTGATATTCATGATCCTAGGAAAGCGACGCTTACTTTTCTGGAGAAATTTGTTGAGAAAGCAAGTGAAGTTCTGCTGAGTATAAGTGTTGCTGAGGGGTTCTCAGTTATTACCAAGGATATCGAAAATAAGCTCAATATTATAGTAACCGCTACCATAAGGAAGCTAACTAGGTTTCTTCCAGAGTTTCGTTCGGATGATAGAAAGGCTATCCCAATATCAATACCAATAGCCATTTTGGCGGCCCTATACATATCTGTACTGTTCAATACGTACCTACTCCCAATGATAGCTGGAATCTCGGAAAGCTCCTCGATGATAATGGCTCTACTGGGACTGTTGCTGTTGGAATATGCATTAATAGGGTTTATTTCTGGGGCTGTGAGTAGTCGTATGTTAGCTGGTGCTTTATCAGCCTATGTGGCTTCTCTTTCAACAGTGCTTCTTTCGCCTGAAAATCCAATCAACATGCTAGTATTAGCAAGTTGGTTTGGATTGTGGAGTAGTTTCATTGCTGCTCTCGCCGGGAAATATTTTGATTCAAGAAAGCTGGTTGTGATGCGTTAGTAATGATCCCTTTGATCCTCTCATACATAGCCAAAATCCATTTTTCTCTCTCTTCCATCGTCAGAACGTCACTCATAACGGCAAGAACGATCCCTTGAGCAAATGGACTAAGTATTCTCGGATTCTTCTTTCTAGGTATTTCGATCTTTATTCTTTGAGCTCGCAAACTTTCTATAATTTCTAGAGCATGAGTAACATCCATATAATCCTCAAGAATCTCACGGTATGTTTCCTTGATCACCGGAAAATCTTCTGGTAGCAATGATATCAGAGCGCTAGCACGTATTCTCTGCTTCTTCACAGATATCTCATGCCCCTTGTAATTTCTAAGGATCATGAAGGATCTATTAGCAACGTGTCTAAATCTATTCAGAAAAAGCTCTGTGTTCTTAATAGCTCTTTTTAGTGTCTGTACGAAGTCGTGTTTGAGTGCTTCCTCTACTATTTGCTTGGGATCTGGCTCTACCCAAGATGGGAAAACAAGATCAAAGCCATTGTCGGTTATTCCTATCCCGACATTGCAATTATATGCTCTTGATGCTATATATGCGAAAAACCTGGATAGAGCATCGCAGGTCCTTCGGCCATAACGAGCATGGAAAATTAGATGTTTTCTATTATAATCATCAACCCAGGTCTCAATAATGATTCTTCGATGGGTAGGAATAGCTCCTAAAATCCTCAGTTGGTCGGTGAAGTAGCGTAAAAGATTTCTGATAATATTGTCATCGGCACCAAATTCTCTGATCAAAAAATCTTTCGCTTTTTCGATTTGTGATTTTTTTAGTAATTTTTCCATTTTTTCCTGGAATTTGCCGACCTCTATGGAAAGATCAAATGATCGGGGGAGTTGCTCACCTATCCATGAAGGAACGGTAGGGTTTTCTTCTCGTGCCTCAGTAACTATTATCGCATCAGCTTTTACATCCCGCACCCTATATTTACCACCTGCAAGAACAAAGACATCACCGACTACAAGCCTCTCTGCAAAAGGCTCCGAAACACTGCCTATCCAGATGGATCTTCTGTTTTTGCGAAGAATAACACGGTAGTCAGCTTCATCCGGTATCGCTCCTTGGTTTAGATAGAAAATCATCCTAGATTTTCGTTTTCTACCAAAAATTTTGTCCTTATCATCCAGCCAAAGTTTTCGGTATACCTTCTGATATTCAAGGTCTACATGTTTTCCAGCTAGGTAATTCAGAACCGCTAGGTATTCCTCATACGGTAGTTCATGATAATTGTATGAGCGCTTAATAACTCTGTATGCTTCATCGATATGCCATTTTTTCTCGATGCTCATTGCAACTAAATGCTGAGCAAGGATATCAAGACAATTCTTAGGAATAGAGATGCGGTCTAGTCTCCCCTTATATGCACATTTAGTGAGAACTATAAGCTCTATAAGATCATCCTCATCTAGAGCGATAAAAATGCCCTTCGAGACTTTATGTATGGCATGGCCAGATCTCCCTATTCTTTGTAATCCCTTGATAACTGATTTAGGAGAACCAACTTGGACTACGAGATCGACATAGCCTATATCTATTCCTAATTCTAGTGAGGTTGAGGTCACGACTGCACGGAGCTTACCATTTTTTAGTGAATCCTCCACATTTAAACGGACTTCTCGTCCAAGTGATGAATGATGAACGCCTATTTTGGATTCCCATCGTTTGCCTAATGTTTTTTTCAATTTGTAAGCTACGGCTTCAGCCCCTGCACGAGTATTAGTAAATATTAATGTCGTCCGGTGCTTACGTATGAGCTCTTTTAGTATTTCGTACATGCGTTGTGATGCTTTCTCCTTAAGTCTCAAATCCGCGATGGGACACACAACTTTGAGGTCGAGACGCTTTATACCCAAAACCTGAACAATATCACATTGCCTAGGTTTACCATCATCATCGAATCCAACAAGCCACTTGGCGATCTCCCTTACTGGTGCTTGTGTCGCAGATAAGCCGATTCTAGTAAAATTACCAGCAAAGTATTGCAAACGCTCAAGAGAAAGTGATAAGTGGGCTCCTCTTTTATTGTCTGATAACTCGTGTACTTCATCGACGATAACCCAGTCTACATCATATAACAAGTATCTAAATTTTGGTGCTACTAACATGTTAGCTAGGCTTTCTGGCGTTGTGATTAGAATGTGAGGCGGTTTTTTAAGCATTTTGGAGCGTTCATAAGAAGTTGTGTCGCCATGTCTAACGAAGGTTCTTATTTCAGGTAGTTTGATACCCATCTCCTCGGCGACGCTTCTTATACCCTGAAGAGGGACTTGTAGGTTTTTCCTTATATCATTACTCAGAGCTCGGAGAGGGGATATGTAGATACAATAGACTTTATTCTCAAGTTTTCCTTGTTCTGCTAGTGTAAAGAGTTCATCTAGAATTCCAAGAAAAGCAGCTAGAGTTTTTCCAGATCCAGTGGGTGAGAATATTAGCACATTGCGTCTAGCTTTGATTCTAGGAATAGCATATTTTTGTGGCTCTAGAAATCTTTTAAAGGTTCGCTTAAACCACTCGCTTGTATATGGTCTTAGTAGTGCGAAAATCTCGCTGTCCGTAGGGGGTGGCGATCTTATAATTCTTATCCGGTTTGATGGCATTATCAGAACACCAGTAAGCCACAAAAATGGCAAGTAATGGGAATAACCAACTTTAAGATAATCCTACTGTCGCTCTCTTTCATATAATACTCTTCAATATGATGT
>Ga0190311_1000570_pt1 | contig 10858 bp, 7 predicted proteins | sample 48700789_MG_FD_165037 | JGI IMG/M metagenome (GOLD analysis project Ga0190311, IMG submission 165037) | Hydrothermal vent sediment bacterial communities from Southern Trench, Guaymas Basin, Mexico - 4870-07-8-9_MG | ecosystem: Environmental > Aquatic > Marine > Hydrothermal vents > Sediment ...
AGGGCTCTAATCAAGCAGTTCAGGTTGCGAGGCTTGGGGGCGAGAGTCACATGGTTGGATGCGTTGGGAGGGATTCCTACGGGGAGATGGCCATAAACCTTTGGAGGAGGGAGGGGGTGGACTACAGCTATGTGAGGATAAGTGATGAAGACCACACGGGGGTGGCCGTGATCCTCGTTGATGAGAGGGGTGTGAACATGATCGTGATAGACCCTGGAGCGAATTATCTCCTCTCGAAGAGGGATGTCGATGAAGCTAGAGATCTCATTCTATCGGCGGATGTCTTGCTGACGGTCCTGGAGATCCCCGTTGAGACCGCGGTATATAGCTGTAAGGTGGCTAAGGAGGGAGGGGTGATGACGATCTTTAATCCAGCTCCTGCCCAGCCCATCCTCCCAGACGCCTTCAAATACATCGATATCATGACTCCGAATGAGACCGAGTTAAAAACCCTGCTAGGGCTCCCTCCAGATAAGCTTGCCAAGGTCGGCGATCTAGCGTCGAAGCTCATTCAGAAAGGAGTTGGAAAGGTGGTAGTAACCCTAGGAGAGAAGGGGGGATACGTCCGCGACGGCGGGAGAGGATACGCCTTCCCAGCATTCAAGGTGAACACGATCGACCCGACGGGGGCTGGAGATGCATTTAATGGAGCTCTCGCAGTTGCCTTAGCGGAGGGAATGAATCTGGACGAGGCCGTGAAGTTCGCCGCAGCCGCCGGAGCCCTAACGGTTACGAAGCTCGAGGTGATCCCAGCCCTGCCATATAGAAAGGAGGTCGAAAGATTCTTGGAGGAGAGGGGGCGAGAATGGAAGGTGGGCGGCGGATGATCTGAAAGCCTGAGATTATTAAGGTGGAATTCGAGGAGGCCGATAAAGTCCGCCGGATCTTCAAATTTTAATTAGATTCAAAAATATTTGATTGGTATTTTGGTGTGGGTTCGGTCAGTATTTTGTCTTTGGTATCCTCTTAAGCTCCGTGCCGGGCGGAGCTATAGCTCTTATCACCACATCCTCCACGACCCCTCTATTCTCCGCCGGATTATACATGGCCTCAACCAACCTATCGTAGTCCATTCTCTCGATTATCTGGTTCGCGGCTCTTAATGCGTTCATACTCATTACCAGCGCGGTCTCAACGGGGATTCTTTCAGGGTTTATGTCTATCCCGAAGTAGCCCCTATATCCGTACATCTTTAGGACTAGAAGGGCTGCGACCATCTCCTCCCATGCGAGGACTCCGATGTCCAGGTCTTGATCATAGTTTCCTAGAGGTTGACTATTCCAATGGGTGTGAAACAGCCTCGCCTCACGCATCACTGACGCTAATGCATATGCCAGCTCCTCATGCCCCATTAAGACGTGGCCAACTTCCGGATTTAATCCAACCAATCTATATCCCTGCTCCAATAGTCTCTTATTCTCTGGATTCTTTAACCTCTCTTCGATGTATCTGGCCGCTAAGATCCCGTTCGCCGTATTCCTGTAAATGTTATTTCCTCTGGGCTCATACGGCTTAGGCTCCAATGCGACCTGGACCCCTGGGACCTCATCCATGGCCTCGGCTAACCCGGACTCAAACCTCTCCCACATGTCATAGAAGTTTACTCCGATCGGGTTTTCGTATCCGTCTATTCCAGGCCAGACCACCATGAACTCCGCCCCCACCTCCTTCACGAGCTTCAAGGTCTCCGTAGCCCTTCTAATCGCCTCTTTCCTCGCCTCATCGATCGGGCTTGACAAGGATCCGAACTCGAAGATCTTCTGATAGAAGATGTTGGGTGCGATCATCTGGAGACCTATCCCCGTCTCCTTCCTCAATCTCTTATAGAGGTCTAGGTTGTCCCAGTTTATCTCATTCGGATAATGGGCTTCGAGCCTGAATGTCTTGTCCACGAATCCCTCATCATACATCCACGCAACCTTATTCAAGATATCCTCTATTCCACCCCTCTCGATATATGGTTCATGGAACCTACCTCCAGGTGGGAAGAAGTACCAGACGCCCGCCGAGAACTTTAGTTCGAGCTTGAATGTCTTTAGATGCTTTAATAGATCCTCCTTACCCCTTATGATGGACTGAGATCTAGTATCCCTCATAACGATCACGTCAAGATTGGGCGACGCTGAGATAAAAATCTTTTGAAAGACCTCGTATTCGGCGATCACATGTAAACTCCCTACATCGGAGGTCTCTCAAAATCCCTAACATATCTCATCACAGCTTCCAAAACCGATGATCGGCCGAGTTGGCATCCTAAAGACCTTCAACTAGGTTTATATTAAAGAGACGAGAATAAGTGGCATGATTAATCATGGAAATGCTCTTAAAGATTTCCTAGAATCCGATGCATTCCCCTCACAGTAATTAGAGGTGATGAGCGAGTGAAGGAGCCCCATGTGGAATTCTTTGAGAGGCCCAGAGATCCGCTTCCGGGCAATCTTCTCTTCGAGGCCCTCGACCCACCTGAGGAGATCATCTTGGCGGCGAATCCTAGGTTGACTAGGGAGCTTATCGAGGGAATCCTGAAGGCGGCGAAGGAGACCGAGAATATAGTGATCTTGGAGCTCTCCTTAACCGAGATGAACTTGAATGGAGGATATACGGGATTGACTCCAAAATTGTTCGCCGAGAGGGTTAGGGAGGCCGCCGAAAACGTTGGATGGTTTGGATACGTTTTACACGCGGATCACGTTGCGCTGAGGAGGGGAACCGACGACGAGATCGAGAATGTTAAGCGGGAGCTTCTAGCCAGAGTTGAGGCGGGATTCACGAGCTTCGCCATAGACGCCTCCCATCTCGTCGAGAGGAAGGGGAAAAGCGTTGAGGAGAAATTGAGGAAGAACGTGGAAAAAACCGCGGAACTATTCCGGTTTCTCGACGAAAATCTCGGACATAGGTCTTATGGCCGTGAGGGGGAGGTCGGCGTGATAGGCGGCGAACTAACCGATATTCCAGAAGCATTACATTTCGTTGAATCGCTCAAGATGAATGGGGTGGATTTACATTGGCTCGCAATCTCCAACGGCTCGAAGCACGGCGTATCGGTTGATGCTGAGGGAAACGTCATCCCTCAACTTACAATAGACTTGAAGAGAACGGTTGAGATAGTCGACGCGCTCTGGGCCAGGGGCCATAGATCTAGAATAGCCCAGCATGGGATGAGTGGGATCCCACTTTACCTGATAGCCGAGAAGTTTCCGAAGGGTAAGATAAATAAGGGGAATGTGGCGACCTACTGGATGCTCATGATCTGGAATATCCTCAGAATCTATGAGCCGGAATTATACAGGAGAATTTATAGATGGGTCGTAAGTAGATATGGGGAAGAGGGGGTGCCTGAGATGGAGACCTTCACGAAATACAGCAAATATGCGATAAAGGAGTTCTCTCATAGCCTAGACAAGATAAGTGAGGAGACGAGAAACGCGATAAGGGAGAAGGCCTACGCGGAAGCTCTAATCCACATCAAGGCATTCGGCATGAACAAGACGGCTAAGAAGGTCTACAGATACATAAGGGATAAGAACATCAGATACTAGCTCAGAAAAGTTGATAAAATGCCTCTCGACAGATATTGTTAGGCCCTGGTAGTATAGTCCGGCTTAGTATACGGGCCTGTCGAGCCCGTGACCCGGGTTCAAATCCCGGCCAGGGCGTAAATCATTCTTAATTAAGATCTGTCGTCCAAGGGTAGATTTTTAGAACTATCGGGTGGAGCTCTGATAACAGATGTTGTGGCAAATTATAATTTCTTTCAAGGCGTATATAAGGATTCTATGCGAGCTTCGAGACCTGTATAACCGCTTTTAATCGTTCATCCCAAATCTTAAATCGAGCAAGAGTCCCAAGAAAATGGTGCCTTGAAATGGGGTCTAAACCAGGTTCCGGGACTATAAGGATATCTGCGATATTGTTGGTCCTCACGGCGTTTTCAGCCGCTCTCGCGGCCGCTGCATTGATCACCGCTCCAGCCTATGCGTCAACCGAGACCCCCGCTGCAGCGGCTGCCGTAGCCTCGAAGAAGAGGCTCGTTGTGAGGGCCGTCTTCCAGACCCCTGTCAGCGAGCCCTGGGATGGAGCGATCCATCAAGCCATTCTAAAGGTTGCCGAGGAGTTTAGGGAGAGGGGGATAGAGGTCGACTACAAGTTCGTGGATAGGAGGAGTGATCCGAAGGATTATGAGCTCGCCTTAAGGGATGCCGCGAGGGTTGCCGACGTAGTGTTTCTAGACGCTTTCTTAAAGGAGGACATCGCTAGGAGGGTTGCGAAAGAGTTTCCAGACGTGGCCTTCGCCGCCGGAAGCGAGTATCTCCCAACCCCGCCTAACTTCGCCGTCTTCGATAACTGGCTCCATCAGCCCGCCTTCCTGGCTGGTGTAATCGCCGGTAAGATCACCAAGACGAATAAGATAGGGGTCGTCGCGGCCATGCCGATAAACGAGGTCAATAGGATAGTCAACGCATTCATCGCCGGGGCAAAGACGGTTAATCCTAAGGTGAAGGCCAAGGTCGTCTACCTCCTAGGAAACATACCTCCCGGCGAGTCTCCATGGTATCATCCGGCGACGGCGAAGAGGCTGGCCAAGACCCTAATAGACCTTGGATGCGACGTGATATTCGCGGAGAGGGTTGGCGCCGAGGAGGCCGCCATGGAGGCTCATGCAGCCGGCAAGGATGTCTGGATCATAGGCAACATGGCCGACCAGTATTCGAGGGCGCCTGACGTAACGATAACCAGCCTAGTCTGGGATATGAGACCTACGGTTAGGGTGGTTTTCGAGAGGGTTTTGGCCGGAACATTCACCGCGGATAACCTCGGAACCTATTCGTGGACGTGCTTCAATGGATCGTATCTGGCCCCATTCCACCACTTCGGTAAACCGTCTCCGCCGATGACCAAGGAGATCTTGGACCTAGTCAAGGAATGGGAGACTAAGATTAGAACCGGGGCAACTTGGATACCGATAATCGAGCTTCCGCCCGAGAAGGTTTGGCCAGAGCTTCAGCAAGCTCAGGGACCCGCGGCCGCTCCCCCGAAGATCTCCGAGATCCTCAGCTACGTATTAGCGATTATAGTGGTCATCGAGGCGATAGCCATAGTCTACCTAGTTAGGAAGCACGCGGCGGAGAAGGCTTAGTCAGCCCGGCGGCGAGCCGGCGGCCATCGTGGCCAAAAGAGAACTCCGATGGATGAGTCTCCAAAAACTGGCTTCTAAAAAGTTGGAGAAGCCCCTCCTCGACTCCAAAATTTTTATTAAGACCATGAGAGACGGTGGTGAAGGGCTTCGTGGAAGTTGCCGTCGAGCTTGAAGACGTCGTTAAGACCTTTGTCGGAGGGATAACCGCCGTCGATCACATCTCCCTGAGGCTTGAGGAAGGGGTTCTATATGGGTTGGTTGGCCCGAATGGTGCTGGGAAGTCAACCCTAACCAACCTGATCTCGGGCTACCTAATACCTGATAGCGGCGAGATCTACGTCCACGGAATCCCGATAATAGACTATCATCAGGCCATGGCGGAGGCCGGCGTCGTTAAGGTGGAGCAGCATCCAAACCTCGCACACGACTTAACCCCATTAGAGCACCTGAGGCTGATCCTCCCCGGCTTGATTCCGAGGACGGATGCGCTGAGGAGTAGGGCCGAAGAGCTGTTGAGAAATCTGAACGCGCACGTCGACCTCGACAGGAAGGTTGAGGGCCTCCCGATAAGCCAGCAGAGGATCTTCGAGATAGTTAAGGCGCTGATAATCTGCGAGCTACTTCACAGGGCCGGCAGGAAGCCGGTTCTGATCCTGGATGAGGCCACGGCGTTCCTACAGCTCCAGCAGAAGACGGCGTTAAAGGAGTTCATTAGGAGATATCTGCCGCTCGGATACACGATAATCTGGATCTCACATGACCTGGCTGAGGTGATAGATGTCTCGGATGAGATACTGGTGATGAGCGTTGGAAAGATAGTTTCGAGGATGAAGACCGCGTCCCTAGAAGTCTCGGACCTCGTGAGAAGCATGTTTGAGACCGTCCCGGTCTCGGAGTCGGCCGCCGAGCGTGGGAGGATGATCTCAAATGACCCAGCCTTAGTGATAAGGGGTTTGGATGTGAGAGATGATAGGGGAGCCCTGGTCGTGAAGGATCTGAACCTAACGGTCTATAAGGGTGAGGTTCATGGAATAGCGGTCATACCCGGAACCGGTGAGAAGGAGCTGGCGGAGTGCATCTACGGCTTGAGGAGGGCTGACCGCGGGAGGATCACCTTCTTCGGCCAAGACATCACAAACAAGAACGTCTACGAGGTTAAGAGGCTCGGCATATCATTCCTCTCAGACGATAAGATTAGGGATGGGCTCATACCGGTCGCAAACGTGGAGGATAACCTCACGATAGGGAGCGATGAATTCTTCACCAAGGCTAAGGGGCTGATAATAGATGAGAGGCTTAAGGAGAGATTGGCTTGGAAGCTCATCGAGGAGTTCTCCATCGTAACGAGAGGGCTCAAAGTTCCGGTGACGACCCTCTCTGGAGGAAACATGCAGAGGGTTTACTTGGCCAGGGTTATGGGTAGGTGGGCTAAGCTCCTGATAGCCCTGCATCCGACCGTAGGTCTAGACCCGATGGGGACCAAGATATTCTTCGACAAGGTTGGGGAGAGGAAGAGGAGGGGCTTGACGACCATAATAATCTCCCCGAACGTGAAGGAGCTATTGAACTTCTGCGACAGGATTTCGGCCATGTATGAGGGGAGGATCATCGGAACATTCAGCCCGGAGGAGGTGACCGTTGATAGGCTTGGAATGATGGTGAGCGGGGTGGTGGAGGCATGATCAAGATAACCCTCCAGAGGAGGGAGCCTCTACCAACGATCTATAGGATCCTTCTACCGGTCGCGGCTGTCCTCCTAGCCCTGTTGACGGCCTCGATCTACGTCTTGATAGCCCATGGAGACGTCTTCAAGGTGTATTATTACTTGATCACGTGGCCATTCGAGAATCCCACGGAGATCTTCGTAACCGCCACCCCACTAATCCTCCTAGCGTTCTCGGTTCTGGTCGCCTTCAGGGCCAGATTCTGGAATCTTGGGCCGCATGGACAGTTCATAGCCGGCGGTCTCGTGGCCGCTTGGATAGGGGTCCAGCTCGGCGGATTACCATCCATCCTCCTGATCCCGACGATCTATCTCCTCGCTTGGCTCGCGGGCTCCGCGATATGTCTGGTCTCTTGGTGGCTCAAGGTTAAGAGGAATCAGGATGAGGTTCTGACAACCCTATTGATCTGGTGTGCGATGCTCCAGATAAATGCCGGACTGCTCACAGGTCCCCTAAAATCTCCGTACACAACCTATCCCCAATCGGCCGAGATAAGCCGGAACGCCATGCTCCCAATCCTCATACCGAATACGAGGCTTCACGCAGGAGTGATACTCCCATTCGTGGTCCTGGCCTTCCTTTGGATACTATTCACAAAGACGGCCATGAGGGATAGGATCACAGCCGCGACGGCCCCGAGGGTGGCGACCCTCGAGGGAATAAACGTCTCATCGGTCTACTTCTGGGTGGCCTTCATAAGCGGCGGGATCGCTGGACTGGCCGGAGCGAATGAGGTCATGGGATTACTTCACTACATGACCCCGTTCATGGGCCCAAACTACGGCTTGGTCGCCTTGGCGACGGCCATGCTCGGCGGACTGAATCCAATAGGAGTCACGATATCCACCCTCTTCTACAGCATAATAATTAACGGGGCGAATGCGATGAGCTGGAACACGGGCGTCCCATCATTCCTATCAGACATAATCCAGGCACAAGCCCTAATCTTCTTCCTCATCCTAGGGGTCTTAAACAATTATAGGATAGTCGTGGTGAGGAAGCCCGCCGCAAAGCCCGCGGCTCCCCCAAGACCCTCAATCCAAGGATTTACGAACGGCGGCGTCGGGATGCATAGACCCATGGGGCCCAGGGTCGCCGGAATCCTCAGATCCAATGCGGTGAGGATACCCGCGCTCCTAATCGGGACGGCGATAATCCTCTCGACGATCGGATTCGTGTTCCCGGCGGTTAAGGGCAGCTTCGCGGATCTATTCACGTCGAGCATGATCTCCCTAACGATATTCACGGCCACGCCCATAGTCTTCGCCGCCATGGGCGAGCTGCTCCTCGAGAAGACCGGGGTGATAAACCTCGGGATCTGGGGGATAATGATAGCTGGAGCCGGGTGGGGATTCATGGCCGCATACTTCACCAACAACCTCCTATACGGGGTTCTCGTGGCCGCGGCTATAGGAGCGATCTTCGGAGCGATCCTAGCGTTCCTGGTGGTAACCCTTGAAGCTCAGCAACATATAGCGGGGGTCGCCGTAACCTTCTACGCCATGAACCTGACATACTTCATTCATCGGGTATTGATAGGCTCTCCCCTAGTTGAGCCCACGCTGCCCCAGACGAGGGTCTTAAAGGTGCCGTTCATCGGAGACGCCCCGTTCATCGGAGCCCTATTCAATCAAACCCCATACACGTATATCGGAATCTACTTGGTGCCCCCACTCCTATTCCTATTGCTGTATAAGACGAGGTGGGGTTTGATCGTTAAGGTTGTTGGGGAGAACCCGAGGGCGGCCGACGCCCTGAAGATCAGGGTCCACTTGGTGAGGTATTTGGCGATAATAGTCGGCTCGGCCTTGATGGCCGTCGGAGGGGCATTCTACCCGCTCATAGATCTGAGAACGTTCAATCTAAACGTCGGAGGTGAGTGGAGCTGGATAGCCATGGCCCTAGTCGTCTTGGGGAATTGGAACCCCATCTGGATCTGGCTCGCGTGCATCTTCTTCGGCTTCCTTAACGCCGCCCAAGCATGGCTAACCACGATAACGGCTCAGATCCCATACCAATTCCTCCTAGCGATCCCATATCTCCTGACGGTCGGGCTCTCGGCGATCTTCGGGAAACGCGTCAGACCTCCGAGGGCCATGCTCCAAGCATATAGGAGGGAGTGAACTAGCTAGGCGATATGGAAAAAATTGGGGATTATTTAGGCTACTTTGAGAGCAGATAGACTATCGAGACCGACGCCGAGATCACAGCCCTCCCAGGCTCCACCGGAACGCCGCCGGCCTCGGGGGCCTTAAACGCTATCACAGGCCTCGGAACAGGTATGACGGGCTGAGAGGATAGGCTCACGGACTTTATCCCAACCACCTCCATCCCGAGAGATTCCGCGACCACCCTCGCCTTCTCCTCAGCATCCTCGACCGCCGCCCTTATCGCCTGCTGGGTGAGCTCCGCCCTCTTCTCATCCGAGATCGTGAACTGGACGCCATACATTCCATCTGCTCCAGCCGAGAAAGCCGCATCTATTGCCTTTCCAACCAAGTCTATATCCCTGATCCTCACGACTATGGTATAGCATGCCTCGTAGCCGACTATCCTCGGAGGCTTCACCTCATAATCGTATCTTGGATAGACGTTTATCCCAGAGGTCTTTATGTCCTCATCCTTTATCCCGAGACCCTTTAAGGCGTCTATTATCGCGGAAGCCTTCGAGGCGCTCACGCTCAACGCCTCCTCGGCGGTAGTTCCCTGACCCAACGCCCTAAAGGTAACCATGGCCTCATCCGGAGTATAGTATACTTTTCCGACGCCGACTATCGAGAGGGTTGTAACCTCCTGCATCCGGGATGTGGATGTTGTCGACGCGGTTTCGGCGAGTATCGGATTGGATGTCAGGATCACCGATGTCATCAACCCGATCGCCATCACGCAGATGGCTATTGGCAGGATCACGTTCCTCGCTTTCATGGCTGATAGGTGGTTGAGCTACCTATTAATGCCTTAGAGTGAAACGGTTTGTTCCATTAAGTAGAACGCCGAGCCGACCGAAACACGAAGATCCTCGATAAAGCTTTCACTTAAGAATAGATCTGGTTTTCATGCATCGCGGATCTAAAAAATGCTATTTGGACGATCATCTCCGCCCAGCCGCCTCTGGAGCCTTGAGGGGATTATGAGAAGATTTCTCGCTTACTCGAGCATAGTTCACCAAGTTCCTCAAGATCCTCTCATGCTTCTTCTCGTCGTCGGCTATACAATCCACCAAGAGGATGAGGAGCTTGTGCCGCAGCAATTTCTTGATCTCATTTAGGCCGTAGATGTGGAAGGATTTCTCCTCCGACAGGAGCTTATCCAACAACTTTATGTCGGGGAGGTCTATCTTCATCTCCCCACCGCTCTCGACTATGGACATCAAGAGCATCATTATATCAGCGTGCTTTATGCAGTCTCTGGCGATCATCCTGATCAACATCCTCATGGCCTGATTCCTCAACCTCGACGCGATCCTCATAAACTGTTCAGCCGACCTCTGCTCGACCTCAAACCTCTCCCTAAGGAGTTGTAGCAGCCTCTGAACCTCATCCCTCTTCAAGTCTATGACGCTCTCCTCCTCCCTACCCATCATCTTCTTATGCTCGATCAAGGTGATCGCGGAGAATGCGAGATCATAGAGAGCCGGCATACTTATCCTCCCACCCCGCTCAACCACGTGATCCGTGAACTCCCTCACGAGCTTTAAGACCCCCCTCCTCCTGAGAAGCTTGGCCACGTCTCCCGCCCTCTTCCCCTGCAGATAAAGGGTCACGGCAGGCGGAGTTATTCCCAAGATCTCCGCAGCCTCCTTCTTGCTGAAGCCATACCTCTCGACAAGATCCTTCACTATCAGCGCCCTCAATCCGGGAATTACTTCCTCGGGTTTCATCGAGATTTGTTAGCGGTGTTAGTATTTTTGGTTTACTCTGTTAATTGATGAATTGTTGGCGATGGCACGAAAATAACGCCGTTAATTAACGGCGTAACCCTTAAATCATCACCAAAA
>Ga0190311_1000571_pt1 | contig 10844 bp, 9 predicted proteins | sample 48700789_MG_FD_165037 | JGI IMG/M metagenome (GOLD analysis project Ga0190311, IMG submission 165037) | Hydrothermal vent sediment bacterial communities from Southern Trench, Guaymas Basin, Mexico - 4870-07-8-9_MG | ecosystem: Environmental > Aquatic > Marine > Hydrothermal vents > Sediment ...
ATTTCTTACTTTTAGTGTACTTCTGGTGGTCAGTGTTGTCGGAGGAATTATTTGAGAAAGTTAAGATCGATGAGAATTATGTCCGCGTCTCTAAGGACGAACTCTTTAATTTCATCGTAAGGATATTTGTTAAGCTCGGTGTCCCAGAAGAGCATGCTAGGATGGTTGCGGATAACTTGGTTATGGCCGATCTACACGGAATTGAGAGTCATGGCGTTCAGAGACTTAAGAGATATGTAGATGGTATTCGCAAAGGCGGAGTCAACATAAAACCTAACATAAGGATAGTAAAGGAGGGGAGCTCATATGCTCTCATTGATGGTGATGAAGGGCTTGGACAGGTTGTCGGAACATTCGCCATGAGGCTTGCCATCGAGAAGGCAAAGAAAACAGGTATTGGGGTCGTTGTCGTGAGGAACAGTAATCACTATGGGATAGCGGGCTACTATGCTTTAATGGCAGCGAAAGAGAATCTAATAGGGATAAGCATGACTAATTCTCGCCCACTAGTAGCTCCTACATGGGGCATAGAAAGGCTCTTGGGGACAAATCCAATAGCCCTCGCAGCACCTATGGAAGATGGATACTTCTTACTTGATATGGCAACAAGTGTTGTTCCATCTGGAAAGCTTGAGGTATATCGGAGAAAAGGCAAGAATATACCAGAAGGCTGGGCTATGGATAAGAATGGGAAAATAACCACAGATCCAGAGGATTTCTTCGCGGGCGGTGCTCTCCTCCCCCTAGGAGGATTCGGAGAACTTCATGGTGGTCATAAGGGATATGGACTTTCCGTTATGGTGGATATACTTTCGGGGTTGCTGAGCGGCGGGGCATGGTCCAAGTACGTCGGGAATACAGCTGAAAAAAATAGCAATGTATGCCACTTCTTCATGGCTATAAATATAGAGAATTTTGTCCCACTGGACGAGTTTAAGAGATCCATCACAAAGATGGCTAATGAGATTAAAAGTTCTAAGTTACATCCACAGGCACAGAGAATCTGGATTCATGGAGAAAAGGGATTCTTAACGGCAAAGACAAGACTTCGGATAGGAGTACCCATATACAGAAAAGTCTTCGAGGAGATAAATAGGATTGCTGAGGAACTCGGTGTGGAGAAACTAGAGCCCATAAAACAATAATTAGCTCTAGATTCCCAAATTCTTTTCTTTTGGTAGCCTCGGTCATTTAGCATGGAGAGAATCGCTAATAAGCTTTCCAAATTGGAGAAACTTCTGAGAAACAGAATCGTTGTTGTCAGCTTATCTGGAGGTGTGGATTCCGCAACTATGCTACTTTTAGCTAAGAGATGGGCCAAGAAGGTATACGCCGTTATTTTTGATGCTCCTATATACCGTGAAGACTTGATTCTCAGGGCCAAAAGACTCTGTGAGGAAAAAGACATAGAATATTTTCTTATTGAGAGAAGAATATTTGAAGATGGAAGGATTACTAAGCATTCCGATCAGCGATGTTACTTCTGCAAGCAGGGGGCCGCTGGGATTCTTATTGAGATCTGTAAGAAGGTTTCATGCGACCTAGCTGTGGATGGTACTAATGCCTCGGATTTGGAAGATTATAGACCTGGTTTACGTGCCCTCCGAGAGAAGGGTATTAGGAGTCCCCTAGCGGAAGTGGGGTTAACGAAAGAGGAGATCCGAGAAATAGCTAGGCTTCTTGGTATCCCTTGGTATGATGACCCACCTGAATCATGCTACTTAATGCGTATCATGGTTGGGGATGCGACTCCAGAAAGGATAAGAAGAATTTCTCTTGCCGAGAAATTCCTCAGAGAAGAATACTCTTTGAGACTTGTCAGGGTTCGGGATCATGGAGAGCTTGCTAGGATAGAGCTATTATCTGAAGACATCCTCAAACTCAAACCAAAGGACTTTGCATATATAGCCAAAAGACTCAGAGAACTGGGATACAAATATGTCACATTAGACTTAGCAGGCTATCATGATGAAAATATCCACAAATATCTTGGTGAGAGACACTGCGAAAAATAGTTTATACGTTAGGCCATTCAAATAGATCGTTGGAGGAATTCCTAGAAATATTAAAGCACTACTCAATAGAAGCCGTCGCCGATGTTCGAAGGTTTCCATCCTCAAGGAAGTTCCCTCACTTTAACAAAGAAAACTTAAAGAGATCCTTAGCCCTTAAAGGGATAGAATACTACTGGTTCGGTGAGCTAGGAGGAAAACGAGGCTATGTTCCTGGCGCCGAGAAATATACGTGTTTCAGAGCGGAGGGATACAGAAACTATGTCGCGTTGATGCAGACGGAAGCATGGAAAAAAGCTTTTGATGAGTTAGTAGAGCTAGCCATAAATAAAATAACGGCTATAGTATGCGCGGAGAAACTCCCATGGAGATGCCATAGAAAACTAATAAGCGACGCCTTATTAGCCAAAGGATTCACGGTAATACACATAATTGATAGGGACAGAAAATACAAACACAAACTAACAAAATGTGCCAGAATCATAGATGGCACATTAGAATATTTATAGCAAAACACCAATTCATTTTATGGCCACTTCTAGAACTTACCTATTATGATAATTCCTATAAGCGGATGGCATATCTTCATGGATTATTCCCTGATAGGCGTTAGCAATAAAAAAGTTTTTATTGAATTCACTAATTTACTAATTTAATATATTACGGTGAGTCTGGTGAGTCTGATTAGTCGGATTGGTCGGAAATATACTACCTACCAAAGAAAGTTGTTGAGGAGTTAGATATTTCCGAGGGCGACCCTATAATCATAAGTGTTAAGGATAACAAGATTATTATTCGTCCCGTAAAAAAATTTTGAGAAGAAAGAAATATTGGTCAAGGACTACCTCTGAGGAGGTGGAGAAAGATTCAGAAGCAATCACGCGAATCGCCGAGGAGGACTAAAGTACTATTGGATACGACCTTCATTCTCCCCTTCTTTGGGATTGAAGTAGCTGAGATTTATCCAGAAACACTGGAAGCTATCGAGCTTGCACATAACGTTGAGTTTATATACCCCAAACTAATGGTTGCTGAACTCATAGCAAAGATAGCTAAGGAATGCAAAAAGCAATCATTCTATCCCTAAACCATAGAAGACGATATAATAAACTTCTTAGCAACACCCGAAATAACCCTAATCGAGCCGAAACCAGAGCACTTAATCTTCGCCATAAAGCTGAGATATTTGGGACATCCAGATATATTTGATTGTGTAGCATACGCTACAGCACTAACAGAAAATGCCCTTTTCCTCACAATAGATACAAATCTCATACAATTCATAAGAAATAACCACATGAAAACTAGAATCTTCCTCACACAACACCAATTTACAAAAATTGTAAAACAGAAAAACAGATAGCTAATATCATATAAAAACATCCAGAGCTATGTTTGAAAACTCCTAGAATATTAGTATTATGTTCACAAAAACGCCGCAGAAAGCACCAAGACTATATCCAGGAATAACAAGATCTTGGAGGGGAGACAAAAGACTGAATTGTGGGGGATACAAAAACATTTTCTTTTTCTCTTGAATTCTCATAAGGGGAATTGTTATCACCATACAGCAAATGCATGTCCCGGATAGTATGCTTAGTGAGAATATTTCTCTAGGCTGATTAGGGTATCTTTAAAATGATAATTAATTATATATAATTATGGGTGCTATGAATGGGAGGGCAGTCCGCAGAGGATAGTGGTGCTAGGGCTGAGAGAAAGTATACAACAGTTTCGATACCTCAGACGCTCTTCGAAAAGATAAAGAAGTTCATCGAGGGAACAGGTTTTAAGTCTGTGAGTGATTTCGTAACGTGGTTGCTCCGCGAGTTCTTTGTGGCGATACAGAGTGGTGGTGAAGATGAATCTGAGATCAAGGATAGAATAATTCGCTCTCTAAAAGCCCTAGGCTACATCTAGCGTTTTTCTAACCATTCTATGGTATGTGGTTATGAGTATGACATACCTATAGAGTTTTGATGGTGGAGTTATCGGTGCGTTTTTCTCTGAACAAGAAGACGGTTGGAAGGGAGATCTTCTATATAAGGGAGGAGAGCAGTATTCCGCTTGTAGGCTGTATAGCTTTTGGTCTTATTGATCGTGGAACGAATACAATTCAGGTTCGTCCAACATCGATATGCCCTCTTAGCTGTATTTTCTGTTCTACGGATGCTGGACCTAGGTCGAGGAGAAGGCAGACAGAATATATTGTTGAGCTTGAATACCTTGTGGATGAGTTTAGAAGGATTGTTAGGTATAAGGGAGAATACGGTATTGAGGCACATATAGATACTGTTGGGGACCCACTGACATATCCACGAATAGTTGATCTTGTACAGGAATTGAAATCTACGAAGGGTGTTGAGGTTGTCTCTATGCAAACACATGGATACCTGCTCAACGAGCACCTAATAGAGGAGTTAGAAGCTGCGGGTCTTGACCGCATAAATCTCTCGATAGATGCTATGGATCCCGAGCTGGCTAAGTTTCTATCTGGTACTCCTAGTTATGATATCGAGAGAGTTAAGGCGATGGCCGAATACATAACCAATAATACGAGAATAGATCTTCTGATAGCCCCCGTATGGGTACCAACCATAAATGATGAGGAGATACCGAAGATCATAGAGTTCGCTCTGAGAATAGGAGCAGGTAGGCGTTGGCCAGCCTTAGGAATACAAAAATACATACCGCACAAGAAGGGGAGAAAGCCTAGAGGTGTGAGAGCTATGACTTGGGAGGAATTTTATCAAAGACTCGCAGAGTGGGAAAAAGAATATAATACAACACTCATACTCTCATTAGAAAAAGACTTTGGATTGCATAAGAGAAAGATGCTCCCAATAAAATTTAGGAAGGGAGAAAATGCTGAGCTGGAGGTCGTGGGTCCCGGATGGTTAAAGGGCGAAATACTAGCGCGGGGAAGGAATAGAAGCGTGACAATAGTGGGCATACCAAGGCCTCTGGCTCCTGGCACAAGGATTTTTGCTAGGATTATTAGGAATAAACATAATATTTATGTAGCCCGTTTGTCGATTTAATCTAGATTAGATATATGGCCAAACATATTTGTTATTTCAATGACTTATTCGGTGATGTTGATGCGGGCAGGTAGGATCCGTCTTGTTGGGATACTTTGTATCCTTATCCCGATTTTGACTCTGACCTTTATATCAGCCTCAATATATGTTGCTAGGAACTGGTTTATTTTGACGAGGCATGCCCTAAGCAACCTTGGTGCTACTGAGGTGGAATCATATATAATATTCAATTCAGGCTTAATAATAATAGGAGTGCTCTCTATGGCAGCATCAGTGCTAATAATATTAGAATCATGGAGCACAAACAGACTAAGGATAATCCCCACAGCGCTGCTACTTATAACCAGCATTTTCCTCATAGGAATAGGCTTGTTTCCTATGGATGCTGCGCCTGAAGCACACTGGACTTCCGCTGTGCTCTTCTTTGTCCTTATTGGCTTCACAATGCTAGGATTTGGTTTATATTACCTCTATTATAGGGAGGTTCTACTAGGGATCCTTGGTATCCTAGGCCTAGTCATCGATTTTGTTGTTTGGGGTATAGCCCCCTGGGAAAGCTTTGGAATAACTGGTGTTGCTATCCCAGAGATACTATCTGTGCTTGTTCCCATGATATGGCTCATTATTTTTGCTTTGAAGATTCTGAGGACTGGGAAGATACCCTAAACATTAACTATTTCTATGCAGGTGCTTCTTAGTAATGGACTCAAAAATTCTTTTTATGGCCACTGTTGAGAGAGGACTCGAAGATTTCTGCATAGATGACTTAGCAAGAAACTTTGGTGTAATTCCTGAGCATATAAGGAGACCAGGCAAAATATTTTTCTGGGGCGCAGAGAGAACCATATATCTGATAAACTTTTTGGCTAGGAGTATAAATAGGCTCTACATAGTCTTAGAACAAACAACATTTGAGACACTAAGAGATATAGTAAGAACTGTTAGAGAAATTAAGTGGGATAGATATATAGGGCAAGGTCAGACCTTCGCTGTTAGAGCTAACAGAATAGGAAAGCATAATTTTACTTCGATTGATATGGCTAGAGAGACAGGATCAGCAATTATAGAGGCCGTAGCGAGTGGGAGCAGCAAGAGACCCAAAGTGAATCTGAATAACCCAGATGTAAGGATTCTCATTGAGGCATCACATAATAACCTGCTTATAGGTATAGATACTACTGGAAGAAGTCTTCACATGAGGGGATACAGAGTATTCTCGCATCCCTATGCACTTAAAACAACAATAGCATATTCGATGGTAATTATGTCGAATTGGGACAAAGATTTTTCATTGCTCGATCCTACCTGTGGAGGAGCAACAATACCTATCGAGGCGGCGCTCTATGCTAAGAAAACCCCTCACTTCATCTTCAGGGATGACTTCGCATTTAGAAAACTTCGATTCCTCGACAAAAATGTCGAGAGAGATATACATGAGGAGATATTGGGCAATATTCAGAGGGAGATGAGACTAAGAATATTCGCAATCGATAAGAACAGAAGTTTCCTCGAGGGCGCGAGGAGAAATCTTAAGAAATCGAACACAGCTGGGGACATAAAGCTTATTCACGGCGATGCGACAAGACTCCACAAGATATTTGAACCCGAGAGCATAGATGCTATTGTACATAACCCACCCTACCATGGTACTGGTCTAAAAGAGCTATACAGAAAAATTTTGGAATCTGAACTAAGAGTTATAAGGAGAGGAGGAAGAATAGTGATTATTACGCCAAAAAGATGGTTCTGGAAAATTCTAGATGACTATGGTTTGGGGTACAGACGCATCCCCATCATTCGTGAACGAAACTATCTAACATATATAAATATAATTCAGCTTTAGACCGCTAGCAATATGACCAAAATCTGACTATACCAGGTGTTTGCATTAGAATAAGTCGAACAGAAGTCATAGAAGAAGATTCTTAACATCGCATTTCCAGTCCTTCCAGAACTATTAAAATATATTTTAACTATTTGACTAATTATATATTATTGCTATGTATCTTGTAGGTGTATGCGGAGTGATACTTGGATATATGCTCTTAGATGAGGGCGGAACTCCGCTGATAGTTAGTGAATCTATCGAGGTTCTAGGTGAGAAAGAAACTCTGTTTGCAGGCGCTATGACGGCAATAACCCAAATGCTCCAAGAGGCTCTCAAAGAGAGAATAAAATACTTTGTGGCGGAGAAATACCATATCTATTTTGGGTATTCGCGGGGCATAGTACTCATGATAATCTCTGATGAAAAGGATGATAGGATTGTAGGGCTTGTTGAACGGATTCTCAGTCATATAGAAGAGAAGAATATTTCTGTTGAACAACTAACATTTGATGTCGAAGCAAAAAACATGTTAGTATCGGAGATAGATGAGATTATTAAAACACACCCGCCCTCAATCTCATTGATAAGAACAATTGCTAATAAGATAATAGCGTTCCTCGACTCAATTAAAGGAGGAGAGGAACTTAAGCTTCGGTTTGAGCCTCCTCAAAGATTTAAGATAAAGGAGGAGACCCCCATAGTTAGTGGCGAAGCCCAGATGGAGAATCTCATCCAGAGATTTCTTGAGGGAGATCTAGACTATATTATTGCTGAGGCACCCAAACTTTTCATCACAAGCGAATTCGCGAAGGTTCTATATGTTAAGGCAATAACATTCGCAAACTCATTCGGCACGAAGATCGACTCGGAGACTATGAACAATGCATATACCGTAGCGTCTAAGATTGCGGATGATACAGTCAGAAAAATTCTAACTGCTGAGCTAGAGTGTTTCATAGATATTAGGGGTTGTGTGGAGCGGTTTAGAACAATAGAGGAATCATTCAGCGACATTAAGAATAAGCTTTTGTCCTCGAGCAGAATAGAGAGTATAGTATATCTAATATTGATAATGCCTCCCCCAAGAGTGTTAGCCGATAGGATCAAAAACTTTATTGATAGGCAAAACAAGTTTCTTTATGCTTACGTAGATATGATAAGCATACTTGAGGATGCCTTGAGGAGGGTCGCACCGGATCTGAGTAGTTGGAGCGAACTGATGGGTAGGGCAAAATATGAGTTTGAAAGCATGCCGGAGAGATTTCTGGATTCCAAATACCTATACTTCTTTCTGATATCCTTCCTCGCTCTGTGGGGGGTTCTTAGCAAAGAAATGTCATTTGACGAGGCCACCGATCTGCTAAGACAATCTATAGACTCCTACGATAAGCAACAAAAAATCATAGAAAAAGCTATGGACAAGATATCCTCGAATACCATAGCGCTTATACATAGTGTGTGTCTTGGGATATTACTTAGCTTTCTCCTTGATGTTGCCTCCACAAAGGAAGCAAAAAACATCAGCTCCAAATATAAAAAGCGAGTAGTGTCAATCCTTAAATGGTTAGGAGACATCAGGAAGAGAGGTAAAATCCATTCATACATATATTACTTCTTGGCATCTAGTCTCCTAGAAATATTGTCTAGGATAGCCCACGAGCTCAACTCATTTTACAGGGACATACCATACTATGCCAAGGAGCTCGCGGTAGAAGAACTTGAGGAGCTCTGGAAGATAGACCCTACCATATATATTTTGATATGTATGAATCTGCTGGAGGCTCTCGGCTACATAGCTATGAGAATTCCCATGGAGATGGCGAGGCGTAGGATACTTATTGAAATAGCTCTCGCATTAGAGAGAATATACGAGACTTTTCTAGATGCTCCCACAATAGCGATGTTGGCTGGAGTCAAAGCAATGAGATTTTACTTAGCAACAGGAACGGATAAGGGTAGAGAAAAAGCAGAAATTGTGGGAGATAGACTGGCAAGTCACAATGACTTTTTGAGAAATCTAGTTCAGCAGCGCCTTACAGCTAAAAAAGAAGAAGAAAAAGCACCGCCCTTTGAATCCCTCTTTTAGTTCTTCACTTCTCTCAGTCTGATAGATAGTTATAATAGTATCTCCTATAAAGCTCGGAGCCTTCCAGCCTCTTCGTGTCTCTAACATATTTTATCTTACTCCCGATCTTATCGTACCCATGAATCTTCGCCCACTCTTCCACGGGAACTCCGTATTCTGCTTGTATTCTATCTCTGTATATATCTGGGAGAACGTTGAAGGCACAGAAAGGTATTACTCTACCATCTGGCGTTAGATAGTGGATACAGCACCTCATAACTCTACTAATATCATAGTTGTATAGATCCATAAAGTGCATCATGCCCAAAAACAGCATTTTGTAGTGAAAGTCGCCAAGTGCAGAATAACTCCTACGGAAAATTATTCTTCTAAGAATCTTTCTCAGTTCCAAATCTGGAGGCGCACGCGAATAGTCAATGAATTTACCTATGCTGAGAAGAATAGATATTGCCACTCTTATTTTCCTAAGTTTCCTACGCAGACCACCTGCTTCAGCTAGATAGCGTGCTTTCGACTTAAAGTAGTCATAGGCTGCCTCAACATCCACGAATTCGGTTATTGGTGTGAATCCAATGACCACCTTATGGCCATTCTTTTTCCTTATGTGGGGATATACATATGTAGCGGCGCCACATACAAAATGTGTTACCATCGATATCTGAGGCTTTCCTGTAAAAGCCTCTATGAAGCTTGATAAAGCATAGGTCCAGGGAACTGGGTACCAAGCATCTTTCCCAATTTGCCCATCTGTCTGTTTCTCGATAAGCTTTATAACATCCGGAATTGTTATTCTTAATTTTTCCCTCTGATCTCTAGGAACACTCCCTGTTAGTGATATTGGTTGGAAGTTCACACCCCTAACAACTTCCACGTTCTCAGCGGCAAAACGTATTATTTCTCCGAGCTCATCTGTATTCTGCCCTCTTATGACCGTTGGAACAAAAACAACACTCGTCATTCCCGCCTCACGAAAAGCCTCAAGAATAAAGGGGATTTCCCAGTGGTTTTTGGGGTTCGCTCTGGGAGAAACACCATCAAAACTTAGATATATTGTGTTTGTCCCAGCATTCCGGATCCTCCGAACACACTCAACAGCAGCTTCTTTTCCCTTCTCAAGCCAAATTCTCACAATATTAATACCATTTGTATTCAGCTGTATATGTACTAGGCCTTCTCTCCTCAAAGCCCTTATGAGATCCACAAGATCGTCCCTAAGCAAAGGTTCTCCTCCCGTAAGTTGTACAGCATTCGGAGTCCATGGGCCCTGACGCCTTAGTATTCTAACCATCTTTACAATTGTCTCTATCGATGGTTCATAGACGAAGCCAGCTTTTTCAGCATAGAAAAAGCAATACCAGCACTGTAAATCGCATCTATTCGTAACGACAATATTCGCTAATGCGGTCTGATTCATATGGATCTGACATAGACCACAGCTGAAGGGACAGGGATTTCGATACTCCACGTTGGTGCCAGAGATTCTTCTTGGGGGAGCCGAAAATTTCTCAAACTTATAGTACATCTCCGAATCTCCGAAATAGATATCTACAAACTCGCCATGCTCTGGGCATCTCTTCTTTATGTAGATCTTCCCATTATCCTCATATATGATAGCATCTAGAATTCTATAGCATTCTGGGCAAAGAGATTTTGTAGTTCTAATAACACTCTCTTTCCTAAGCCCAATACCCTCCAGATCGCTACCACTCAAATTCGAAAACCGCTTTAGAACACATTTTTCAATGATACTAAAAAAGCTTCAAAAATCGTTGATACTAAAATTAATTTGTAATTGCACCTTATAAACCTGATGATACTATATTAATGGTCAGCTAAAATCCGTTGAACCTTTGGTTTTCTAGAAAGGGGATTCACCA
>Ga0190311_1000587_pt1 | contig 10686 bp, 14 predicted proteins | sample 48700789_MG_FD_165037 | JGI IMG/M metagenome (GOLD analysis project Ga0190311, IMG submission 165037) | Hydrothermal vent sediment bacterial communities from Southern Trench, Guaymas Basin, Mexico - 4870-07-8-9_MG | ecosystem: Environmental > Aquatic > Marine > Hydrothermal vents > Sediment ...
GCCTATAGGCCCCCCGCAGGAGAGACTGAGCGTGTAATCCATGTTGGCCCACCGCCTAGCAAGCCACCTGAGGCTAGGCTTAGCGTTACGCCAAGCATAGCTAGGCCAACCGTGCCCACAGCCCCACCAAGCGAGAGGCCACCATCAGAGGAGAGGGCGCCAGCGTCCCCCACGGCCCCAACCACGGCTCCAGCTCTAACACCCCAGCGGGCAGAAGAAGCACGTGAGGAGGAAAGGGCAGGAGCTAGGGAGGCTGGGCGTGAGATACCAAAGGAGGCAAGGGCTGGCTTCACGGAGGATGAGCTCTCTACGATATTACGCATATTAAGGGAGAGACGCAGGCGGTCCTGAGGGGCCTTGAGAAGGGCTCCGAGGAGAAGCGTGCTTAGGGTACTTAGCATCCTCGCCACCCTCCTATGGGTAGGCCTAGCTGTCTTCACGGTAGTGGCCATATACTATGTAGCAGCTGGTGGCGTTTGGGCCTGCCTGAGCGAGCCCCTCTTCATGGCAGATTACGATAAAGGTCGGCTTAAGATGGTGATCGGCATCCTAGTGGAAAACCAAGCTATATTTGACCTCATGAACGTAAGGGCCTATGGTGTAGTAGCAGATACGCTTGGCAATGTCATAGGCACGAATACGACTGACTTCTATTACGTTGGAGTAGGTAGCGAGCTAAGCTTCTCCCTCTCGTTCTACTTAAGCATATCCAAGCTAGCTGCAAACCCATCTACATCGTACCTGATGACGGAAAAGGCTAGGTTGGCCATAAACATGACGTTAAGCATGATATATGCCTACATATTCCCCACGAAGGCCATGGTAACTATCAAGGTGGATTGGGGGCCTCCACTGCTCGGCCTTAGGGCTAGGCTAATGAAGGGGCCAAGCCCAAGCACGACCTGCGTCCTGGTGATGTTCAAGAACGCAGCACCATTCTGGTTCAAGGGCTACCTAATAGCCCACCTGTATAGCAATTGGGGGCTCCTAGCCGAGGAGGAAACGTACATGCTGGTGCATAAGGGCGAGGAGAAGGCCATTAGCATAATACTGCCCATAAGCCCAGATGACCTTCCAGAGCACTACAAGCTCGTGCTTGAGTTCAAGACCAATATGTTCTACTTCACGTGGGGGTATGAGCATGGCTAGTGCTAAGGAGGTCGCCACGAGGATCCTAAGGGCTACGGTAGCTGCTGGGATCACCTACATAGTAACGTACTACCTCCCCATGACCTTCCTCTTAATTGGTGAAACGGCAAAGGTAGCTGAGCCCGTTATAACGCCCTTCTCTGCTCTATGCATCTTCTTCTCAGCTGCAGACGAACTCCTCAGGGGAACAGGTGGCCAGTACGTGCTTGAGGTCGTAAGGGGCTTCGCCTTCGTGGCCTACTTCAGCCTCACCGTAGGTGGTGGTGAGCTAGTCTTCGTGATACCGACGGAGGGCTCCCAAGCCATAATAGCTGTTGATATGACGGTGTTCTTCTTCATAGTTGTAATGATAAGCCTAGTTGAGATAGCTACCTCCATACTCAAGGCCATCTTCTACTTCATAGAGAGGGAAGAGGAGGAGCTTGAGGAGCTAAGGGCTAAGCTCCTAAGGGAGCTGAGCCAGGGATAGCTAGGCCCCTTAAGAGCAGTTAAAGTAAGGTGATGCCTTGGGCAGGAGCGCTGATCGGGGCCTAGTAGATCAGCAGGGGATGCCAGCCCCCTCTCCTGTGGTAGCTCCCCCTTATGGGTATCTTGGTCCCACAGCTAGGGCACCTCATCTGCTCATCTAAGCGCCAATCAACTATCTCAAAGCCAAATCGCTTTATCACTACCTCACCACAGCCTGGGCAGTACGTATGCTCACCTGGGTTGCCAGGTAGGTTGCCCACATAGATGTACTTGAGCCCTTCCTCAGCAGCTACGTCATGTGCCTTCTGGAGGGTGCTAACTGGCGTTGGCTCCTTATATAGCATCTTATAGCATGGGTAAAATCGGCTGAAGTGTATGGGCGTATCTGGGCCGAGGTTCTCGTAGTGCCACTTACATAGTGCCCTTAGCTCCTCATCGCTATCGTTTAGGCCAGGTATGAGCAGCGTGGTCGTTTCAACGTGTATGCCCTTCTCCTTCATGGCTACTACGGCCTGTAACACGCTCTCAAGATCCCCCTTGCAGTAGCGCCTGTAGAAGGCATCGGAGAAGGACTTAACATCTACGTTAACAGCATCTATTAGGCTAGCTACAGCATCTAGAGCCTCAAGCGTTATGTAGCCATTTGTAACCAAAACGACCTCAAGCCCCTCACGCTTAGCTACCTTGCCTACGTCCTCCACGAACTCAAGCCATATTATGGGCTCATTGTACGTTATTGATATAGAGGGGCAGTTGTAGCGCTTAGCAAGGCTTACTACTTCCTCAGGCTCCATCTTCACGGTCCTGTACTCCTCTGGCAGGACCTGGGAGATGTGGTAGTTCTGGCACCAAGGGCACTTGAAGCTACAGCCAACTGTGCTTATGGAGAAGGTAAAGCTCCCTGGCTCAAAGTGGAAGAGGGGTTTCTTCTCAATGGGATCTACAGCACTAGCAGATACCTCACCATATATGAGCGTGTAGAGGCGACCATCCCTGTTCTCCCTTGTGCCACAGAAGCCCCTCTCGCCTGGCTTTATCACGCACCTACGGGGGCAGATAGTACACCTGACCAAGTCGCCCTTCAGCTTCTCATAGAATCTGGCCTCCCTGGTTGGCATCTCCACTTAGGTAGGGGCTGGCTAGATATTAGCCTTAAGCAGGCTTATAAATAGCTGATGGCTAGGTGGGGCGGGCAGGTGGGAGCTTGAGCGAGGAGGCAGTAGCTAAGGTCAGGGAGTTCTTAGAGAAGATGGGCCTTAGGTTCAAGTACGTAGAGGAGGACAAGGTATTCGTGGTCCCCTTCCAATCCGAGGATGGGAGGCGGTTCAACGTCATCGTGGCCGTGAGGGGCGATTGGGTAACGACGGCTGCTCTAGCTGCTAAGAAGGATGAGCTCCCTCCTAACCTAGATGAGCGGAAGCTCTACGAGCTGCTGTTAAGGCTATCCTTTGAGATGAATGAGGTAACCTTTGGCCTAACCGATAAGGGCGATGTAGTAGTACATGCAGAAAGCCATGTCAAAGCCCTAAGCTTAGAGAATTTCCGAATAGAATTTGCTTCCGTGGTCTTCGGGGTAGGTTACTTCGCCAAGGAAATAGCACCTAACCTCCCAAGGCTCAAGCCACCTAAGGACCTGTCAAGGCTCTTATACGTGGTGTAGGCGACCTTACTGGCGGAGGGGGCATGAGTGCCAGGTCGGTTCCTCAGCCTCTTTAGGCCTATTTCACGCTTCCTACCCGAGGTAGCCCCACCTGAGAAGAGGCCAAGCTTCAAGGCCAGGCTAGCTTGGACGGCAGTAGCACTCGTTGTATACCTAATCATGTGCAACACGCCCCTCTACGGTGCGCCCAGCGGTGGGGCAGATCCATTCTACTACATGCGCATAATATTCGCCTCAAGGCGTGGGACGCTCATGGAGCTCGGCATAGGGCCCATAGTAACAGCTGGCATAGTCCTCCAGCTCCTAGCAGCCTCAAGGATGATAGAGTGCGATTTCACCAACCCAGAGGATAGGGCACTCTTCACGGCTGCTAACAAGTTCTTCTCCATACTCCTAACGGCTGTAAATGCCCTTGCCTACATACTAGGTGGCGTTTACGGTGGCCTAGGCTTCAAGGAGGCAGCACTCATATTCGCCCAGCTAGTAGCAGTTGGTATAGTGCTCATACTGCTAGATGAGATGATACAGAAGGGCTGGGGGCTCGGCAGTGGTATAAGCCTATTCATACTTGCTGGAGTAGCCGTGAACATACTTTGGGACTCATTAAACCCCATGCCAGTTGGGGATAGGCTAAGCCATGGGGCGCTTATAGCAACTGCCCAGTGCATAATGAATGGCGATTGGAAGGCCCTATACGATAGAGGGGGCTACCCAACCCTCCTGGGCTTTATATCAACGCTAGTGGCCTTCTTAGTATGCATATACATGCAGATGACCCGTGTTGAGATACCGATCTCATACGCACGCTATAGGGGCTTTAGGGGCAGGTACCCAATAAGCCTCCTCTACGTCTCAAACATACCAGTTATATTTACCTCTGCCCTCTTCGCCAACGTCTACCTTATCTCACAGCTCCTCTGGAACCACTACAAGGACCAGAACATATTCTGGGTCAACTTGCTTGGCACCTATGGCCAAGATCCAAAGACGGGCAGGATAAGGCCTACTGGTGGCCTCGTGTACTACATGATAGCACCAAGGGGCCTAGGGGATGTAGCAGCAGATCCAATAAGGGCCGTGGCCTATCTCGTGATAATGGTTACTGCATGTGCTATCTTCGCTCGCCTCTGGCTTGAGGTCGGTGGCCTAGATCCAGCTACAGTAGCAAGGCAGATTGTAGATGCAGGCCTCCAGGTGCCAGGCTTCAGGCGCTCATATCAGGCAGTTAAGCGCTTGTTGGAGCGATACATACCGACCACCACGGTGCTAGGTGGCATATTAGTTGGCCTTCTAGCAGCCATAGCTGACTTCTTTGGGACGTTTGGAACTGGCACTGGCATACTGCTTAGCGTTGGCATAATATACCAGTACTACCAGGTGCTGGCCAGGGAGCAGCTAGAGGAGATGTACCCAGCCCTAGCAAGGCTGCTTGGCACTAGGTAAGCTAGCCATTAGTCCTTATTCTTAAGCCTACGGAGCAGCTCCCTCTCAAGCTCCTCCTCCGTGATGAGTTCACCCCTAGCTACTATATCATCGCCTATCGCTATGCTTGGCGTGCTCAGCACGTTGTACATGAGGCCCTCAATTTGCCCCTCTGGCGTATCAAGGTGAACTTCTACGTAATCAAGGCCGTACTTCTCAGCAAGTCGGCGGGCTATCTCCTTGGCCCTTGGGCACTTCGGGCAGTTGGCCATCACGAACACCTTGAGCTCCATGCCCCTTCGGCCTTCCCAGGCCAGGTGCCCTTATAATGTAGCTTGCTAGGCCCATGCCTTCAGCATAATAAGGGCCTGTATTCAGCAAAACTTATCCTCAACTCCCACCCAGTCGTAGAGAGGCGGTGTACACGAGCAGCCTAAGGGCTATTACCATAAAGGTCCTACTGGATAACGAGCCCTTCCTACCTAGCCTAAGGCTTGATTGGGGCCTCTCCATCCTCGTGGAGGGCAGGGGAGGGCCTAGGCTCTTAATGGATACTGGTAGCTCAGCTAGCAGGCTCCTAGGCAATGCAGAGGAACTCGGCGTAGATCTAGCTGACCTAGATGGCATATTCATATCCCACTGGCATGGGGATCACTGCGGTGGCCTACCTGGGCTACTTGACATAACTGGCAGCATAGATGTCTTCGTGCCTAGGGAGCCAGGCTGGCTTATGAAGAGGGAGCTTAGGGGCAAGGGAGCTAGGTTGGTCGTGCTTAGGGAGCCAGCTAGGCTAGTAGATGGCTTTTACTCAACAGGCGACCTAGGGGGCGAGCACTCCCTCATAGCCGATGTGGAGGGCCTTGGCCTAGCCGTGCTCACTGGCTGCTCGCACCCAGGGCCAGATTTAGTAGTGAGGACAGCCTCAAGCTACCTTAGGAAGCCAGTTCACGCACTAATAGGAGGCTTCCACATATCATCCTACTACGAGGGGAGGAAGCTAGGCACCTTCCTAGCCCAACAGGGGCTTAAGGTCGTCTGCCCATGCCACTGCACTGGCTCATCAGCGAAGAGGGGGCTAAGGGATGTGCTAGGCGATGTCGTGCTCCAGTGCGGCGTGGGCATGGAGCTGAAGCTAGAGGCCAGAGGGGGAGCTAGCAAGCAAGCTAGGGGGCCAGTGGGATAGCGAGAAGCTTATAAGGGCCAGCTCCTACACGGGAATGGCCCCCGGTAGCTCAGCCTGGTAGAGCGTCCGGCTGTAGCGGGCGCCCCTGGGCGCTCGTGGCAGCTCGCCAGGCGGACAGGCCCGCAGGAACCGGATGGTCGCTGGTTCAAATCCGGCCCGGGGGACCACCAAGCCCACTAATTGTGCTTGCCCCGAGGGCTATATATGGCCCTAAGGTCGTATGGCCTGGAGGCCACATGGGCTCCAGCGAGGGGCGTTGTGGGGGCGTGCTCAGCCTGGCTGTTGAGTGCCTTAAACACGCCTTTGGCCAGAGGCTACTTAGCGTCATCCTATTTGGCTCAAGGGCCAGAGGGGACTACAGGCCCCAGAGCGATTACGATTTCCTCGTCCTGCTTGATAGCTACCTAGCTGGCCCAATCGATGACTACTTTAGTGCCTACAGGGCTCTTAGGCCATTTAGGGAGACCACGCTTAGGGATACCACCATAGCTATCGTATCGATTGCTGACCTCAGGGAGCGCATCTCATCAGCCGTGCTGCTTAATGCGTTGTTTGAGGGCATCATCCTCTACGACCCAAGGGGTACCCTAGCGAGGGCCAAGGGGAGGCTACTGGCTAGGCTTAAGGCCCTTGGCATAAGGCGTGTGAGGGCTAGTTGGGGCTACACGTGGCGTGTCCCACGTAGCGTTAAGCTGCCCTTTAAGCTAGAAGTGGATATAGATGCCCGCCAAGCCATGCTTATAGGCTGAGGCTAGCGGAGGAGTACTTAAAGGAGGCTAGGCTAGCTCTTGAGGCTGGGGCCTTTGTAGCAGCTATACATGAGGCACAGCTCTCAATAGAGAACTCGGCTAAGGCAGTAATTGCGTTCTTCAGACCACCTAGCTGGATTCATAACCCTGGGTCAGAGCTACGTGAACTCGTGGAAGAGGAACTCATCCCATCGGAAGTCCATGAAGGTGCTCTAGAGTTAGCGGATTTGGCCGAGGAGGCAGCTCCTCATCATGCTATATCAAGCTATGGGGATATCCATGATAGGGAAGATGCTAGGGAGCTCGTCAGGCTTGCCTCAAGGGCCTTAAAGCTCGCTCAAGGCATCCTAAGAGCCCTAGGTGCCCTTTAGAGGATCTTAAAGCAGCGGGCTTAATAGCAGGTGCCCCGCCTATCAAGCTGGTGGGAGCTTGAGCAGGCTCGTTAGGGAGTGGCTCCTTGCCCTTGGCCTCTACCACCTCACCACGCACGAGGATAGAAAGGAGATTGACCGCATCATAGAGGAGCGCTACGGCATGTACTGTGATGATGCTATTGCCCAGGGCCTTGTGAGCGAGGAGGAGTTCAGGGAGATAGTCGAGGCCGTTTTGAGGAGGCGGAGGAAGCGCAAGAAGGTAGAACTCGTGGAGATCGTCTGATTGAGGCGGCGAGCGCACGCGCCCTCCGCGTATCGAGCTACATAGCCATGCCTATGAGGAAGGCACCCGTGAATATCAATATGGAGGCCAGGAACCTGATCCTCCCGTAGCTCTCCCCCAGGAGGAGCCAGCCCATGAGCACGCCGAAGACCACGCTTAGCTGCCTTAGGGCCGTTACGTAACTGACCTCCGCCATCCTGAACGCGTAGAGAACCATGAGGTAGTTCAACGGGCAGGCAACCCCGGCAACCACCAAGGCCCACTTGTTCTCCCTCCACTCGGCTTTTATGATGCCCCTCTTCGCGTAGAGTACGTAGGGCGTGAGGAAGGCGGGCCTGAGCGTGTATAGGAGTGGCGCCAGGATGTTGAAAAATGGGGGCCTTGGCTTGGTCCCCATTTTTCAACTTCCCGGCGTGTGGGCCTGAGGCCCGCAGGGGCCGGGCATTCAGGGGACCCTTAGCTCCCCTCATCCTCGCGTCCTATGCCCCCATCATCGGAGCATCCCTCTGGGCTTCGCTCCCGCAACTCCCAGAGCCCTACTTAAACCTTAACCGACCCTCATTTTTCAACACCCTGGTGGCACGTAAATGGCGAGCTCCACGAGCGAAACCCTGAGGAGAAAAGCTCAGAATGCTTTGTTGCTGATGAAACAGAACCGCCTCCTGCCAGCCCAGAAGTGGAGGCGTTGAGGGAATGGGCTCTAGCCAAGCTAGGATTGACTCTGTATATGCCGAAAGGCTTATATCCCCCGTTTACGAAGCTGCGGGGAACCGCATGGGAAGGGGCTCTGTATACGCCGAAATAGCGATATGGACCTTAGTACTCTCCCTGGTGTTTATCATGACCTTAGCCATACCTACGGCCCACGCCAAGTCATGCATTGCATTGGGCTCACGGTGGGGGGTACCCCCTGAGGAACAACGTGCAGATGCCTTTATAGCATCGTACTTTACATCGCGCGCTCGGTGGTACCGAGGCTATACACCATATAACTGGTATGGCTCCTCCACCGACAGGTATCACATCCTAAGGGCAGCGTGGGGAGCAGGACACCGTAGGAGTTTAGTGTTCTATATTGGTCATGGAGGTTGCGAGGCTATATGGAAGTGGAGCACTTGGCGGTTCGAAATGCACTGGTTCATCACAACTGACAGCGAGTGGTGGCCCGACAAGGTATACGACATGGACATCTACCACGAGTCGGCGTGCAGAAATGTACGTTTTGTGATATTATGGACATGCCACGGTGGCGATGTGATAGGAGGCTTTCATAGCTCAGGGGATCCGTACGGCATGCCCCATGCATGGCTACATACGACCCGCCTAAGCAGCGACGGATATAAAAGGCCTGATGGAAGGGGCTATGTGTTCATTGGGTGGACCAAGGCCGCTCCCCTCCTAACCGCAAATAAGGGAGAGGGACGCCGGTTCATGTACTACTTCATTCGCTACTTCTTCGATCGCACTCGTCGCTCAGTAAATGAGGCTCTCGACTACGCATCTCGTATGGTGTGGAGAGTCAAATGTTTCGAGGACAGCAAATACTACAAAGGATGGACGAGGGGATGGTGGATATTCAGCACCAGATTCCGAATGGTAGTCTACGGCGACGGCTCATTTAGAGCGTGAGGAGGTGGTAGCGATGAGGTGGCCCACGTTATATAGGCTATACGGGTTGGCCGCCGTCCTAGTAAGCATCACGTTGCTATCATGCGGTTGCTGCATCACCCTGGTGGCCCATGCGCTCCGCCCAGCTGAGGCTGGTTTTGATGCGGCTGGTGAGGCCCTGAGGTTCCTTGAGCAGGTCGTAGGTCTCAACGTGAGCGCTTACGATGTATCGATTTACGTCAATGAGTACACGGTTCCCGTCTCGCATGTAAGGCAAGAGGTGGACGTAATCCTTAATGCAACGAATAGCGAGGTTCACGCCTTCGTAGAATTCGTAGATGGCAGGTTTGTGGGGCATATCCTCTGGATAATAAGGGGAGCGCCAAGCATGAGCCTTGAGTACCCCCCTGATGTCCTCAGCGCCGTTGAGGACTTCTTGGACAGGTATGTAAATGCCTTCGACGCCGCTTACTGCACGGAGTTCATAGAGACGCTCCAAGAGCTACCGAACCTTGAAAATACAACGCTCGACAAGGGCAACTACACGCTAAAGATCGAGGTGTATAGTGAGAGAGCATCACTGACTTGGACGTACAAATCGCCTAGTCTGGGCATAGAGGTGGAGCGTAAACAGCTGAGCCTAGGGGTGATGCTCGACGTGGGCAACCTTGTGAGGAGCATGATTGATGAATGGGAGCTCTACAAGATAGGTAGCGAGGAGGTAAGGGTATCGAGGGAAGAGGCAATAGAAATAGCCTATGAAACCGCTAGGAGCTTCATCGAGGAGAGGGGGGCTACGGTGGTCGAGGAGCGGGCGAGCTTGCACATGAAGCCACGTAACGATAATTACACGCTTTACCCCGTATGGTTTGTAGAGCTGTACTTCGATAGGATATACGAGGATGGCATTTACGGCTACGAGGTATGGGTGTGGGCCGACACGGGCGAGGTCATGTACGATGTGCCAATGGGCATGTTCGGCCAAGTTAGTCCATCTCAGCACTTGTCGGGAGCGATCCTCCTCCCCGTCGAGGGCGTAGTAGCCTTGATAGCAGTCGCTCTCGCCGTGGGGACGGTGATGACGCTACATAGAAGAAGAAAGGTAATGGCTAGGAAGCCAAGACGCCGCATGCGCTAAAGTAGGAGAAGCAAAAAAGACCCCTTATTTTTTATCGTAGATGAGTATCGTTGAAGGAATATCACGGGCTGCTTAACGCATAAGGAGGCTACTGTAAGCCCTCTTTATATAACATCCCCTTAATATATTGCACGTAAGCGCCCACGAGCACTATGCCGGAGAGGCCGAGCAACGAGGGCCTCTCGCCGAGCAGGAGGACGGCCCAGGCGAGCGTGAGCACGGGCATCAAGCCCCTGCTAAGCGGGTAGACGTGGGATAGGTCCCCAACTTGGTAGCCGAAGCCGAGGAGCAAGAAGTGGAGAGCCCCCATCAAGCTGCCCAGCACCGCGCATATCAAGCCAAGGGCGGATATGCTTAGTCCCCCGGCGAAGAGGGGCATGGGGGAACATATCAAGGCCGATATCAAGAGGAAGAACCAGGCCGAGGCGTGCTTGTCCTTGCACCTCTTTAGGAGCATGTTCCAACCAGCGTGCATCACGGACGCGATCACCACGAGCACCACGGGTAGGAGCTTCAATAGCACCGCCACTCCTGGGCTTGCCGACCTCCCTTTTTTCTCTTATGGGGCGGTCTCGATTGAGCGAGGACGGGGGCCGTTGAAATCGCTTAAAGCGTCGTTGGCACCTCCCCTCGAGGAGGCAGGGGCCACCTT
>Ga0190311_1000588_pt1 | contig 10681 bp, 8 predicted proteins | sample 48700789_MG_FD_165037 | JGI IMG/M metagenome (GOLD analysis project Ga0190311, IMG submission 165037) | Hydrothermal vent sediment bacterial communities from Southern Trench, Guaymas Basin, Mexico - 4870-07-8-9_MG | ecosystem: Environmental > Aquatic > Marine > Hydrothermal vents > Sediment ...
GTTCCATTTTTAACGGCTTTTGGTGCGCTTGGAATCTACGCTTCCTACGGCTTAACACCCATACTGGCTTTCCTGCTCGGATTCTTCTTGATTTCGAGAGTATGCAAATACAGACCCTTTCCTTCAGTAAAAAGAGAGGTAATAAATGATTTATTCCATTTCTCATTTGGCAACTATATTGCAAGAATATTTGAGGGTTTGCCTGCCCTTATCTTGCCAATAATGGTTGTTAATATGCTTGGTGCAGAGGCTAATGCTTACTTCTTCATCGCCTGGGCTATTTCAGGTCTGCTGCTTGTAATTCCCAGAGCCACTTCCACTTCACTGCTTGCCGAAGGTTCTTACGACGCTGAAAAGATTAGATTTAATTTAATAAGGTCTGTAAAATTTATTTTTCTCCTGCTCATACCCGCAATAGCCTTTATATTCTTATTTGGTGATTACTTACTTTCAATATTTGGGAGGCAGTATGCAGAAAACAGCTTTGATGTTTTGAGAATTTTAGCTTTAGCGTCAATCCCCTTCTCGATTAACGTTTTATATGCATCTATTAAGCGGATCAAGAAGGAGATAAAACCTCTGATAAGGATTTATGGTGGTATTGCAGTTCTTACTCTGGCTGGGAGCTATTTTTTGATGCAGAGCGAGGGGATAATAGGGGTTGGGATTGCGTGGGTTTTGGCTAATGGATTGGTTTGCATTTTCATTGCTTTGGAGTATATGCCTCCTTTATAATTCTTTCTACCATTTTTCTCCATTGAAATTCCTCTGCTCTTCTTCTCCCCCTCCTCCCCATCTCTTTTGCTTTTTTAGGATTATCTATTAAGCATAAAATTTTTGTTAAAAGCTCTTCTTTGTTTCCAACTTCATATAAATATCCATATTTCCCGTTTTCCAGGAGATATCTTGCTCCTGGATTATCAGCGCTTACTACCGGAACTCCGTATGCCATAGCTTCAGCTATGGATATTCCAAAAGCCTCATAAGAGCTTGGACTTACAAAAATGTCTGTGCATGCAAGCAGACTGACTTTTTCGGCTTCTGATATCTCGCCAAGTAGTAACACACTTTTTTGCAGATTGAATTTCTTGATTAAGTCAAGCAGTTTAGTTAAATATGCACTATCCCTTACGGGACCAGCTATTACAGCAACACATTCTTTTTTTTCTATAACCTTAGGCATTATGGATAGCAAATCTTCTATCTTTTTTTCTGGTATTAGCCTGCCGATAAAGGAAATAATCTTCTGATTTTCAAGACCATATTTTTCTTTAAAGCTCTTTGCGTCTACTCTCTGGAAAAAATGTTCAGGAATACCGTTTGGAATAAAGATAACTTTTTTCTCATCTATGCCAGCTTCTCTAAATACATCTTCTTGTCTAGGATAAACCGCGATGAATTTATCTATCAATTTTGACAAAATAAGTCTTATGACAAAGTAATACATTTTGTGTTTCAATTCTTGTTTTTTGAGGATGATGTCGATTCCACCATGGGGCGTGCATATTACTCTTTTCCTCAGAAGTTTAAGGAGTACTAATAGGAGCCCAGTTTCAAACATGAAGTAAGGAAAAACCTTACGGAGTGCGATTCCATGTACGTGTATTATATCAAATCGTCCTTTTAAGAGGTAACATAATCTTTTGAAAGATGATTTCTTTGATAAATTCAAATTCTGCGATGTTAATTTAATGATTCCCTCTCCAGTGATTATCTCGACTTTATGTTCATTTTTTGTTAAATGTTTAGCTAAATTACACACATGCATCTCTATCCCACCAATTCTGTAGGGATAAACAGATTCTGTAACGATTATCACTCTCATTATATCACCTGTGTTGATTCCAGGCATAAATCATTCCAGTATGTGGAGCACTAGTTTTAAGAACATGATGCTCTACTTTAAATCCAAGTTCTGACAGGAAGTGAACAATATCTTTATGAGAATAAGCTTGGGATAAATGGTCATGATATTCTAAGCAGATTCTATCTATTCTTCCTAGAATCTCTTCTGACGTGCTAAATAATATTTCGTACTCTGCTCCTTCACAATCCATTTTCAATACGTTTATCCTCTCCAAACCATTCTCATCAAAAACATCTTTAAGAGTTATACATTCGACTTCAATTGTTTTCACAATCCGAGCATCATAAACAGCTTTAGGCTGGAATGAAGAAAAAGAAGAATTGCCAGATAGCAACTTATTTTCTCTTGCATATTGATAAAGTTTTATTCTTTTTCTTTCCTTAAATATCCCTTTGTTGTACGCCTTAGCTATACTACAGTGGTTAATAGAAATATTTCTTTCCAATAGGTCGTAGTTGCCTGGATCCGGTTCGTATGCATATATTTTCCCTTTACCTTTTAGCTTTAAACTAGCAAATAATGTATAACAACCTATGTGAGCACCAATGTCAACCACGATATCTCCCTGTTTTATTTCAACTTTTGAATATGGGTTTACACCAAACATCTCTTTAATCACCCACCTATCCAATGAGTTTGTTCTGGCTATAAATTTGGGGCCACTCCTTGTTCTGTAGACAACTTCCTTCTTTCTAATAAGCCCGAAATGGTCTAAAAGAAAGATATGCCAATTTTCAAACACCTTGATTACCTCTATGAAGTTTTGTACTTTACTGATAATACTCATTTTCCTTTCCCAGATATATTATTGCTCCTCCATTGCTATATATCTTGTCTTTTAATGGAAGGTCCGGTAAATATTCTGTGAGATTAAAAGCTCCGTGAGGTAGTCTCTTTAATATAAGCCCCTCTTCGTTATTGAATGTAGTTAGAAAGATGTAGGAATTTCCTTCAATTATCGTGCTGTTATCCAGCGGAATACTCTCCGGCTCTGTATATTTAAACCATGGGGAAGGAAGACGGCCATACGATACAAGTAGACTACCAGCAGGATACCAACCTGCATAAACTTTTAAACCTTCTGGCTTAAATGCAGGCAACCATTTAGCACCGGCGACGTCTCTATCTGTAAAATAGAGAGCATAAAGTCTGGCTTTTTCTTCTAAGCTTTTATTTTGATGTGCATAAATAAAGTGTGTTGCAGGGTTGGGGCACTCTTTTTGGAACTCAAAGGCAAAACCAGATCCAAAGAGGAAGTATGTACAGAGAAAAACCGATAAAAATAATGCTCCTACTTTTTCAGCGTTTAGAGTAGTAATAAATTTCTTAAAAAAAATTCCGAAGATTATTCCTCCAAATCCAAAGAAAGGAGCAGTTACATACAGAACAATTGAAAATATTCTTGGAAAGTCTAGCGATGTGTAACCACTAAATCTCGGAAGCATCACTGCCATCAAGAGAATTGCTAGGAATCCTAGTGAGATGCCAAGGTATGCATTATTCACTTTACTCTCACCTTTATACCCTTTCCTCACCTCATTTAATAAGCCAATAGTAATTAAGAACCCCGCAACGCAACTAAGAAATCTAAAGATATTCTCAAAAGTTGTAAACTCACGAGTTATGTAGTATGCTCCATGTGCATAACTTGGATTCAAAAATTCATAAATATTTGATATAATTTGATCCAAAATTGATAAGATATTCTTAAACACTACGGAGCTTCCAATATATATGTGCCAACTCAAAGTAAATACTACAGCAAGAATTAAGAATATGTACGAAACCGGGACATTATGTGCTTTTATACCTATGAATCTTTGAGAGTAAGAATAGAACAACCCTATAATCATCGAGAAGATAAAGAGGTAAATTGTTCCGTAGTGGGATAGAGTCAATGAAAGGAGGAATAAAACTCCAAGTATTTTTCTACTTCTACTTTCGATCTCTTTGTCCACTAATGATAGCAGAATTAATCCTGTAAAAAGAAGAGCGATTTCCTGCCTTGGCATTGTAGTGAAATAATAAGCAGACATCGGCGGACATAAAGGTAGAAAACTAGAAAGAAAGGATAGTCTTTTATTAAGTGATAATTCTTGGCAAATTTGATAAAGAATTAAAGGCACAAATGCATATAAAATGGTAAAGAATGCCTTAAACACTACTTCAAGGCTCGTACCTCCAACTATCGAGTAAATTAGGGGCAATATCATGGTGGATGGTAAAGTATTTGCATTGTGAGGAATTGTTAAGTTCCAGACACCATTTTTTAAAGTAGCTTCTGTAAAAAAGTAAGTATAGTGCAAATCTCCATATATATAAGGATAAAATATCTGGGTTATAGTAAATAGAGAAAGAGCTAAGATAAAGACAAAAAGTGGTGTAAAGTTTTCAGGGAGTGCATCCAAAGCAATAAGCAATGGAACGGCAGAAATAATTGCTAGGAGGATTAGTAGAGGAAGACTATCATTATGAATCCTTAGTAAATAGGCTCCGAAGAATGAAAGTATGGGGAACAAGCAAAAAAAGAGCACAAAAGGGGAGAATATGTATTCTATGTGAGTTGAAAAAGCCTCTTCATTTTTATCCTGTAAATAGGATACAAAAAATAGAGAAAAAACAATTAAGGTAATTGTGGCAACCAGTGGGATCTCTGAAATCGGATTTGCTATGCCAAAAATAGGATATAAGAAATTTATCAGCGTTCCCATAAATATTAGAAATGAAGTGCTTAATCCAACAGAGTATAAAACTGCCTTTGTTGTACTTAATTTATGTAACTTGAGGATTCTAAGAACAAGAATCCCTGGGATAAATGATAAATAGATAAAACTTATGATTTGCCTAAGACCGCCTATCTCTAAGCCAACTTTGCTTAAGCCAATTAAGCCTAAAAATGCAAATTGCAAAGATAAGATAAAAATCAGGAAGTCCCTCTTTTTAAGCTTCATCCATAAACACCCTTACCTTCTTATCTTTGGTCATAGAGATTAATTGCTTTTTCTCTCACAGACTTCTTAGCCTCAATACAAGGACGAGAATAAATGCTTTATTTACCAACTTAATAATGCCAAGACTATGACTATGTTCCTTTTTCCGACATACAACCACGCTCCTGTAAGCTAATGATGGAAACGTCGAAAAGAACTTATCCATGGCTTCAAACAACATTCTAAACCTCATATTCTCAGGCAACATCGAACATGAACCCTTCACTTCCAAGATTTCAAATTTGTGAATCTTCAGCAATTCTTTTAATGAGCGTAAAGTCATAACCCTTACATGGTCTAATGATTGGGCATGTTCAGAATCAGGTTCATATACTCTACCAATATTCATTCTCGCACTCACACCCATCGGAAAAGGCTGATAACCAAAGAGCAAAGCGATTCTGTTGTGAATGGAAGCCAAATTTGGAGTAGTCAAAACAAAAATACCATTGGGCTTCAAAACCCTGTAAACCTCATCCAGAAAGTGGTCTGGGTCAAACAAATGCTCTATCAGTTCCAATGCTGTGACGGCATCAAAGTAATTATCTTCAAATGGAAGATCCTCTTCATCTACATCAAGCTGATAGCATTTAACCCCGTTCTTTCTCGCCATTTCAGCTCCCTTTTCCGAAATCTCAATCCCATAGACTTCTTTGGCTTTGCATGCTTCTTTCAGCAAAACAGAGAAATTTCCATCTCCACATCCAACATCTAAAATCCTCTCAAACTTGTAGCGAGAGAAAATATCAAGCACTTTCTTTTGCCTGTCCTCAAGCTCTTCGTAATCTTTTGGCGTGATTCCAACGAATTTTTCAGCGTATTTCTTCTTGGATTTCATTCTACCACCTCTTCATAAACCTTAAGATATCTCTCCGCAATCTTCTTCCAGTCGAATTCTTCCCTCGCAAGCTTCCTACTGTTTTTGCCCATTCTTTCTCTTTCCTCAGGATTGTCAATCAAATATCTTATTTTCTCTGCCAGTTGCTTTTCATTTCCCGGCTCTACCAAAAACCCGTTCCAGCCATCCTTTATTTGCGCAGGAATTCCCCCCACATTTGAGCCTATTAAAGGCTTCCCCGATGCTAATGCCTCTGTTAATACCATTCCAAATCCTTCTTCTAAGGATGGAAGAACAAATATATCACATGCAGAATACAAAGCCTTCAAATCCCCGTAAGGCACGAATCCAGTAAATCTAACTTTTAAATTTTTAAGCTTAGCATATTCCATCACCTTATTCGCATATTCTCTATCAAGGTTCGTATTCCCGACAATAAGGAAAAGAACATCCTTTTCTTTCAAAATCTCCGCAGCTTTAACCAAATATTCCACACCCTTCCTCGGTGTTACCGTTCCTGAAAACATGACCGTTGTTTCATTAAGTTCATATTTTTCCTTTACTCTTTCTATCTCCCCCTCACTTAGATTGAAATCATCCACATTCACTCCATTTGGAATAACTTCCAGCTTTCCTTCTTCAATCCCCTTCTCAATGAGCTTTTCCTTCAGAGGCTCATTCAGAACAACACTTTTCCTAACTCTTTTCATTAGATATAGATCCGGTAAGAAGAAACGAAGAGCTAAAGGAGCCGAAGAATCCAAGGCTAACCTCTTCTTTTCTTCACCAATGTGAGCAGTATAAATTATCCTCTCTCTTAGCCCTCTGTTCATATTTATAAGAATGGTTGAAGCAAATGGAAAGTGAACGTGAATGACGTCAAAATTTTCTGCTCTCAAGACCTTGTTAAATTCAAGAGCAAGAGAAGTTCTATCTAAAATTAGGCGACATAAGCCTAATGGGCTTCTAACTTCTTTGTATGGAATTGATGCTAAATTTTCACATTTAACTTGAATTACCTTGATTCCTTCCTTCTCTAAATATGGATTACCACCTTTTCCTCTCTCTAATACTACTACTTCACAACCTTTCTTAGATAAATATTTAGAAAGATAAAAAACGACATTTGCAACTGATGCCCCAGGTTTTAAGATTCCTGTCTCATATACTTGGAGTATTCTCATATTCCAAAACCTCCTTAAGCACCTCCTCCTCTCTCCTTGCTACTGCTTCCCATGTGAGTTTTTCTTCAACATTCTGTCTTCCCCTTTCTCCCAATTCTCTAAGAAGTCTTTCGTCCTCAAGCAAATCACAAATTCTTTGAGCAAGAAGGTTAATATTTCCATATGGAACCAGAATTCCACCAGAAGTTAATTCTTGAATTTCTTTCATTGCAGAAATATCATAAGCAAGAAAAGGTGTATTACAAGCCAAAGCCTCTATTGTTACCAATCCAAAACTTTCATACGAACTTGGAAAAATAAGTAAACTTGATTCCTTTAATAATCTTATCTTAGTTTCATCACTCGCCTTTTTATAATATTCTATAAATCCATACTTTTCCTTCAACCTTAACACCTCTTTTTCGAGTTCTCCACCACCGCTAACAATCACAAGCTTCAAATCTCTTCTAATCATTCCTCTTGCAATTTTTACAGCTTCTATGGCATCTAATACGTTTTTTCTCTTCTTTAATGCCCCCACGAAGATTATCTGATTTTCGTCTTTCTCCTTAGCTTCAACGCTATCATACATCTCCAAATCAACTCCGTTGTATACAATTTCCATTCTATCTTTTGGATAATACTTCTCCAACTGCTTGGCCAAGCTCTTGGAAACTGTCATTATCTTATCGTAATCTAACCTTAATACAAACTCCTCCACAGCTTTTTGTGCAATTCCACCAATGATACCGCCATCATAATCGAGCCAACCTCTCCAGCTCCCAAATCCTGAAGAAAGCAAATGAACAGTCAAAACCGTTGGAATTTCACCCTTAGCTGCAAAGTAGAATGGGATAACTGGTCTGTATAACACGAAGTTTACTATATCAACTTCGTTCTTTCTTATCATCTCTTTAACAATCTTGTACATCTCATACAAAGCCGGTAAAGATGTGAACGTTGAACCAAACTTGTAGGGCTTCTTTGCCCTGATGATATGTATTCCGTCTACAAATTCTTCATCTTTCAGTGATTGTAACCTCTCCATCGGATCGTCTGGAAACTGAGAGGATTTACCCGAAATCACCGTTACTTCATGCCCAAACTTCACCAAATTCTTTGCAACGTTAAATGTGTGAACCTCTCCTCCTCCTTCAAGCAAAGGGTAAAAGACATCTACACCAAAAACTATCCTCATATCCTCACCTCAAAGTCTTTGAAGTAATTTAGCTACAAACTCTGCTACATCTTTACTATACTCTAAGGGTATGTAAACATTGTATATTGGGATATCTGAAAGAACACGCTTAAGCTTTAAGAATAAGCGCCTTTCAAAGTTTGCAAGCGGGCTGTGAGGATAGGCTGCCGAGTATGCGTTAAAACACTTAAAGAGTGGTGAAACATCAATATTGACAATCTTTAGAGCTTCAAAATTTTCCATTACTTGGTTCGACAGCATTTTTCTTGCAGCCAATTCACTGTCCAGATTTTCTACTTTGAATTCTTTTGTTGATGGATTTAAGAATAAAAGACCGCTAAGTTCACCCTCATTCTTCACCTTAATTTCTGGTTGCTGAGATTTAATGAGATTATGCAATAAACGGAGCTTAGCAATGACATTCATATTCTCACTTTTTAGATTATTAAGGCAGAATTCGAATATTCTGATATGTGTGGGAAAGCTCAAAACTCTTCCAAATGTCACCAGTGAGCGCTCATCACTCATGTACTCGTAACTGTAAGACCTTACGAGATCCATCACAACAGATGTTTTAAACGCTCCACCCCTCCCAGACAAAAGATAAGCGTTACCATCTCTACTTACAGCTGCTGAGTGGAGTAACATATACCCTCTTTCGAAGAACTTCAGTTCCAGTAATGGAATTAACAGACTCCACATGAGTAAATTCGGAGCAAGAAATCCACGTAAACTTATTAACTTAGCCTTTACGTTCACTATTGTCCTCCCATCAAATAAGCCATTTACTTGAATTACCCATTTTACCTTCGGATTAGCTCCCTTACAGAAAATGAAATTATCCTTTACATAAATGCCTTCATCGCATATCCTACATCCATCTAAATCTGGATTAAAGTCACCAATCCTAACATCTATGTCAGGACTATATACTTTATCAACTTGAAAGTAGTTGATTTTCTGATCCAGATCTTCTGTAAATGCTCCATACTTCTCCCATTCAAATCTACATTTTAGAATTCCGTGTATATCAAAGCACTTTATCATTTATCATCACCTTGCAGAAAATCACTAATTAGCCTAACTACATCTTTACCTTCAGGAACTCTTACTTTAATAAGTGATTCACATTTCAACAAATTATCTATGAGCAAATTTCTTACTCTCTCCAAATATTCATTGAGTGAAAATTCTGGATTTACATAAGAGTATGCGCTTAGATACTTGTAAAGATAAAGTGTATCTAAAAGAATGTTACGAAACCAAGCTACAGCCAACTCACCTACTGTCATCTGTTCTACAGTCATCTCATGAGTGTTAGAACGCTCAAGTAGAAGGACTGCTTTCACAGACGATCTTTTCGCAACTAAGTTTGGGAATGCCCGCCGAATAGATGCTTTTGTAACTGGATATATGTAGCCAAGAGTAGCCCTATTAATAAGATTCTTAAGTGTTAGCTCAAATCTCCAAGGTCTTAACCACTCAGCTTTTTGAGGGATATTATATTCGAAAAGGCTGATTGCTGTTGGAAATGCCAAAACCTCACCTCCGTGGATAATCACATGATCATCCCCCAAAAATTTCATGCCATTACTGAGAGCTCTTAAGACATTAAGCGTTTTTCCAGCCCCACCAAAGCCTGTTAGTAGAACAGCATTATGTCCATCACTTATACCTGCGGCATGAGCTAACAAATACCTTTCTTTGAGTAGCTGAAAAAAAATCAATGGTGTTAGGATAAGAGGTGGTATAAGGTCTGAAGCGAAAAAATTAGGCTCAATTATTACATTAATTGTGTCAGAGTGTATGTCTTTGATTAGAGTCTCCCATTTAGCAATCTTATACGAATCCTTAAAATACATCCAGTCTCTACCCACTAAAAACTTGTTATCGATTCTAACGAAATTTTTCAACGTACTCTTCGCTATTCTGCCAACAATAACGTTAATATTTACATCCGAATCATTGAATGGTTCACAAATAAATTGCTCGTACTCTAATTTTATTCGATCGATTACACGATGAAATTTTCTATTGTAAGTTCTAACAGTAATTTTCAGCAGATTATGTATATTGAAGTTGGCAATTTTTTCACTCATTTTAATCATTCCTTCCTATTTCTAACATATTTCAAAAACATTCTCGCCGAATATAAAAGACGCCTCATCTCATCTAAACCATGCCGCCTCAAAACCTGCCTCAATGCTACCGGAACATATCTCGGAGATAAATAATACTCTTTCAGTATCTCATCCACAGCTTTCGTTATCTCCTCCGCAGATAAATTGGGATAAGAGATGATCGCTTTCTGATGTCCTTGCTCATCCAAGTATTCATTTGGATCGTTTATAAGCAGATACCCATTTTCTTTACACCACTCGTAAAACTCAGTTCCGGGAAATGGTGAAGCAACCGAGACCTGCAGAATATCCGGCTTTGTTTCCTTTATCAGCTTTCTCGTGAGTTCTATCGTTTCTTTTGTCTCTCCGGGCAAGCCGATGATAAAATCTCCATGCACCAATAATCCCGCCTTTCTCGCATCCTTCGCAAACCTTCTTATCTGCTCCACTGTGATACCCTTTTTTATGTTTCTCAATATTTCATCACTTCCAGATTCGTATCCAA
>Ga0190311_1000590_pt1 | contig 10650 bp, 20 predicted proteins | sample 48700789_MG_FD_165037 | JGI IMG/M metagenome (GOLD analysis project Ga0190311, IMG submission 165037) | Hydrothermal vent sediment bacterial communities from Southern Trench, Guaymas Basin, Mexico - 4870-07-8-9_MG | ecosystem: Environmental > Aquatic > Marine > Hydrothermal vents > Sediment ...
AGATATGGGAGTGGGTTGAGAGAGGATTAGTTAGAGTTAGAAAGGGTACTACTAAGGCTGATTTGGAGCTGTGGATGGCTACTGATTATGCAACAGATAGACTTGCGAGCTATTTGATTACAGATATGTGGGAGATTGAGAGGTTTAGGAGATACGATGAGGTACTTTTAGAAGAGCAGAAAGAAGTTTTTTCAGAGATGTTTCCAGAACTAGCGGAGTAGATTTAAAGAGTGGGAAAGTTTTAAATAATTATCTGTGTAATAACATTACTAAAGCTTTTGGGAGGTGAAAAGGTGGCAGGAAGGAAGAGGAATTTTACGGCTGCATCGCCGGGTGCGTACAGAGGTAAGTTGTACAGAACACTAAGAGGTGTGTACATCGACCCGGAGATTGCTAAGCAGCAAGCAGAATTGCATGGGAGGAACTGGGATGCCGGGTTCATGGAGTACAAGAACGTCAGAGATGTAACCAGAGTTGTACTTGTAGAAAACGGAATACCGCCATACCTGTATGCACCATATATGGCTGCTGCCCAGAGATACTACAAGGATACCAAGGAGCAGGGTAGGAACAAGGATGGTGTCAGAGATTACTTAATGAACACTGCATTCCCCGACCTCGATGGAAACGTTCTGACACAGATATTCGACAGGATTGACGGCATTGAAGTGGTCGAAGTCCAGAAGCCCGCTAGGAGAGGGCAGCCGTCTACCGGGTAATTACTGAAGTTTTAACTTTTTTTATTTTTATTTAGTGATTGCTTAGGGAGGTGATATTACGGTTAAGGATGTCGAGCTGGCTAGGAGGATAGATGAAGTTTTGTGGAGTTTGCAGATGCTTGGAGGTAACGTAAACAGTATGGTCAATGCTCTCGATGTGTTGAAAAGGGCTGCAGAAGACGGTAGCTTGAGTTACGATGCACTGAAAGACCAGTGGGTACATGTTAGCAGAAGTAAGGACTGGGTTACTAGGAGATATGCGGAATTTGCAGAAAAGTTTGAGGAGCTAAAGGAGTACGTCCAGAAGATGTACAGGCTTTAGAGTGGGGGGTGACAATTTGTGCCGTTTGTGCGTATCGGTAGAGTAGGTCGTGAGCACTTTGGATGCGAAGTCTACATGGATGAGGAATGCTGGGTTAAGCTTATTCCTGACGATGTACGTTCTATTGTGCTGACTCCTGAAGAGTTCTGGCAGTTGAGAAGACTGGTGGAAAAAAGCCTTGTTAAGTGCCTGCAGAGGCTTTAGAGTGGGGGGTGATGTGTAGTATGATAGCTAAAAAGCTGCTTGAGAAGGCTTTAAGAGAAAAAGTAGAGAGGCTCGGTTATCCTGTTTTGGAGGTGCTCGACTTACCAGAAGGCTTTGAGATGGTTATACAGTACCCCGATGATGAATATAGAGCTTGGCACGTCCAGTCTATAGGTTATGCTATTGATTCACTAATTAAGGAGGAAAGAGAGCTGTTTGGACTCTGGAGGCACATACCTTGGGCTAAGGGGGGAATATTCAGAGCTAAGATAGAGAGGATGGAGACCTGAATACTATGAGTGTTGCTGAGGCAGCGGAGAGACTTAGAAATTATTGGATGAGTTTAGGTATAAAGCATATAGATATACTGCCATCGAGGAAGGGGTTAATAGTTAGGTTTGCTTTGCCCGAGTTTCTTAGAATACGTAACGCTCTTAATGTAGCAATAGTAAGAGATGCTGAGAATTACGCTGCTGAGTACGGTATTGGCGTTAGGAATTGGGCGGATAGTTATTACATTTACGTCGAGTTTATAGAATTATGAGGTGATACAAAAATGGTGAAGCAAAAGCAGGAGGTAAAGGCGATAAGGCAGAAGAAGCTGGGTAAGGTGGAAACGGCTGTAAGAAATACAGTAATAGAACTAAGGAAGATGGGTTTACACAGTGCTGACGTAAAAATAGATGAGAGTGGAACTACGGCTTACATACTGTTTAAGGTAGATGATGTGGTAAACTTAATACAGAAGAAAGCGAGGAATGCAGTGAAGAAGGCTGCTGGAGATACTGTGGAGGTTGTATGCTATACGGAGAGCGACGTAATAGTGGTGAGGGTCAGGAAATGACCGGAGATACTAGGAGAGAGGTTAAGAAAAAGTACAGAAGTATTAAAGAGGTAAGTCTGACGGACGTTGTTAGAGCCATTAGAACTATTAAGGCTTTCACCGATTTTAGGGCTAAGATGCTGGAATTGTTTACGGCTTTCGCTGCAGCGGGTGTAGATGTAAGCAGGCTGAACTTTAACGACCCCATGAGTATGATTAGAGCATTCGGACAATTGCAGAAAGCTAACACGAATATAGATGTGGACACTATACTGGATGAGTTGGAAAGGTGTGAAGAGGTAACTCTGAGAGAAGTAGAAGAGGCAGTTAGAATACTTGACCAGTATGCAACGCTATCGAGGAAGGTCGATTATACAGTGGGTTCGATAAGCAGGCAGAGAAAAGCTCAGCTCGGTGATTTAGAGGCTGTGGCTAAGATGTTCGGGTTCAAGTTGCCTGCTACTGGTAAGAAGGAGGAAGCAGAGGAGGAAGAAGTAGAAGAGGAAGAGCCTGAGCTTACTGAGGAGGATATAAAGGAGATAAAGAAAATAGTGAGAGAGTACAAGCGGGAGAAAGAGTAGTCTATTTTAAGTCTTTTTTGTAGTTATTTAGCTGAGTGTAAGGTACAGGAGACAAAAGCTTTATATTTGTATCTGGTTATTAATAGTTCTGGAGGTGACCCCGGATGGCTTACACGCTCAATGATATTCTGAACGGAATCCTTACGGCTATACAGGACATACTCGGGAACATTGCATCTGCAGTAGCAGACAACGCAGCAACGATTGCGAACGTCATCGTTCTTGGAGGTCTGATATTCGGCGTGGTCAGGTTCGGCAGTGCAGCTCTCAGGAGAGTCATGGGACTCATCAGAGTCTTCTGAAGAGCCTGAAGTTTTTTTCTCAAATTTTTTTGAGAGTTTAGGAGGTGAACGTGGTAGTGCTACAGAAGTTACTTTATTTAGCAGTAAAATGTCTGAGGAAGTTCTTGAGAGTAAAGGGAGCTTGGGCTACCTATAGACAGATTCAATTAGCAACGATTACTCAATTAGAAGCTGCAGCTATAACATTAGACAGTAGATACAAAGTTTTAACTTTAGACGAGTGGAAGCAAATAATACAGTCAGATACACTTAATATCAGTAAGAAGTGGAAGAAGGACGTTTTTGACTGCGATAACTTTGCTTTGGTTTTCAGTGCACACTGTGCAGAGTTTTACGAGGTAAATACGGCGGGAATTGCAGTGGGTAAAGTGAAAGACGCCAATACGGGTGAATACATAGGGCGTCACGCATACAACGTATTAGCAGTGAGAGAAGGAAACGAAGTTGTAATGTACGTCTATGAACCTCAGACAGATGAGCTCGGTAAAGCAAGTAGACACACCAGATTGGGAGACTGGGTTTATGAAACTGAATTTGTTATATTTGGGTGAGGAGGTGAGAGTGTGAAAGGAGTAGGTGTAGGTACGGCGTATTACGAAATAGAAGTGTACGATAAGAATGGAAAGCTAATAGAAAGAAAAAGAGGTAAGGCGGAGAGCATACTGGATAACTGGATGCGTTTGTTCATGAGTATTAGAGATGGCTCACCTTGGATGCCTAAGGATACAGACGGTAACTCTCCTACTATATCCAGTATAGTTTTTGCTAATAGCTATGGACTCGCATCGGCGGGAGATGACAGCTACGGTATTCAGGTAGGTACAGGTACTACAGCTGTAGATAAGTTTGACTACTGTTTGGAGAGCAAGATACCACACGGTAGTAGCAGTGGTCAGCTAAGTTATGGAGAGACAAGCTCGTATTCAGCTGGTACGGGTCTGCAAGTGGACGAGGGTATGCAGAGGTCTTTCGATAACAACAGCGGTGCAGACATAACGATAAACGAAATAGGTATGGTGCTGAAAGTGAACGACGGTAGCAGTGATTACTACATCATGGTAATGAGAGACGTTATATCAGCTACTACAGTTCCAAACGGTGGTAGAGTTACGATAAAGTACTGGTTCAGGTGGAACCCATCGTAGTAGTGATGTAGTATGAGCTTCTTTGCGGGAGTAGGTGCAGGGATAAGTCAAATAATAGGACAAATACAGGACAGAGTGGAGGGAATAGTATCCACCATCATTAACTTTTTTAGGAACATAGCTAACAACATTTACGTCTGGTTCCTCAGAACGTGGGACTACTTTATGACCAATCCTAGAGGTATGATTTACTTCTTCGCCAACGTGTGGACTCTAATGGTTTAGGGGGGATGGTAGATGATGCCTAATTTGCCATTCCCGGATTTAGAAGTTACAACGAAGCAAAACGTGATGGAGGCAAAGCTGAAGAACGATACTCTGGCGGATATGCTGAGGAAAGCAATAGAGAGCAAAGGGCAGAAGGTTAAGTCAGTAGAAGTGTATCCCGACGCTTTCGTAGTAATAGTGGACTTAACAGACCTAGAAAAGAGTCTGACGAACTATGGGTTAAAGGCAAGCATAGAGCCTAAGGAGATTAAAATAGAAATTGACAGGAAAGAACTCGTTAATGCGTTTGTTAACGTAACGGGTGCAAGTCAGAAGGGACTGGAGGTAGTGGATGGGAAGGACTACATACTTATTAGGGGTAGAATAACACCATGACGGTATGGGAGGATATACAAACTGCTTTAACTAATTTTTGGAACTGGCTTACTGGAGTAGGTGGTGGTTTAAAGGATACTCTGGGTGAACTGGGTAGCTGGCTGTACGGTGGTATAAAGTGGCTGGCTGACCAGTTCTATAACGCTTGGACTTACTTCAGTAACTGGTTGTACTCCGGCTTAACGTGGTTGGGAGATAAGCTTAAAGAGGGATACGAAGCAATAGCACAGTGGATAAGCGGAGGTTTACAGTGGATTGGTAGCGGTTTATCTTGGATAGGTCAGCAGTTATACAGCTTTGGTCAATGGCTGTGGAACGGTATTTGCTGGGTTGCGAGAACAATAGCTAGTGCTATAGAAGGCTTTGTTAACTGGATTTGGGACGGTATAGTGAACATATATAACAGTATAGTAAACTATATAGCTTCGTGGGTTCAGGGTATAAATGATTTTCTGAATGGCTGGATTAAGTCACTGAGAGAGAAGTTCAAGAGCTTTGTTCTGGTTAATACTACGCTACCGGGACTCTTCAGGAGCTTCGATAGTATATTAGAGGGTAAGTACACGAGCGGATTAATAGGAGTACTTGCAGCACCTATTGCCGGTGCTGTGGTAGCTGAATTGGCTGATGCAGTTGTACCGAGACCTTCAAGTGAGAGAATAGTGTTCTTCCCTGAGTTTGCCATACCTACTTTGACTTATTCACCTATTGCTATTGAGAAGCCGGAAGTTCCTGCAACTCCACCAGCTATAGAAGTGCCTACTACACCGATGTACCCACCAGCAGTAGGATACAGACCTATAGTAGAGAAGAGCAACTCGGTAAAATCAGGGTACGATGTATTTGTAGGTGGTGTTTCGTGGAGGGAGAACTACAACTCAGTTAGCTCAATGTACGAGATAATACTGCAGGAGGTTACAGAAGTCAGTGAAGTCAGTTCAGCAGAGTCTGGATACGAGGTAATATCGACTACGCCTGTAGAAGTTGGTAAGAGCGGTTCAGTGAAGTCTCAGTATGAAGTTTTTTTTCCTGAGCTGAAGTCGGCAAGTGCTAGCAGTCTAGTTGAATCGGAGCACGATGTACGTGTAACCACACCAATTACTATGGGTGAAGCAGGACTGGTTAAATCGCAGCACGAAGCCGTAGCAGAAGTCGAGTTAGTTCTCCAGCAGAAATCAGGAGTACTGAGTGAGTTCGAGTTCGGCTTTTTACACAGCAGTACAAAATTAGAAACGTGGGATGAAGAACATAAAGAAGTAGTAGAACAGTACTCTGGTGCACGGGGATGGTATGAAGTAATATGTCATGCTATGTATGAGTCCGAGGAGAGTTGGGAGAGTTAATTGTGAGGTGGTGTAAATGACGTTAGCGGATTGGAGTAAGATAAGTGGAGCAGACTTACGGTTGATAAAGAGAGCGTGTCATCTGAGTTATGGAGCTATATCTGAAGGCTCGGAAAGTAGATATATACATAACGGAACAGAGAATGTCTTTTACGTATCTCAGGGAATGTCAACTTGGTTTAGCTTAGTAGCTCCGAATTCTGATACTGTGAAGGTAAAGGTAGGTGGAATACTCAAGTATTATGATAGCGACAACTATATCTATGCTTACTTGGAAATTGAAATAGACAGTGAAGGCGATATAATCAGTGCAAAAGTAGTTTACAGAAAGAGGGAAGGAGGAAGTGAAACTACTATACTGGAAGATGACGTAACAACCAAGATACAGCATCTATCGGGTATGATTACTTGGGCTGGTGTAGACGTTGATGACTTTGAGGATGGAACTACTCAGGGATGGGAAGGAGATGTAGAAGTTGTTGACGAGGGATATGAGGGTGCTAAGAGTTTGAAGGTTACTGCAAGTTGTGGAGCAGAGCCAGCCGAAAGTTGTAGCGATAGTGCACACGGTTACAAGATAGTTGATGGTCTGATGGCTGCGAAAGTTTTAGCTAAGAAGTATTATGAAGCAGTGGGAGTATGTGTAGATCTAAGTCAAAGTGCAAAGATAGAAGGTTCTACTCCGCCAGATGATTGGGGCTGGATGAGCTTTGCGTACCCTGGAGATAGTCTGGATGTAAGATGTAGTGTTAGTGGTACTGCAGGTAATTATTTCTGTGGTGTTAGTGCTACTGTCTGGATTGACACAGCCGAACTAATATACTATCCGAGTCTGTCTTGGGCTTTTGTTAAGTTCTATGGATGGTTAAAACAGATAGAGGGTAAATGGTACTTAGACATAGAAGTAAGAGTTTCCGATAATTACTATACGAGCCCAGATACATCGGTTGAACCATCTACTACTGTAATATCAAGCTGTCTTGTTGAAATACCGAGTACAATAGTGGGAAACAATACCAAGTGTGGTATAATACTTGGTAGAGAGGCTTCGGACTGGATAGGACAGAATTGCCCGAATATAGTAATAGACTATACCAAGCTATTCTACTAGGGTGACGCTATGAGGCTTGAGTTTGCAGTGCTACTTATGCTGGGAGGTGTATCATAGTTTATGAGGGTAGGAATAAATATTAGAACGTGTTTAGGAGCTTTCGGAAGCTTACCTTACTGTGCTAAGTTACTTCTGGATTTCCTTAGAAATAAGATGTACATAGATGACATAGTAGTTACCAATGAGTACATACCTAACAGGTGGAACATAATAGTAGACGAGGCAGTAAGTTCAGCAATATACGATAGAAAGGCAGACGTAGCATGGGTAGATACTCCGGGCATGCTACCATTAAGCTATCATAAAGTGGACACGGATATCTGGTCTAAGTTATACACTACTTCAGAGTTCAATAAACAGCTACTCGAAGAGCTGGGATTCAAAGTGGACGGTGTTATTTATAGACTGATAGATGACAGACTATTTTACCCGCTAAAAGAGTACGTTGGAACGAAGTACGACATAATTACTATAGGAAAGCACTGTATGTGCGACAGGAAGAACCTTAGAATGCAGAGGGACATAATACTATCTAGGAGAATAAAGTCAGTAGTAATAAGCGATATATGGATACCGAAGAGACCTTGGATTAAGCAGTATAACTTTGGGAGTATCTCAGATGCTCTCAAAGCCAGACTACTCGCAGAGTCGAGGTTTCTACTATGGACGAGCTTTGTAGAAGGCTTCGGCATGCCCGTGTATGAAGCTATGGCAATAGGAACTGTTCCGATTTATACTGATGTACCCGCACACAACGAGTTTGCAGTGGGAATACCGATAAAGGCTAACGGGAAGGCTAAAGGATTTTGCTACGGTACCAGAGTTATTAAGTGGTACATTGATAGAAAAGAAGTAGAAGAAGCAATAGACTACGCTTTGGGAATGGGTAGAGAGGAATACGAGGACTTATCTGAGAAGTGCAGAGAGAAAGCAGTAGAAATGTACAACGAGACAGTAGATAAGATTAAGTTGTTATTACCGGGTGGTGATAAATAGATGCCAATAGCTGGTATAGTTAATGGCTACTATAGAAGTGGAACGACTTTGCTGTGGTGGATAATTAAAAGTAGTAACCCGGATATGCTACATTTGTATGAGCCACTATCACCGTTACTCTTCTCAGCTATTGATACTCACCAATTAGGAAGAAAGGATAGAATGCACGGGGTACCTCTCTGGGATGATTACCTGTTTATTCCAGAGGATACACTAAGTGCTATGAGGTCTAAGCACAGAGATTTTACAGTGGTATTTAACCCTAGTGAGGTTTATCCCTACTTAGATATAATAGATTCAATAGACAAGCCAGTAATACTGCAACCAAACAGGATGCACTTTATAATAGATGACGTGTCCGCAAGATACGGTGTAAACTGGGTACATATAATCAGAAATCCAGCCGATACGTTTATAGACCTAGTTAAGCCGAATGTGGACTTATCAATACCAATGATAGAAAGATTCGCAGAGGGAAAGCTGGCAGTGGTTAATCCCGACTACTTCTTCTGGGTGGGAGACATGTACAGAGCTATATCGAGAAACTTTGCTGTAAGAACAGATAAAAACGACTTCTTTGGTAAGTTTCTAATAGTATGGACATTCAGTAACTTAATTCCGTATTACTATGCAGTACTGAGGGGAAAGGGGAAATCAAGAGGACTTATAGTGTACTTTGAAGAGTTGGTCTATGAACCTGTAAGAGTTGCGGAATCCATTTCCAAGCATTTAGGTGTAAGGATTAACCATGAACTGCTTAATACGATAAACCGCAGCGAAGCTTACAAGTATAGTAGTAAGCTGGAGTCCATAACTGTGCGTAAGCTCGATGAGTTAGGTTTAACTGAATTTGCAAAAATGATTTACTCTCGCTGTAGTAGTAGTCTTAAGCCTGAATGGTTAGGAGGAAATTTTAGTAGGGAGGTGGTTTTAATTGGGAGAGTTTAGTGAGTATATAGTTTTGGATACGTACGGAGTTGAGAGACTAATAGAAGAGCTTGAGTATGCTGAACCGGAAGAAGTTAGAGAAGCTTTAAGTGAAATAGAGATGGCAAAGAACAAGCTAAGTCAATTAGAAGCAAGACTTAGAGAGCATATAGGTGCTAAGCTGTGGAAGTACAGACCTACAGAGGAAACAGAGGAAATAGAAGAAGAAGAGGCTGAAGAAGTTGAAATGGAAGAAGTGTATGAGGAAGAAATAGAGAAGTGGAAGCAGCTATCAGCAGAGGAAATGTTTACTATAGCGTTATCACTAAAGCCAATGGCTCCAGAGAGAATAAGAAGAGAAGCAGAGGAGATAATGACCAAATACGGACTTACTGCGGAAGATGCAAGGAAAATCTATGAATTCGTAATGTTTCCAGAAGAGGGAAAAAAGAGAAAAAAGAAAAGCAGGAAAAGGGAGGGATACGTAGTTGAGTAACGATGAAGTCGATAACGAGCTTAGAGCATTAATAGAAGATAACAACCATCCGAAGTACGTTAGAATTCTCGCTTTATCTCTGCTTGAAACAAGGAAAGACGTAGGACATTTAAAGTGCGTGATTTCCAAAGTTTATAGAATGCAGATTGCCATAATTGCAGCGTTAATTACGTGCATACTTACTGTAGTACTTACGGGGGTGCTGCCGTAGCCATGCTTACTCTTGAACAGTTAGTACACGAACTCAGAAGTTTAAGGAGTAAGCTATGGGTGAAAGCGAGTGAAATAGACTATACAATATCGCAGTACTACAGTCCTGAAGATGAAATATCACTTGACGCCTTAGAAATAGTAATGGACATGAGAAACTTAGCCGATAAACTCGATATACTGCAGAAGAAGATAACCGGTGAATACTATGCATACGGTGGATACTTAGGTAGTTACTCAAGGTACCGACCGAGTGAGTAGAGAGGTGATGCTGTAGATGGAATACGAAGTAGTATGTATAGACCTCGTAACGAAGGAAGTTAGAGTAGTAAAAACGGTTGAGAGTAAAGCTGAAGCTCTGGAGTACATAAGAGAGCATGAGGGATTATGTCCTAGAGGTAAGCTAAAATTTAGAAGGAAAGGGTACCCAATAGTTGAGGTGTAGAGTAGTGCTTGAGTACGTAAAGTATCCCCTGTTTCCAGAAAAAGCGAAAGAACTAATAGAACCGAGGTATCACAGAGAGTTCGATATAGCAGTTGAACTAGCTAAGAAGCATAAAACGAGTGTTTTTGTGCATACTTATGATTTTCTGTCTTTTCTGAAGAGAGAGCTATGGGAAGCATACGAGGAAGAAGAAGAAACGGGTGGTATTGTAGAGTATATACACGTTACTGTGGATTTCTTTGCAGGTAAGTGGATTGACGTGTATATACCAGTAAATGCAGTTCCATCCAGAAACCTATCACCAGAGCCTTGGGCAACAATGGCTTACGACCCTGAAGCAGTACTGCAAGTCTGTGCTGATTTAATATACGAATTACCTAATGCTTGGGGTCTGTGGCACAGCCACGTAGACGACAGCGTACC
>Ga0190311_1000592_pt1 | contig 10646 bp, 17 predicted proteins | sample 48700789_MG_FD_165037 | JGI IMG/M metagenome (GOLD analysis project Ga0190311, IMG submission 165037) | Hydrothermal vent sediment bacterial communities from Southern Trench, Guaymas Basin, Mexico - 4870-07-8-9_MG | ecosystem: Environmental > Aquatic > Marine > Hydrothermal vents > Sediment ...
CGATAATTCACCGTTCTGGGAAGGAATACGAGAAAAACTGAGAGATAAAAGATTAGTTGGACTCGCAGTAATAAAAGATAATCCAAATAAACCACACCCTTACGCATTTTTTGGAGCAGTAGAGAAAGAAAAAGAAAAAGAGGAGGGAAGGTGATAGGGTTATGAGTAGCGAAGATAAGAAAGTAGGAGAAAAAATTATAGAAGAGATGGAAAAAATGGCAAGAGCGTTAGAACAAATACCTACAAAGGGATTTCTAAGAAGAATGCTTGTGTTATATCTAAGAGAAAGAACGGGTCTTGAAATACAGAAAATAGAATCGATACTCGACGCAATGATCGGACTTAAAAAAGAAATGGAAAGAGAGATGAAGGAAGAATAAGGTGATACATAAGGTGATACAATGACTTTAATGATTTGTGCTAAATGTGGAAGTCTATTGAAGTGTAGAAAGAACGGAGTAACAGTAAGATACGGATACCACGCAGGATACTTCAGAGGTGATTTATACTACTGTCCAAACTGTGGTTACGAAGTTATAACAGGACTTGGAACTGAAATATTTGATCCAGAATTTAATCCAAAATACGACTTCTCAGAACGTTAAATTAACGGTTTTTTTTGGGTTTTTTGGTTTTGTAGTTGAAAGAGTAGTTAGAAGAAGTAAAGGAGGTGTAGGTATGAAATGCGAGGTTAAATACGACTTTGAAGAGATAAAGAAAGAGTTTGAGGAGTTAATGAGAGTAAATAGAATCGACAAAAAGTGGGTATTCAAAGAATACGAACAAAGACTACGAAATATAGCGAAAATATATATGAACCTACTATGCAAAAAGATACTAAACGAAAACGAAACATATCAGAAATACAAGAAAGAGCTTGAAGAAATCGAAAAACAGATGAGCGAGTTATACAAGAAAGAAAGGGAAATACGAAACAAAATGGCTGAAATAGAATGCGAAATCTACAACAACGTAAAAGAAGAGATAATGGGCAAAGTAGAAGACAAACTAAAAGAGCTATTGGGTTTCTTAGTTAGATAAACAGTTAAACAAATTTTTTTTTAAGGAGGTGTAAGTATGGAGTTTGAAATACCAAAAGCAGTTGAGAGACCCGTTGGAATTAAAGTAGGTAACAGCTGGAAAGAGATAAGTCACCTAAAAGCGATATGCAGTGAAACAGGTTATCTATACTCAATAGTAAACAAAAACTACGAGTTAGTTCAACATGAAGACGTGGTAAAAACAGTAGATGAAGCGTTAAACGAAATGAAAATAGAACCAATAGCGATAGACATTGATTTTGGTCATAGATACGCAAACATGTTTTACAGACTACTACTGTTCAAGGACGTAATAAAAGAAGACAAAGTAGGCTTTGGAGTCATGGTAACTAACAGTTACGACAAAAGCTTTGGAATAGGTGTATTAGGATACGGAATGAACTTTGCATGTCTTAATCAAATGGTATTAGGTCGTGAAATACTTAAAATAGTAAAGAGACACTTCAAAGTTAGCGTAGGAATCAACTTAACGAAGGTAAAAGAGGCGGTAATAGAAATCGTAGATTCACTACAAAACGTAGCCGACGTAATTAAAGCATTAGCAGACAAGAAAATAAGCGTAGTAGATGTATTTACTATACTCGATGGACTAAAACTAAGCAAATCAGCAGAAATGAAAGTAATAAAGCTAATACAACAAAAAACGGGAATTACGGACTTTAGATTACAATACCACAAATACAAAATAGCAAAGAAGAAGAAAGAAGACTTAGAGAAACTAAAAGAAGAGCTAAAGGACGTGAAAATGGAAAAGTGGACAACTTACAACGCATTTACAGAATACGTAACTCACCATTCGAAAGTAAGAGATTATACGAGAAAGTTTGAAATGCTAAACAAAGTATCGACTATATTAATAAAATAGGGGGTATAGTTATGAGTAGAGGTCGTGCAAAGATTACTTTCTCTCTTTTTGAGCCAATTAAGTATCTAATAGAAAACGGGGAGATATACACAATAAGACCAAACAAACGAAAGACTGTTGACGAAATTAAAGTTGGAATATACTACAAAGACGTAAAAGTAGGAAAAGGAACTAAAAGGTTAGTAGGCAGTGTAGCAAGATTAGGAAAGTGGAAAGTAATCAAAACAGATAAAACGGTAGTTGGTTTGGATGAATACGTCCATAAGAGTGGATTCAAAACAGTTAAGGACTGGATAAAAGCGGTTATTACAGTAAACAAAAGAATGCCAGTTTTTTTACAACTCTTTCACGTAAAGGTTGAGGAGTTGGAGTATGAAAAAGACGAATTGTTAGAAACGTTAGCTAAATTGGATATGGAGGTGATACGATGAGATTGTATCATGACATGAGAGTGGTAGATTTAAGTAAAGCGAGGGAAGTAACAGTAACTGTCGATAGAGGAATAGTCCAAATAACGGCAGTATTTGACTCTATACACTTTGAATCATTCATAACTAAAGTAGAGAACGTAGATGACAAAGTGATGGAACGGTTCTTACTAAAAGAAATAGCGGAACAGTGGGAAAGAAACGTAGCTTATGAGCTAAACCAATTCGTTGAAATAGTCGAAAGAAGAATTGAATCGTCTAAAAAATGATTAGGCAATTATACTACTTACACAGGTCAGGTATAATCAGATTGTCTATCAAAACTGAACATAAAACCAAAACTGAAGCTAAAACTGAAACTAAACCAGAAACTAAAACTGAAACTAAACCAAAGACTAAACCAGAAACTAAAGCTAAAGCTAAACCAAAAACTAAATCCAAAAAGTGGAAAGAGTTTAAAGAGAGATTTAAGTGGGTAAACGAGTTATTAGATAAAACGGAGAGGTGATAACGTGAAGAGTAAAAAAAAACTTAAAGTTAAAGCTATTCAAGAGATTAAACAAATAACGTGCAATAACTGTTCCAATTTTTTAATTTTGGAGGGGAATATAGGAATTTGTAAGAAAAGAGAGAGAATAGTTCTTGGGAATTATAACTGCCCGAATTTTGAGGAGGGAAAACCCATGAAGGCGGATTTAGATACGATAGCTATGTTTTATACGTTATCAAAAGACGCAATAGAGGAGTATCAGAGAATGGCGAATACTTTAAGAGATATACTAATACAAAGAGTTGAAGGTAGAAGGGAAACAGACAATTTCGTAGTGAATGTAACTAAAGTGAAGAGTAAAAGACTAAATACGGAGAAAGTCAGAAAATACCTAAAGAAGAAGGGAATACTTGACAAGTTCTTGGTGGAAAGTAGTTATTACAGAGTTGAAGTAAAAGGAAAGATAAAAAAGGAGTAAAAATATGACGGATACAATAAAAATGCCAAGTAAAAGGGACATGATGAAGCTAGTGGGAAAAAAAGTTACAAAGGTTAAATACTACCCAGACTTTATATTTGCTTTTGAACTACATTTCGATGACGGGACAGTTCTAGAAGTTGTATTCTCAATAGATAGTGGATTCATAGAACTAAAAAAGTTAGAATCACCGTAGAATTGCTCGAAAAAGGTTAAGGAGGTGATTTTTTTTGGTTTTTATTTTTCCAAAACCTAAAAATTGTTTACAATGTAGATACGGATTTCCACTATACAAACACCACGTAAACAAATTTGGTAAGACAAAAAAAGAGAGGTATGTAAAAGTAGTTAAATGCACAAGACGTAACGCTATCGTAGATTCGGGATTAGCGGACGTATGCGAATATTTTGAAAAAACGTAAAAGGAGGTGATATTACGGAAACTACGGATAAGTTAAAACTTAGGTGGTTTTTGATAGGATTTTTTAATAGTGCTGAAGGATGGAATTGGGAAAAACCGTTTTTAGTGAACAATCGTAGAGAGGGTTTTGGAACACTAAGATACGACTTTGAGGTATTTTTGGAAATGTTAGAAGAAAACAACGAAGACGCTATGAGACTGTTAAGGTGTTTCGTAAGGTGTATCAAAGAAGAATCGGAACAAATTAAAGATTTGTTAGAACTAACCGATAAGATAAAAGAAAAACTCTACTGAGGTGATATTATGGGAGTTTTGGATAAGTTAGGTAAAAAAATAGAGAGGATTTTGTTAATTGGTCATACAGCACACGGTAAAACGTATAATGCGGTTAGAATAGCACTAAACTTAGCAAACAAAAAGAAGAGAGTGTTGTATATAGACAACGAATACGGATCGTTGGATGAGTGGGAAGAACTAAGTAAACAAGGTAAAATAACGAAAGAAATTGACAAGAACATAATTTTAGTGACACCAAACAACTTCTTAGAATTCAAAGACTACGCATTAAACTTTCAAGACAAAGTTCATGCGGTTATAATTGATCCGTTCAGTTTAAACATGGAAGCGAGAATAACGGCAAAAGAACAATACCTAAGAGTAGGAAAAGTGTGGAGAGGGGAAAAAGAGATACCAATAGAAGATACGAATACGTTTCACTTAACTGGATTCGATTACCAATTGCCTAACGAATGGCAAATGGAAGTCTTAAGAGGATTAGCTAAAGGGAAAGTCCACTTTATAGTTACAGAGATGATACCAACAAAAGTAATGGAAGAAATAAGAGGTAAAGAGAGAAGCTATAACATAGACAAGATACTAACGGAAACAGACGAAACGAAACTACCTAAGAGACTTAAAGAACTATTCGACTTTTTTGGATACTTTGATAGGGTAATACTGTGTGAAAGAGAGATCAGAAACGGTAGGAAAAGTTATTACGGAGTAATAATAAAGTGGAGGGGAAAAGACTTATCAGGAGTTAGAGTAAACAACGTCCATGAGTTCTTGCTTAAAAATACTAAGTTGTTGAGGTGATAAAGAGTGTCAGTGGATGACGTTATAGAATCAATAGTATTTATCATACTTGGCATACTGCTTATAATGGAAGTAGTGTTGTTTTTGGTAATACCAAAAGTGGGGTGATGTGGTATGACAGTTCTTCCACATGAAATGAAACATAAACACATACCAGAAAACAAAATCTACGAACTTGAGGAGAAAGTATTTCGATTATACAACCTATTCTACAAATATAATTGGAACTATTGCGATCTAAGAACAGTATCCGAAAGAGGAATGGGTAAAAATCCAACCAGAAGACCTAAACTATGTATCAGAATAGGTCAAGCATGTTTAATAGCTGGATTCAAAAGAGGAGACGAAGTATCCGTTAGAGTTCAAGGAAGAGACATAATCATCAGAAAAGACCAATACGGATGCTTATTTAAAATCGGTGGAAACCATTACGGAACGAACATTGTTTTGTCACCTATTCTGCTAGCGCTTGGATACAAAAAAGGAGATTGGGTAATAGTATTGGCAAAGAAAGGAGAGATAAGAATTAGGGACGCAATAATTGAATTTAGGAAATTGGACAGATACTTAAAGAAGGTAAAAGAAATGGGATTACTAACGTTGTAAGTAGATATGGAGGTGATAGTTGATATGTCCACAGCATTTTTTTGGGACGAAGAGCAAAAACAATTTATCTGTGAAAGAAGAGCGTGGGATTTAGATTTTTGTGGACGTAGGATATTTCTATTTGTTTTCAACACACCAAACGATTTCGTTAAATTATTCATGGAAAGGAGAGACAAAATAATACACGACGAATACGGAATACTGTGGACAGTCGATTTACTAAAATACGAAATACTAAACAAAGGTATTGTAGTTTTCTGTTGGGATTATTACAAAACAGAAGACGAAACAGAGGACGATGAACATGCTGGAGAAACTGATTAAATCGGCTATTATAAGTTCGAGAATAATCAAAATATACGATGAGAAACTCGATAGAACAGTAAGACCAACTCTTAACATTTTTATTCGTAAACCATTTGGGTTTGGTTTTTCTACGATGGCAAAGGAGTTAGAGGAAAAGAAATTAGCAAACTACGTAAATGACTTTACAGTAGCGGGAATAGTAGGAACGGTAAGACAAGGTAGGATATATACGGGAAGTTTAGCTAACAGTGGTTACAGGTTAACAATATTCGACGAAGTAATGACGTTGGAAAACAAAGCTAAGAAACTGTTGAACGAGTTAACAGAACAGGGAACGGCTACAAGAAGTCTTCAAGGATACGTAGAGAAAAGAATAGAAAAAGCTGTAACGGGTGGTAAGTATATTGCTGAGGAAGGAAAGTTAACGTTACAAATACATACGGCATGTATATTTGGAACTGCAAGCGAACAAATTTTACAAGATACAGATATTAAAATGCTGTTCTCAAGATGCTTTTGTCTTAACTTAGCAATGGACAAAGGAGAGGCAGTAAAACTAAAGAAAGAAGGTAGAAGAATTAGAATTGATACAAGACGAATACCAGAAGAACCGATAGACGTAGTGATATTACCAGAGGACATGAACGACATGTTACTGGAGAAGATAGAAGAGGAGGGACTAGTTCCAGAGGCTGAGGGAGGATATTATACACGATGTCACGACGATTTAATTCGTTTATCTGCTGTCCATTGTGTGGCAAGAAAGGACAATACAATTAATGAAAAGGACGTTAAGTTTGCACTACAATTCTATAACCTACATCAAGTAGGTTACTTAGGAACTCAACTGTCAGAGGTAGCTTTGATGATATTGGACGTATGCAACGGTAAAACAGCACAAGAAATAGCAGAAAAGGTTGGACTAAAGAAATCTCAAGTGTATAAGTATCTAAATACGTTACAGAACTTAAACCTGATTGGTAAAGTTGGTAATAGGTGGACTAAAAGGATATAACGTGAAAAGGGGTGATGAGCGATGAGTGATGCTTTAACCGATATCAGGCGGAGTGAGAAAATAGCAGAGTTCATAAGCAAGGAAGTTGAGCCAATAGTCTATAACTACTGGAATGGTAAAATCTCTAAAGAGGAGTGCATTGTAAAGCTAAGAGAAGCTCTTAATAAAGCACCATGCTACAGGGGATATTGGGGTGAGAGTCCGACACTTATGATTTTAAGAATTTTAAATAGAATAGAGAAATTTGGCAGGCTTGGACTGATTAAGTCTCGTTACATTTTTGAGTTTAACATAGAGCTTGGTGACTCGAAGGATAAGTGGCATCGTGAGTTTGAGAGGCTTAAGCAATTCATTAGTGAGTTGAATAAGGTTGTTGAGGTGATTGAGGAATATTTGTCTATGGAAGGTTGATGAGCTATGAGAAAAGAAAAACTGAATGAAAAGGAAGAAACTTGTGTCGTCTGCGGACATCCGTTATCCGCTCACGTAGATGAAGGCGACGGATGGAGATGTCATTGTCTCGGTGCTGATTTATCGCAATGCGAATGTTATCTAAGGAAATACCGTGATCTTCTCGGTGAGGTGGATATAACTTACTACTCGTTGGAGAGAAGGGTAGAAGAAATGAAAAAAGAGCTTTTTCGTTCGAAAAGGACTAACGATTGAAAAATCACATTGTTCGATTTGTCGAATAAAAGACTATTCGTTTTATCGAATAAAAGACTGTTCGATTTGTCGAATAAATTTTTTTGACTTTTAGTTAAAGTTTGGTGGATCACCACGATACCCCATATTCCATAATTTTTGGACTACCTAGTCGAAAAACTTCAAAATTCAAAAGGTTTGTGAACACTATAGTGTATGGGGTGCAAAGTCTATCGAAACTTTGTTAATTTGCGGGAACTCTGCGGAAAAACCGTAAAAAAATTGTTCGGGGTTGTTCCGAGCTTTTTTCGGGATTTGGAGGCTTCAGATGGCTCGGATTGGGTGCGGTGAACACTATAGTGTATGGGGTTTCCGCACTTTCGGGGGTTAACTTACCCATACCAAAATTGACACTAACCCCTATACCCAGTTCCAAAATTTTTGGGATAGTGTCAACATTTTTATATGTGGAATCCTATAAAAATAGGTATAGGTGTAGGAGTTAACCCGAAAACTAGTGGAAACCCCATACACTATAGTGTATAGGTCGGGTAAACTGAGACTTCTCGTAGCTTCTTTACCGAAATAAAGCTGTTAGAATCGTCTGCAAATTTTTTGAAGGTGTTTCGACAGAGTTTGTGATCTATAGGTGTTATCCTCAAAATAAGTGGAAAATACCCACACTATGGTGTATGGGGTTTCCATTTGATTTGGGGTTAACTTACCGTAGTTCTAATGAAGGTGTTTCGGCAGAGTTTGGGGTGTGAGGGTTGAACCCCCGAAACGGGCGGAAACCCCACACACTATGGTGGTCGGGGTTTCCACTCGATTTGAGGTCAACCAAGTATTTTAATTTTCATTGTTTTAATAAGTTAAAAGAGGTGGTGCAAGTGTTTAAGGTTAGTTTTCACGGAGTGGTTGAAGAGTTCCCAGCCGTAGTAAGAGACATTGCATATCTAAGAAGTAAAGGAATGCTCAGTTTAACTACTTTTTACAGGTTAATGAGAAGACAAGGATTAACGAGAACGAGAGCTTTAATAATACAGGGGAAAGTAGAAAGGAAAGAATACGTAATAATAGACGAAGAAGGAAACGAAATACAGCCAGAAGATGTAGAAAACAAGTTACTGACTAAGGTATTTAAGTTTGAATGGATGTTGAAACTGAAATACACAAGACGTAAACATCACCAAATACATATCCAAATTACAGTGGATGGAGAAGTAGAAAAGCATGAAGTATTCCCAGAACCGATACCGATGAACATTAGAGAGAAAATCGCAAACGAATTCGAATTAGCTTTTGAAAGATACATGAGAGAGTTTTGGTCTATTTTGGTTAGACTGTTACATTCAAAGGAATTGTTGGATGAGTATATATCAGATACATCAGAATTTAAAGAAATTAGGGAATACTACAAAGACATTAACGAGGGACTTGAAGGTGAAATAACGGACATCGAGTTTTACGTGAAAAGATACGAAAAAGCTGAGTGGGATAAAGTAAGACAATACGAAAGAGACTTTGAACCATACGTAACTGAAGCACTAGAGGAAATAATAGATTGGATAACTGAAACGGAAATGGACTTCTTAAGAAGGGAAATAGAGAAAGTAAGAGAAGAAACTAAAAGTAGAATCGAAAGAGCAAGAATTGACGTATTTAAAACGAGAATAGAAAGAGTAGAAAAAGTAGTTGACATTAAAACTATTGAAAAAGATTTAGGAGAGGCATTTATTACGGGAAAAATTACGGAAAAAGAGTATAGAGAACTACTGAGTTTACTAAGGGAAAAGTCAGCGAGAGTATTTAATCAAATAGTAATACGATGGTGTGAAAGAATAAAAAGAGCGGAGACAGAAGGTAAGTTAAATGAAATAATGAAAAGAATCATGGATACTTGGACTTGGAAGAACTTTCTATTTGAACCGTTTAGGGAGAAGGTAATAGAATGTGAAAGAGAAAGAAGAAACGAATTACTTAAGGAAGCTGTTAGAAAGAAAGAGATTACGAAAGAAAGAGCGTTAAAAAGAGTTGAATCTTACTTTAGAAGGAGAAAAGAGGAGATAATGAGAACAACGGGAAGTGTCAGGGACTTAAGAAGATTAATCACAAGAGTTAGAAGAAGTGCATTGAGTGAGGAAAAGAAAGAAGAGTTAATAAAGCTAATTGAGGACAATATAGAAAAGATACAAAAGAAAGAGTGTGAAACAGCTTGGAGGATAGTTGAAACCGTAACTGACATCGCAAAGTTAAGAAACAAGTATTACGAAATTGGTAACAATAAACAAAACTTTGAACCATGTTACGATGAAATTAGAAAAGCTATTAGAAGTAAGATACAAAAGTTACGTAGAGAAGATTACAGGAGAAGAGCAGACGAAATAATAAACGAATTCAAAGAGTCAGAAACGTTTGATAGGATAGCTATTGTAAATAGAGAATGTAGCAATATCTTAATGTTACCATTAGTAGTTCAGTATAGAGTTTTTAGAGAGTTCATTAACTTAGCTGAAAATAGAAACGAGTTAGCTACGATATTCAACTGTCTTAAAGATAGTCCGATATGGACTGAGCCTAAGTATAGTAAGTGGAGAAGTAGGTTAAAGAAGATGATAGAAGAAAAGGGGGTGTAACGTTGTATGAATAACTATACTTTTTTAATTGATATTGATTACAAACCTACTAATCCTAATAAGTTTGCTGAAGAGTTTACTAATAAAATAAAGTTCGTAGAGGACATACTAAAGGTATTCGTAGAAGAGGTTGAAGTATTCGAAACGAGGAAAGGGATACACATATACGTATATGCAAGTAGTGAAAGGAAAATAAGCGATGAAGAAATAGTAGTAATACAACTTGCTTTGGGAAGTGATTATAAGAGAGAAATATTCAATTGGTCGAGGGTTATAAGTAATCCTAAACCTAAACATTGGAATGTGTTATTTAAGAGTAAGGAAAGGATAACCAAATTGTCGAGGGTTTTAACTATTCTGATAAACAACAAATTAGATGGTTTAGGAAAAGATTTATAAACTATTTATTTGTAACTATAACTATGGCTGGGAGAAGGAAGATATATACGACTGGTTCGAGTTTTAGATACAAAGCGAAGATGTATGACTACATGAGCAGGGGCGGAAGAGTTCCAATGACTTTGGCAATGGAAGTAGTGGACGCAATGACTTCTACTTGGGACGAAAACTTTGGTAAATACAGAGCCTTTAGGAAGGATA
>Ga0190311_1000597_pt1 | contig 10621 bp, 8 predicted proteins | sample 48700789_MG_FD_165037 | JGI IMG/M metagenome (GOLD analysis project Ga0190311, IMG submission 165037) | Hydrothermal vent sediment bacterial communities from Southern Trench, Guaymas Basin, Mexico - 4870-07-8-9_MG | ecosystem: Environmental > Aquatic > Marine > Hydrothermal vents > Sediment ...
ATGCAATAGAACTCCTACTACATACACCCTACACAACCGCATCAATCCAAAACATAAGACAGACATTGGAATTCATTGTGAGGGTAAGCGAGAAACTTCTAAGTGAAAAAGGATTTGAAAGACAAGTTTTCAATCTGATAACGAAAATAGCATTTGAGGCGCGTCCAGCAATAATCAGACGCTTTCTAGAGACGAATGAGGGGAGAGTACTATTGATTGAACTTATTAAGAAACTTCCATCTAGATTGGTTCTAGTAGCACTAAATAGGCTTATATCCACGTATGCGCCGATGGATAGAATTCCTGGGAGAAGAAGCGGGGAGGATTCAGAATTATTGGAGACTCTAAATAGCATAATGCCGAACTGGAGATACGCACTCGACATAAAAACCGTTAAGTATCTAAATCTGAAATAAATGTTTATTCTGAGTGCTCGACTACGGTGTACATATTGGGCGAAGAAGACCTACTAAGAAAGAAATTATTTCTTGCCCTCGAAGCATTAGATAGAGAGAAGATATTTCTTCACACAAAGTTTTTGGAAATAGAAGCCCCAAATGGTGCGTTCAGAATACCTCTCATCGCTGGTTTCGTCCTACTTAATGCACTTGTTGGGAATGGAGCTATGCTTCTATGGGGTGGCTATGGCTACGGAAAAACAATGCTAATAAAGTACCTTGGTAGATTGCTGACAAGTACCCCTCTTGAGGAGATCGAGGCAAGCATACTCAGAGCAAATCCCCAGCTAATAGAGGAGAAAATCGTAGGTAGGTTGCATCTAGGACGCCTCATAAAAGAGGGGGAGGAAGAAGTTGTTTGGAGACGTTTTATCAAGTCTTTCTGGAAAATAATAGATGAGATAAATAGATTGTCTCCTGGCGCACAAGATGTTATCTTAAGTCTGCTTGGGGAGGGTATAGTAAAATATTTTGATTCTGTGTTTGTATCGAGAAAATACGTTCTTTATGCAACACTAAACCCACGTGATGTAGGAACTTTTCCTCTGAGTATGCCTCTGCTAGATAGATTTGGAATAGCTGTTGTTGTTAAATCTCCTCTGCTCGATGACATGAATGAGATTGTTTTGCTCCCAGACGACAAAGTGTTAAAAAAGAGCATTCCAGCAGTACTATCAATTGACGAACTAGTTAACATATGGGCATATGTCGAGGCTATGCCGATCGAGCCTGTAGCTCAGATGTTCATGAGTGTTCTTGCAAAAGAAATATCTCTCTGTGACCGTGTGGATAAAGAAACTGGAATATTTGTGGAGGTTGGACCGAAGATATGTACTGGTTGTCCATTCGAGAATCTTGATACCGTCTGTAAATATGTGTACACACCACTAAGTGTAAGAGCCCAAAAGGATCTGGCTAAATACTCCAAAGCCCTGGCTTGGCTGCTTGGTCTAAAGAGTGTTCCTTTAAGCGTTGTAGTCACCATAGCTCCGTATGTCATATGGCATAGGCTAAGATTCTCGGACAAATACTTGGAGGAATTCGGTTTCGATAGATTCAGGTTCGCAAAACATATCGTTGAATCTGTGCTGAGAACATTTCTTCAGAGACTCCCACTTCTCCAGGCATATGAAGATCTCAAAGCAGGAAATGTCGATCCACGTATGATTAATATGATAAAGAATGCGCGTAATGATGACCTCATAATAAGATATGAGGTTGCACCTTTGGTGGACTTATTCCTAGAGGATGCGTATATAAGACTCGTAGGAGAACTGAAATCAAGCATAGAATCGCAGAAAAGAACCGAAATAGAGGAAACTCTAGAGAAGGCTAAGAGCGAGCTAAACCCAACCCAATACTCAGCATTAATAAGGTTCTATGTCTCGAAATTGCGAAGAAACCGTAGGAAAATAGTAACGAGGTTTGGTGTTTGGAGACAACATCTAGATGATCTCTCTAAGGTACTAAATGCTGATTTATCTGGGACTCTTAATCCTCCTACAACTACTAGAATCGACCGAAAATCGGAGATACTAGAAGTCATAGTGATAGATGATAGGGATAATGCTCCTGTGATAATAAATGTGTATACTTTGTGGGACGATATTATAGATAAAATCACTAATGCGCTGGGAGGACAATGCCAAGTCTCTTAACGCAAAGACGGCTTGATAGATTGGTAAGTAGAATAAAAAATGAGCTCTTCGAGGATATAGGGATTAGATTCGAGTTCCCTTTAGAAATTAAGCTTTCCCTTTTTAGTCCTACGAAATTTATGTATGACCGGAAAAGTGGGCGTCTAAAACTTGTGATAAATAGGTTTGAGGGATTAAGAGAAGGGAGAATAGAAGTATTGCTCAAATATTTTTTATTGAAGGTTCTAGCATATAAAGCTTTTTGTCCAATAAATGAGGTTCGAGCGTCACAAATTACTATCTCAGCCATAAAAAACTCAGATTTTATTTCTGGGATCACTGCCGCAACAATACTAATTGAAATTCTCGCCGACTTCTATATCTCTCATATAGATCTCAACACATTATTCAGAGGTCTAAAGTTTTTAAGAAAGAAGTTTCTAGGTTTTGGCAAATTGTCTCGTTCTGTAATGCATACATATAACTTGATGCTTGGAGAGAATGTATTCTTTGGAATTGACAGAAAATCCCGGGAAATTGGAGAGAATATGTACGAAATCATATTCGCTAGAAATGTTATGGATCCTTCCTCCTGGCCGACTATTGCTGGTGACTTAGCAAGATACATAAAGCATGTCAGAGAGGCAATTGGAGAGACTTCACGTAGACACTACTTCATATATGACTACTCCAAAGAACTAATACCGTCTCTTGTTGTTCAGATCGGTAAGGGGGGGAAGATTATAGAAAGAGTTCTAAAGATATTCTACGAGAAATTCAAGGGGAACATATCATCTGCAGCACCAGCTCTACTAAGCACTGTTGCTTCTACTCCCGGCGAAATACTTCGTTTTTGGTATCGCGAAAGAGCCAAGGAACTTGTAAGAGTAATTATTGGTTCCACATATGTTGAGAAGCGTCAAAGAGTTAGTTATCCAATAACATGGGAGATGGGAGATCCCATTGAAAAACTTGATGTTTTTCTCTCAACAAGTATTTCCCCAGTAATGGTGCCAGGATACACAACTAAGAAATGGGAAATTGCTGAGACATCACCACAGATAGTACATAGAATAGCCCCAGATATTCTTATAGTTATAGACTCTTCAGGCTCAATGAGTCGTCTGCCAGGAGGTGTTCTACCGGAGGCCACAGAAGAACAGAAATTGATAAGTAAGAGATTAAAAATAAAATATGTCTTAGGATCGAAATTCGATATAGCACTCACAACAGCATTCGGAATCGTTGAATGTGCCTTGAATATGGGTAGTTTTATCGGAGTGGTGAACTTCTCCGATAAGGGATACATTTGTCCATTCACGCGGGATAGGGAGAAAATAGAAGAAACCATGATGATACACCAGAACGGCGGTACGTATCTGCCCGTAGAAGAAATACTAAGTGTTTTGAAAGGTAAGAGAAATGTATTAATTATAGTTTTGAGCGACGCTGCAATATACAACCGAAAGGAAGCTGAATATCTATTGCGGCGTCTATCACGGATACATACTCTCTATTTTCTCCATATAGAGACCGAAGAAATGAAGAGTAGTATTCTTGAAAGTCTAAGGTATGAAGACGCCCATATAATAAGAATACGAAGTCTAGAAGAACTGCCCAGAAGAGCACTTAAAATAGTTGCTAAGCATTTAGAGTATTCGCATGAGGCTTTCTAAGCCTTCCTAATAGGTTTTCTTATATTGAATACAAATAATCCTAAGATTTTTCCTGCAGGGATGCCGAATGATATTGTACCTTCTTTAGAACTGATTTGCTTTTCAGATGCGGACTGGGATAGTTTCTATGTTTTTTGGGTAATTGTTAACATTATTATCTTCAAGACTAAGTGGTATATTTATATTAGTGAGAGGTGCTGATTTGTGAAAGAAGCAGTTCTATATAAAAATCTTGGTGATAAACAGGTAATGTGTCTCGCGTGTGCTAGAAGATGCAGGCTAAAAGATGGACAGCTAGGACTCTGCGGTGTGAGAAAAAATATCGATGGGAAGTTGTATCTGCTTGTCTATGGGAAAGCCTATGCGGTGAATGTCGATCCGATTGAGAAGAAGCCTTTATATCACTTCTATCCCGGCTCTTGGGTTCTTAGTTTCGGTACAACTGGTTGTAATTGGCTATGTGCATATTGCTGCAACTATCATATGTCCCAGAGGAAACGTATAGAAGGCGTAGATATACCCCCCGAAAACATGGTTTTCCTTGCAATAAGATATAATTCTGATGGTATAGCCTACACATATAACGAGCCAACGATCTTCATGGAGTATGCACATGATATTGGTGTTTTAGCAAAGAAGAGAAACCTATTTAATGTTTTTGTGACTAATGGCTTCATGACAGAAGAATCCGTTAATTATTTAGCGGAGTTTCTTGATGCTGCTACTGTTGATGTGAAAGGTAATGCAAACCCGAGGTTTCTGGGAAGATACGCTGGTGTCCCAGATACCCAGCCAATATTCGATACAATATTAATGCTTCGGGATAAGGGAATACACATTGAAATCACAGATCTTATTGTACCTGAGATAGGTGACAATCTAGAGGACGCTAAAAAGCTTATCAGGTGGGTTTATGATAACCTTGGCCCCGAAGTACCTATACATTTTATTAGATTCTTCCCTCAATATCGGCTGTCGCATCTACCACCCACACCGATAAAAACCCTAGAGAAGCATTATAGGTTGGCAAAAGAGCTCGGAATGAAATATGTGTATCTGGGAAACACCCCTGGCCATGCATACGACAATACTTATTGCCCAGAGTGTGGGAAGCTTCTCATAAGAAGATATGGCTTCCAGATCTTAGAGTGGAACCTAGAAAAGGGACGATGCAAATTCTGCGGAGCCAAAATAAGTGTTGTCTACAAGAATGATAAGGCTTGGAAGAAATCTGGTAATTTCTGGTTCATCTATTAACGGCTTATCTGCATCTCTCTATACTTTTTAAGTTCTCTGATGGCCCATATATGAATCTTGAGAATAGATGGTATTGCATATATAAGTAGGCCTGGGCTTAATCTACCATTCCTTCTTGTCGTAATAAAGTTTTCTATTCCTCTACGCAGTGGTGCATAGAATATTCTTGAGAGCTTCTTTATCTTAGGTCTCTGCCGGGTCACATAAGCATAGTTAAATAAAGACCATTTTATCGCCTCATAGATGAATTTATACGTCTCCCTATGAAGAGGCAGCAATATGAAAGATGCGCATGCTAGTAGGAGATTCATTAGAAAGCTTCTAATGATCTCTTTATAGCTAGGATTCTTTATTTCAATGCCATCGAAGGGGTCTGAACCGTAAATTATCTTGTATGAGCTTAGAATTGTGAACTTAACGGCTTCTGTAGGAGCTAAAAGACGCGTCATAAATCTGCTTGTCCCAAATATTCCTACAAAATCCCATTTTCTAATCGCATTAAGCTCAGCCACAAATGTAGATCTGAAGACCCCTGTGACTCTGCTCAATGCATAGAAAAGCTTACCAAAGAAGCCCCTGGGGATGAATGAGAACCCGTATTTAAACTCAAGAATTCGTAGTCTATCTATAAGTTTGCGTACATTTGAATCATATTTCCGGACAACAATTAAGATATCAACATCTGATGCTCTAGATAATTCATTTCTGACCAAAGAACCAAATATGACTATGCTGACTAGGTTATCTCTAAGAACTTTCGTTGCTAGCTTCTTTACATCCTCAAGGTATAACTTCGCTTTTCTGTAAATTGCGTTCAATTCGCTCTCCCAAGCATCCTCAAATTTTCAATTGTTTATGCAAAATATAAAATTGAGATTAAGCTCTAATGTAGATGCATTATTGAGTATCTAGAACGCTTATGGACAATGCTTAGGAAGATAGACTATTGTCTAAGAGAAATCTGCGACTAAGATGAGAAACATAAATGCGAAATCCACATATTGTGATATTTGGCTACATATCTAGTCAAGCATGCATATAATTAGGTAGACACATAAAAGTAGGAGTGTGTACAGATGAATCCTTTAAAGCAGAATCTTAGCAGTTCGATCATTCAGCTTATGTCTTCTTATCAAACATTGATATAAATTTGGTATAGGATGGTAAAACCCATCGAGAGAATTTTTAAGATTTTTAGGTGTCTTTTAGCGTGGGGGTTATGATGAAAAAAGTTCTTGTCACATTTAAGACTCGCAATGATGATAAGAAAATAATAGAATCCCATCTAGAAGGCCTAGCGGAAACATATTTTATTGATACTATGGAAGCAAAGGAATTGATGGAGGTACTGCCAAAAATAAACATTATCCTTACTGGAAGCGGACTAGATCTAACACCTGAAATACTCGCAAATCTTAGAAGTATTGAGCTTATTCAGACCCTCTCTGCGGGTGTAGAATACGTGCCATTCTCTGAGCTGCCTGAGAATACGATTATTTGTTCAAATGCTGGCGCTAATGCCATTGCTGTAGCCGAGCATGCCTGGGCTCTAATATTAGCTGCGGCGAAAAAGATTATTTATCATGATACCAACATGAGAAAGGGGCTGTGGAAGCGTAGGGAATATGGAATTCTCCTACAAGGCAAGACAATAGGCATTTTGGGTTTTGGGAATATAGGAAGGAGCATAGCTAGGATTGCTAAGGCGTTTGGTATGCGTATTCTAGCAATAAACAGATCGGGGAGAACAGACATGGATGTTGATTTTATTGGTACTCCTAGGGACATCGAATATCTGCTTAGAAACTCAGACATTCTGGTAATATCGCTCCCCCTAACAAAATATACGAGAGGCATGATAGGTGAGAACGAACTCAGTATGATGAAGCCAAATGCTATTCTAGTTAACATAAGTAGAGGGCCAATAATCGATCAAAAAGCTCTATATGAACATCTAAAGAAAAATCCTAGTTTTGTGGCATGTCTAGATGTATGGTGGGAATATCCGCCCCGAGGCTCAGATAAGGCATATCAAGAATATCCATTTCATGAACTCCCAAACGTTATAATGACACCACACATAGCGGGGTTCGCACCAGAAATAAGGCCAGCCGTTATAAAGAGAGCAGTTGAGAATATTGTTAGGTATCTAAGGGGAGAAAGACCTAAAAACATAGTTCGTCGTGAAGACTATGTGTAGATAATGTTATTGTCAAGCCTTTTTTCTAAGCATCGGCAAAGTTTCATTTCCATATGGTAGCACTAATACTTTTGCATCTGGTTGTTCTGTCAGCAACATATCTAGTGTTTGTTGGGGGTCTTCTATTGGCTGCATCCGATATATTTCGGATATCTCCCTGGGATCGATCTCTGTCTTAATAAATATCCTATATTGGCTTGTAGCTCGGATAATATAGTATGCTTTGTGCGGACCTAAAACAAAGTCTTCGTTAAGTTTTTCCCTAATTATCCTCACCGCTTCTTCTGCTGGCATATTCTTTGTCTTCTGCATCCATTCTTCAAACAGCTTGTTTCCAGCCCCCTCTGGGCATGTTGCTAGTAGTATTATTGAGCCTCCAATTTTTGTTGCTTGCTCAGCAAAGAAGAGGGCTTTATGAGACTGGTAGAGATTTATGTCGAAGGGATAGCCCCCAGGGCTTACTACTGTGATGTCAGCTCTTTGTGGTATGTCCACAATATACATTTTTCGTGCGAACTCTATTCCTGCCAAAAAAACATCCTTTAGCTTACCAGCATATATTTTAACTATTTCCCTCCTAGAATTGAGGACCACATTCACAACGAAATCCGCACCAACAATTTCAGCGGCCTCCATGATATCCTCACATACTGGGTTCCCCGAGCAAATACCAGGTTTCGCATCTGGGTGAAACAGCATCGAATGATTTCTGATTATTGTTTCGCGTCCAGCTATTCCAGGTAGAATCGATTTACCTCCCCCTCCAAATCCAGCATAGTAGTGAAGCATGATATCTCCGATCAGAATTTTCAGATCGGCCTCCATGTATAGCCTATTTATGTAGATCGGAGTCCCTCTCGTTGTTTTTCCCACATACACAAGGTCGTCAGAATCTGCATCATGACTTACCCATCTGTAGTTTTTCGCTATGTTCTCACCGAGAAGTTGTATTGCCTCATCTTCAGTAACTGGTCTGTGAAGGCCAGTTGCAAATATTATCGTTATGTCTTCTCGGTGTATTCCTGCTTCATGTAACTTCTTTAAAATTGGGGGGAGGATTACATATGATGGGAGTGGTCTAGTAGCGTCATCAACAACTATAGCAACTCTTCTTTTTCCTTGTGCCAACTCTTGGAGGGGCGGAGTATTCATTGGTTTTTGAAGGACTCTCTCAACCACAAGTGCTGGATCGGATACTCCTGGAACTTCCTTTGGAAGTGCTACCATAAGGAAATTATCGTCGGGGATTTCCAATCGTAAGATGTGATTTCCATATGGAATACTCACAATTGTCATCTTATTTTTCCTCTACTATCTTGATGAGCCTATCCATAAGCCCATAATACTTTAAAACTGCTACTAAAAGCTTCTTAAAAGCTTCATTCACACCCCATCCATACAAGGCTGATGTCTCCACATAGGGAACTTCAAAGCCAAGACTTTTTGTGAGTTTCTCGGCATAGCTCTTTCCCCATTCTGGAGGAACAGAATTTGTAACTTTCTCTCTGAGGTCTATCTTGTTGCCGACAAGAACGAGAGGTCTTTTCTCAATCATATTTCTTCCAGACACATTCTTCCAATATTCATAGATCCATATTGGGATAGACCTAAAGGTTTCTGGCCGTGAAATATCGAAAACGACTAGGGCTGCCCGCGCCCCCATATAGAATTGGGGCCGTATTTCCTGGAAGGTGACAAATTGCCCCGCGAGATCATATAATATCCATTTCACGTCGACCCTTACGTTCAGTTCCTCGAGATATGTGTCCCATAGATACACATAGAAATCTGCCCCTATGGTCTGCTTATATCCATGTGTGAATGTTTTCCATAGAAATCTCCTACACAGAGATGTTTTCCCTACAGCGCCGTCGCCGATTATCACTACTTTTATTGCAAGTTTTATCTCATGACTCAAGAATGCCCCCCAGTGATAATTGTATAGCTATATTTTCATTTATTTCAACATAAAAATGTGGGTATGTGATTTTTGATATTTTTGTTAGATGATAAAGATAAAAATAGGTAATAAAACTATGTCAAACAAAGCATATGCTGAAGGCTCTGCCCTCCTACTCGATGTGTTTCATAGAATACATTTAAGGGATCTGCCTATCCACAAGTTATCGATTGTGCTTCGCAGAATTATGCGTCGTCTTATCTTAATTGATAGCAAGCTCGAATTAATATTTGAGATAGCCTCGCTCGACGCTGGAAAGTTTGCTATATTCATAAAACAACTTCGTAAGGAAATCCTCGAAATCATACTCCGATCAAACTACAACAAGCTTAAACTTTTGCTGATTCATCTTGCCTACATATGCCCTAAATGCTTTGTGTATTTCATATTAGAATTTAAGGAACCATTGAGCAGGAGGCTTCTTCAAAAACACTTCAACGATATTATACTGCTGGTAATAGAGATCGCACGAGTAAGGGAAGCTCTAGGAATCATCTTCGTTAGAGAGTACCTGTATGTTCTTAGGGAGCTGAGCAGAGGAGAAGGAATAACGCATCTAGGCACAGTTGTTTGGCATATAAATAGGCTAGGATATAAACGTCTTGCGTGGCAAATTTTTGATGGTTTGATTGGTATCTTCATAGAACATACTAAAGATCCAGCAAAAGTTGCGTGGTTGTTGTTGACACTCAATAAAATAGACGCTGATTTTCTAAAATGGGCGATCAACAAACTTCGTTCCTCCCTGATCAACATAATTAATGAGGCTCCAAAGGAGAGGAGAAAAGCTTTTATCTCAATAATTCGTCGAGATAATTCGGTTTTTCAGCAGATTAGTTTTATTATTGGTGATTATCTAAGTTATCTTAGTGTCTAAAATGTCTGGATGGAAGGATATTTTCAAAGAGACGCTAAGATGCACTCAGTGCAATCTATGCATTCTTGGCTGTCCGATGTTCATGGGAACTCGATACGACCATTATTCTCCTAGGGCAATAATCTTGCTGACAAGAGAATCATATCTACGTGGTAGTGAGATCCCTAAGTTTCTCAAAGATCTAATATTCATATGCAATCTCTGTGGAAATTGTGATGTCCGTTGCCCAGCCAAGATAAGAATCACAGAAGTGGTCAAAATACTTCGTAGCTATGTGCTTGGGAATACATGAAGATATATACAACAACATTGCTTTTACTTTTGAAAGCATTTTGAGGCATATACATGTGTCAGCAATATAATAATTATAACTTAGATTTTGGTTGTTTTTATCAGATTTCGTTTAGTAACAAAATTTTGCCATATTTGTGGTCAGCGGAGTTTTGAGGTGAATCTTTTGGATTCAGAAACAAGGAAATCAAAGATTAGAGATGCTGTATCAAAAGTTCTCTCCGCGGACATGGGGGCTTTCTGTAATGTTTCTGAGAAGAAAACT
>Ga0190311_1000599_pt1 | contig 10601 bp, 10 predicted proteins | sample 48700789_MG_FD_165037 | JGI IMG/M metagenome (GOLD analysis project Ga0190311, IMG submission 165037) | Hydrothermal vent sediment bacterial communities from Southern Trench, Guaymas Basin, Mexico - 4870-07-8-9_MG | ecosystem: Environmental > Aquatic > Marine > Hydrothermal vents > Sediment ...
TCTCGACCAGGCTCGTGGCCATGGATAAGAAGACGCTCGTTAAGGCTTTCCTGAAGGCTTGGCGTCCGATAGTCTCGCTTGAGCAGATGACCCCCCAGAGACTTAGACAGGGATTGGAGCACTTCCTCTCACTCCCGCCCAGAGGTAGGGGAAGGGAGTTCGGCTGGAAGATAACCGATAGGGAGATGGAGCTGATTAAGGCGAGGCTTGAGCTCGAGGAGAAGGCGATGATGGAGAAGATCAAGGCGCTCCACCACGAATTGCTTAAGAAATTTGAGGAAGAGGGGAAGGCGCTGGACTACTGGGAGTTCGTCAAGGGAAAAGACTTCGATGAGACATTTGAGCGAGCATATCTCCTAAGCTTCCTGATAACCGAGGGATACGTCGACGTTAAGAGGAATCCGTTAAAGAATGAGGTGAAGCTCATACCCCATAGAGAGCAGGTTAAGCGGAAGTCCCCAACCTCCCTCGTCATAAGCTTGAGGGGTGAGGCTGGATGAGCGGGGAGGAGAGCTTTTCGAGGAGGTTGATGATAGCGGCCACCATGCTCCTATTCAAGAGCCATCGAAGACCAGGGGTCAGGGGCTGGGAGCTTAAGCATAGGCTTGGGAAGAATTACATGAGGGTCATAGACGCTCTAAACTCGAAGCTTAAGCAGCTGGGTTTGGAGATCAAGACCGTCTTCGAGGAGGGTGAGGAGGACAATCTAGATAGGGCGAGATTCTATGTGGTCTTATCCCATCCATTGACGATGTCCGACCTGGCCGCGGCTGGATGGAGGATAGATGAGGTCGCAGCCCTCTCCATAACCCTATCGATCCTATCGAGCAGAGGAGGTAAGGCGCCATTACGGGATGTCTTAGAGGTCTTGGAGACGAAGTTCCCCAGGTGGAAGGCCGAGTCCTATCTCGAGAGAGCGATTAGGAGGGGATACATAGAGAGGCTTGAAGACGACGTATTGACGATAGGCTGGAGAACGAGGGTTGAGGTCGAGCAAAAGGCCCTATTGAAGGCGGTCCTAGAGGCCCATGAGGAAAAGGAAATAAGATCGGATTAGGATCTTACAGATGCGGCGTGCGGCCCACAGCTAGGCGGGGATGATGGCCACCCCTGCTGGCTGAGGTTGATGAGATCCTCGATCTCTGACCCAGTTCCAATCTTTAGAATCTGTTGATAGATCTTTTTCAGAATCCCGGAGACGATATTTGGAGATTCTCAGATCAGATTCCAGGATATTCTAATCGCTCGAACATATTCTCCAAGTATTTCCAGATTTTTCTAGAATAGGAAGAGCTAAAAATCCTCACCGATATTTAATTGTCGGTGGTCAGACGTGATGGATGTTAGACATAGTCTTAAGGTCATACTCCTCCTGAGCGTAAACATAGCCTTAATCGCGATCTTGATAATAGCGGGATTCGTGATCTGAGGACAAGCATAGCATTCCGCATATGCATCATTTTTCCACGTTTCCGGCTTTAGGCATCCTGGATTTGAGGAGTATCGACGCGGGGATAATCCGAAGATAACTTCTTTTAGCAACTTAGGTCTTAATCTTCCCATGGATTTGGAGCGAGCCGCGGGAGAGCGATACTTTCAGAGGATCCTCGAACTGATGGATAAGCATCACAAACTCTTCAAGCACGTGATCCCCCTGATAGCCAGCGAGAATATCCCAAGCCCAGCCGTTCGAGAGGCCCTGGCATGCGATTTTGGGAACAGATATGCCGAGGGATGGCCTGAAGAGAGGCTCTACGCCGGCTGCAGATATATAGATGAGGTTGAGAAGATAGCCATAGAGCTCGCGAAGAAGGTCTATGAGGCTGAGTTCGCCGATGTGAGGCCGATCTCAGGGGTCGTGGCGAATCTGGTGGCATACACGGTCTTCGCGGAGCCCGGGGATCTCATGATCGCCCTCCCAATCCCATATGGGGGGCACATAAGCCATGGTAAACAGAAGTGGGGTGGAACCGCCGGGGTCGTCAGAGGCCTTAAGGTGGATAGATACGAGTTCGATGAAGAGAATTATGAGATAGATGTCGATGCGACTAGGAGGAGGATAGAGAGGAAGGGGTTGAGGCCAAGGTTATTCATGCTAGGCGCCAGCGTCTTCCTATTCCCACATCCAGTCAAGGAGATAGCGGAGCTCGCTGCGGAGTTTGATGCTAAGGTCGTCTACGACGCGGCCCACGTCGCGGGCTTAATCGCCGGAAAGGTCTTCCAAGACCCCCTGAGGGATGGGGCCGACATGGTAACCCTCAGCACCCACAAGACGCTGGCAGGCCCGCAGCATGGGATGGTCCTCTCATGGAATAGATATGCTGAAGCCATTAAGAGGGTGGTGTTTCCGGGACTTCACTCAAACCATCACCTCCACGCGGTCGCCGGGGTCGCCATAGCCTTGGCGGAAGCCCTCGCATTCTATCGAGAGTATGCCCGTAAGATCGTCGAGAACGCCAAGACCCTCGCTCAGGCCCTATATGAGCGGGGAATAAAGGTCCTATACGAGCATAGGGGGTTCACTGAGTCCCATACGATTATAGCGGATGTGAGCGAGTATATGAACGGGTTGGAGGCAGAGAAGCTTCTTGAGAGAGCCCATATAATTCTGAACCGCAACCTGATACCTAAGGATTATAGGCTTAAGACCGATTACCGGGCTCCGAGCGGGATAAGAATAGGGGTTCAGGAGGTTACGAGGCTTGGAATGGGTAAGGGCGAGATGGTCGAGATAGCCGAGCTCATAAAGAAGGTTCTAGTAGATAGAAAGCCCCCGGAGGAGGTAGCTAAGGAGGTTGTGGAGCTGCGCAGGGACTTCCAGCACGTGAAATACGCTTTCACGTCGGAGACCGAGGCATACGAGCATGTGCCGATAAGGTGATGGGAAGATTTTAGAGGAAGGCTTTCTCGATAGAATGCTTATGGAGAAGGGCTTAATGCCAAGCTCCCTCCATTATTGGGTGGGAGATTGACGATGGTAAGGATCGGGCTGATAGGGAAGACTAATACGGGGAAGACGACCTTCTTTAACGCGGCGACCCTCGGAACGGCCGAGATCTCAACCTACCCATTCACGACTAAGCAGCCGAACTATGGGGTCGGATACGTCTTAACCCCATGCGTTTGCAGGGAGTTCGGGGTCAAGGATAATCCGAGGAACTCTAAATGCGTCGATGGCTGGAGGCATATACCGATAGAGCTTATAGACTTGCCCGGGCTTATCAAGGGCGCCTGGGCGGGGAAGGGGCTTGGAAACCAGTTCCTCGCGGTCGCCTCACAGTCAGACGCCCTCCTCCACGTAGTCGACGCGAGCGGAAGCGTCGATGAGGAGGGTAGGCTGACCGAGCCTGGGACTGGCGACCCGCTCGCAGACTACTACGACATCGAGGAGGAGCTCGTGATGTGGTTCATGAAGCTCATAGACCGATCGACCGATAGGATAATTAGATCTTTGAGGAAGGGGAAGGAGCTCCCGGAGGCCATGGAGGAGGTCTTGATGGGGGTTAAGGTGAATAGGGAGCATATAAGGCAGGCCCTGATCCGGAGCAATCTCGAGAAGAAGGACTTCGAGAACTGGACTCCGATGGATGATAAGAGGTTTGCGACTGCCTTAAGGGAGGTCTCCAAGCCAACCCTGATCGTCGCGAACAAGATGGATCTGGATACGGCTCCGGAGAACTTCAAGAGGCTTAGAGACCAGCTGATGGATAAGATAGTGATTCCATGCAGCGCCGAGGCCGAGCTGATCCTGAGGAGGGCTGAACAAAGGAAGCTGATAAGATATATTCCGGGAGAGGAGGAGTTTGAAATAATCGATGAATCCAGCTTGACGGAGAGGCAGAGGTGGGCGCTGGACTTCATTAGGAAGAGGATTCTAGACGAGTATATGAGGACCGGAGTTCAGTTCGCGCTGAACGTCGCCGTCTTCAAGCTGCTGAAGATGAACGCCGTCTACCCGGTCTACGACGTCCAGAAGCTATCCGATAGACATGGAAACGTCCTCCCAGATGTTTATCTAATGCCCGATGGAGCGGATGTCAGAGAGCTCGCCAAGGTGATTCACAGCGAACTGGCTAAAGGCCTCCTCTACGCGATCGACGCGAGGACGGGTCTCAGACTCCCCGCGAACTACAAGCTGAAGGATCGGGACGTATTATCTGTGGTCTCGACGACGAGGAGGGGCTAATCCTCGACCGGAACTATGAAGTATGAGATGTAATCTTCTCCACCTCTCTTCCTGAAATCTAGCTTAACCCTCATCCCCCTCCTCAACCTCCTAAAGTCATTACAGAGAACCCAGGCCAATACATTGAATCCGTCGTCAAGCCTCGCCACGCCGAGGACATAATCCGGGTATTTTTGATAGCTTTCGGGCTTAACCTTAACAACCGTATATGTCAGTAGCCTTCCATGGCCGTTAAGCTCGATCCACTCCACCTCACTCGACCCACAGTTCGGGCAATATGCCTGAGGGGGGAAATATCTCTCTCCACAGTTCTTGCACTTGGTCGCTAAGAGCTTCCCCTCCCTTAATGCCTCGAAGAAGCGCTTAACCCCAGACACCGGTATCTTATATCTCAATCTCAGCTCCCTTACATCGATCCAGATGGGCTTCCCGGTCTTCTTATCCTCCTCGATCGGCAGATACCCCTCCTCAGACTCATCCATCATTGAGATCTAGTTGGAGTGGCTCAATTTATGAATATTCATCGAAAACATTTTTCATAATCCCATGAGCAATACCGGTGAGACATGTGGAAGTCGTCTCTCGCGGTGGCGTTGGTAGCGCTTCTATGCTCAGCCATATTAACGGTTAGGGTTTATCCGATGGTGGATGAGCCGATAAGGTTTAAGAGGGTTTTGGTGGAGTTCGACAGGGAAGTGGATCTAACCCCATTTCTTGGAGAGTTTGAGGTAAGCGGGGTCATCGGCGATCTAGCATCCGTGAAGATCTCTGAGGATATGCTTAGGAAGCTGATTAAAGATGGGGTGATAAGATCCGTCTGGAAGCCTAAAAAATATCGTTTGATGCTCGACGTGAGCGTCTCCGAGATCCACGCACCGGAGGTTTGGGAGGGATTCAGGGATGTTATAGGGAGGCAGGTCAACGGGTCGGGGATAGTGATCGGGATAATAGATACGGGGATAGATTATAGGCACCCCGACTTCTGGTTCCCAAATGGATCCACGAAGATCCTAAGCATCTGGGATCAAACGATTGATGGGAAGCCTCCGAGAGGATTTAAGTATGGATACGAGTGTTCGAGGTCGGAGATAGAGGCTGGGAGATGCCCGGAAAGGGATGAGATGGGCCATGGGACTCACGTGGCCTCGATAGCGGCCGGATCAGGTCTAGCCTCGTATAGGGGAGTTGCGCCTGGAGCCTACCTCATAGTCGTCAAGACAGGCTACCCCATATGTGGGGGTCTTAGGTGGTTCATGGAGGAGGATAAGATACTCGATGGGATCTCCTATATCGTTGAGAAGGCAAGGGAACTCGGATTAAGACTCGTAATAAGTCTGAGCCTCGGATCGGATAATGGGGGCCACGATGGACATGCCCCGCTTGAGAAGGCGATAGACGAGCTCACGGATGAGGGCGTGATCTTCGTCGTCGCCGCCGGGAACTCCGCCTCGGACCAGATACACTCGATGGGAGATCTAGCTGCTACGGGTGAGGTTGAGGTTAGGTGGATTCTCCAGCCAACGACCAGGGAGTTCGACCTCTCCTACGTCACGGAGCCCGACGATGAAGTTAGATTCAGCCTTAAAACACCCTATGGGATCATCGAGGGGAGGGAGGTTGAGAATTATAGGATTGGAGACTTAATCATTAACATCACCCTAAACTCCTACGACTCTGGAAGGGATTGGGAGATAGCTGTGAGGAGTGTTAAGGGATATCTATCAACCCATGGATGGGCTCTTACGATCGAGCCTATCAAGCTAAATGGGACTGCTGTCTGGCATAGCTGGATAAGCAGCGATACATGCTCCTTCTCGAGGGAGAGGTTCATAGCTGGAAGCGGATATAACATAACTGAGAGCTATACGGTCACGGTTCCCGCGACGGCGAGGAAGGCGATAGCTGTTGGAGGATATGTCTCGAAGAACTCATGGTATGTGAATGGAAGGCTCATCTCAACCGGACTTGAACTGGGAAGGCTTCTATACTTTAGTGGGAGGGGGCCGAGCAGGGATGGGAGAATAAAGCCCGATCTGGTCGCACCCGGCTCGATGATAGTTGCGGCCAAGCCCATCGAGGGTCTTTCTCCAAACATCAACGCCAGCAACTATTACACAGCTAGGCATGGAACCAGTATGGCGGCCCCGCACGTCGCCGGAGCAATAGCTCTAATGCTTCAACTATTTCCAAATGCTTCTTTCGATGAGATTTACAGCGCCCTAACATACTCGGCTAGATGGGAGGGCTTCATGGGCAGCAGGAGGCCATCGAATGACTGGGGTTGGGGGAAGCTTGATGCGAGAACGATCTACAAGCTCAGGGTCGAGGTTTCGGGATTGCCCGAAAACTTGTCTACAGAGGTCTCGGTAGACGGTCTACGATTCGAGGTCTCTTCAGAGAGCCCGCTGACTATACCATTCCTCAATGGTTCAAAGCATAAGCTCATAGCCCGGAGAGAGACCCCGATAAGCAGTTTAAGCATGTATAGATTAGAGACTGATAACGAGTTCATCGTGAATAGATCGATGAATGTGGTCTTAAGATACGATGTTTGGCACTACCTCAACGTTAGGTCACCATATGGGGGGACTGAGGGGAGCGGATGGTATAGAGAGGGTGAGGAGGCGTGGTTCTTCGCTCCAGCATCCATAACTCCGCCGACATACGATATTCTATTCAAACCGGTTTTGAGATTGAGCTATTGGATCACCGAGGATGGGAGAAAACTTCATCATCCGAGGATCTTGATGGATAGACCTCATACGGTAACGGCCGTATATTCTCCCGACTACGGTATAATGATTCTCTCGTGGCTCACCATAATTGGTGGATTGTCCGCGATAATCATAATATTTAGGAGGCGCTATCGAGGAGGTCGGAGGAGAGTTGAGGGAGGCAAAGTATCTGGTCAAGGTTCATGAGGCTAAGAGGGCTTTAAGAGTCGATAAGGAGATCGAGGAAGCCGTTAAGGGGGCTCTTGGGCGGAAGATGATTAGGAAGATGAAGCGGGAGTATGTTGAATGCCCCGTCGCGAATAGGAGGGTCTCATTCCTAGAATGCTTCACATGCATCTCCTTCATCAGGAGGGTCAAGGGAATCGTCCACTGCTCCGGCGAGGGCTTCGGACGTAAGCTGTGATCAAATAGTTAAATATGATGATGAGAGCTGATGCTCCGATGCTTAAGGATAATAGGCTGACGAAGACGGTGAATAGATTATTCTCCGGGAAGCTAGTCCTCCTGGAGACGTCTATCATGTTGATGATCCTCTCGATAGGATTCCTCATCAGGATCTTCCCATTGAGGTGGGGTCTCTATCTAACCGAGTTCGATCCGTGGATGCAGTATAAGGAATTCATGTATATCGTTAGGAACGGTTGGATAGGCTTCATAAAGTTCTTCTCATGGCATGACATGACCTCGTGGTATCCGTTCGGGAGAGATGTTGGGAGAACGGCGTTCCCGGGGCTTCCGTTCTTCGCCGCCTTCATTTACCACTCCCTACACGGCCTTGGAATAGAGTTGAATCCACTTGAATTAGCCGCATTCATCCCACCACTCTTATCGATGGTCGCTATAGTCTTCGCATATCTTCTGGGAAGGGAGCTCGGAGGAAAGCCTGCGGGATTATTCTCAGCATTCCTACTAGCCTTGAGCAGGGCGCACGTCGAGAGAAGCCTGCTCGGATGGTTCGACGACGAATGTATCGGGATTCCCTTGATGCTGATCGGGATCTGGGCATATATCCAGGCGATAAAGGATGAAAGATCTTGGAAGGGGTCGATAGCGTATTCGATCGTCTCGGGCTTCTCGTTGGGCTATCTCTCGGCGAGCTGGGGGGCGGCCAAGTTCCCATTAACATACATCCCCTTGATAACCGTGATCCTGGCACTATTGGGGAGATATAGGAGGAGGCTATTGACATCATTCGCATTAACATTCGCCATCTACGCCGCCATATCGGTAATGGTTCCAAAGCTTGGAATAAGATACTTGTTCGAGACGACGCTCCTCTCGGGATTCGCCGCGCTCATAATCTTAATCTCCTTCGAGCTCTCGCGGATGCTTCCGGGAGGGAGGCATGTGAGGAGGCTTCCATACTATGTCGTGGGCGTGGGGATCGCCGGCTTCATAGCCCTGATAGCTCTCGGCCTAGCAAATCTCCCAGGATTGAAGTTCTTCAGCGTCGTCGTCCCAACCCTAAGATCGAGGCTCCCTATAGTGATCTCGGTGGCGGAGAATCAGATCTCGACCTGGGCCATAATGTTCTCCGATGCTGGATTCCAGCTACTCCTAGCCCTGTTTGGATTCTACTATGCCCTGAGGCGGAGGGCTGACGAGGATCTGATCTTAAGCGGGTATGCCATATTGACGATATACTTCTCATCAACCATGGTTAGATTATCGACCATAATGGCCCCGATGGTGGCCGTGATGGCAGGCTTCGGGGTGACGGAGATTATAGAAGGCTTCTCTAGAAATCTTAAGCTCCTAACCCGCGCGAAGGCTAAGGTCAGGCCCATAAGCATCGAATACTACGTCTTAACCCCCCTACTCATCGTCGGCCTGCTCACCGTAAACTTCATTCCAAGCGCCTATGGATTCAGGTACTCGATCTCGGCGATAGACTCCGGATACACGCCTCAAACCATAGTCTCGGCGAGCACCCCGCTTAGGATGAAGCTGGATGCGTGGCTTAATGCCCTTGAGTGGATGAGGAACAACCTCCCGGAGGATGCGGTCGTGGCCTGCTGGTGGGACTATGGATACTGGGTCACGATCCTGGGGAATAGGACTAGCATAGTAGATAACGCGACCCTAAACTCAACCCAGATAGGTGAGATAGCATACGCCTTCATGTCGAATGAGACCGTGGCTTACAGGGTCTTCAAGAAGTTCGGCGCAACCCACGTCTTGGTCTTCGTCACCCACTACATACAAGCTCGGACCGGCGGTGCAATGATAATGAGGCTCCTATCATATGGAGATGAGGCAAAGTGGATCTGGATGCTTAGGATAGCGAATCAGGAGGGCCATCACTTCAATGAGAGTGAATATATAAGCGAGCGTGGAGTACCCACCGAGAAGTTCTGGTATGAGACGACCATAGGCCAGCTAATACCATACAAGCCCAGGACGGTGGCGGGTGGCATAACGTCCCACGTCTATGAGCCTCCAAACCTAAAACACTTCAGGCTAGTCTATCAATCAAGCCAGCCGTATACCACCTATGCATACGTCTACATCTATGAGATAGTTGATTAGCCTATGTAGAATGGCTCCCTACTCGGTCTCTCCCTCTGCCTCTGAAGCATCCGCTCATATCCCCTCTGAACCTCCTCCAAGATCCTCCTATGCTTCTCTATCTCCTCGTCAAGCCTCTCAAGATCGACCTTGAATCCCAATCCCTTCGCCAGGACCGTTATCAGCATCCTCGCGGAGATGGGGTCTGGGAAATAGGTTACAACCTCTGAGACTAGGATGCATGCGTGGCCCGTATCTCTCATGTAGAGCATGAGTAGGTAGGAGGAGAGCTTATCGGCCGGAATATTATCTAGATTTGAGAGGATCCTGGCCCCGGAATCCAAGAACCTTCTCACATCATCCGGATTTGAGGAGGCGACGAAGACCGCCCTCTCACCGGTTATCCTGGAGCTGGATAGGAGATAGTAGTTCACAGCCCCCCTCTCAACCAGGAATCTGTGAAGCTTGCTGGCGATCAGGTATCCTCCCTCCTCGCTCTCTATCGGGAAGTTTCTGGAGATGAAGACGAGCTTCAAGTCACCATCTCTATGCAGGTATAGATTTATGCTTGGGTGGGAGGCCAACCCCTCATCGACTATGCTGACGTGGGGGAAGTGTAGAGACTTCACCTCCGCTATCTTGACGGGCTTAAGGGTCTCGACCAGATAATTTATGGCGATCAAGCCGGCCGCCCCTAGGCTTGGAGATGCCTCGATAACGTGCGCCCCCCTTAAGTCGGCGCGCTCGCCGGCCTCGGTTAAGACTATCTTGACGCCATCACGATCCAAGGGTTCTCCCAAGAGCTCTCAGCCCAACTATCCCTAAAGCCCCTCATATTAAAGCTATTTTCCACGGCCCCTTCTAAGCTCTAGGATCTTCTCTAAATACCTATGTTCAAGCGATATATTTGGGGGATGCGCGGATCTGACCTCCCCGCCGCAGCTTGGACATCTATCGGTCCTCAATGTATACCTCCCACATTTAACGCATTTATGAATTAGGGCCCGCATGCCTATCCCATCACCAGCTCCGCCTTTCCACCGGCCTCCTTGACGATCTTCATGCATCGCTCAGCGACCTTCTCTAGAAGCTCTCTAGCCCTCGACTCCTCATCCGCCTCAACCCTGATCAAGTATCTTGGGGGGCCCACGGTGGTTATCGAGACCCTCTCC
>Ga0190311_1000602_pt1 | contig 10564 bp, 9 predicted proteins | sample 48700789_MG_FD_165037 | JGI IMG/M metagenome (GOLD analysis project Ga0190311, IMG submission 165037) | Hydrothermal vent sediment bacterial communities from Southern Trench, Guaymas Basin, Mexico - 4870-07-8-9_MG | ecosystem: Environmental > Aquatic > Marine > Hydrothermal vents > Sediment ...
TCGCTATGGGTGGTAGAAATAATGTTCTATTCTTCCCTGGGTGCATATATTCGTACTTCTATCCGAAGCGGACGCAACGTATATATCAACTACTTGAGAAAAGTGCTCTTGCGGTAACTTATCTACCAGAAATCGACACTTGTTGTGGGTACCCAGTATTTCTAACTGGCGACTGGGACAGTTTTGAGAGGATAGCCAGAGCGAACTTTGAAGCATGGAAGAAGAGCGGTGTGAAAAAAATTGTTACTCCGTGTCCTGGGTGCTACGCCTCTATAGGGGAACTCTACCCCAAATTCATAGACGATTTCGACATAGAAGTTAGCCATGTAGCTATGGAGATTTATGATGCCTATGATAATGGAAAACTAAGGCTCAGGAAGGTCTACGAAACACTTACCTATCACGATCCATGCGACCTATCAAGAAAATTTGGATTCGTAGAGGAGCCACGAAAGATTCTTGAGGCGATAGCGGAAGAAATCGTTGAGCCTAGATATCATGGATTCTTCGCACGTTGCTGCGGTGGCGGAGGCTTGGTCAGTGCCTATAATCCGAAACTACACATAAGAGCAAGTATTGAGAGAGCTAAAGAGCTGGTAGAAACGCAAGCACAGATAATAACGACGGCATGCCCAACATGCATAAGAACAATCTATAAAGGGCTAAAAAGAATCAAAGCGAGAACGGAGATACGAGGCTTTGAGGAATTAGTACTTGGAGCAATGCTGTGAAGAATATTGTAACTCCATGGGCATTGCTTGATTTTCAAATTTCCTAATGTAAGAATATATCTTTAAATTTTTCTAACAATTTTATTAATCATTAGATTTTTCTAATAATGGTGTTTATGATTGGTTAGAGTTATAAAACCTACAAGGGAGGAAAAAACCCGACTATGGCGAATACCTTATATATTCATGGAAAAGCAGGTTACTCCTCAGGCATTGTCGGAATATAGTTCGCTGTGGGGTTTACATAGCAGATTTTTAGAAATAATGTTCTGGCAATTGGATACCCTATATCTCCTATCTCAAGGTAATGACTTAGTTTGGAAGGGAGGTACGTGTGTTCAATCATACCTTGAACCTGAGTACCAGAGATACTCCGTGGATATAGATTTGAATACAAGTCTTGAAAGAGAAGGAATTATTAGGCTTATTGACGAAATAAATAGCAGGATAATGCGGGATGAGAAATTTGTGGAGTTAAACGGTATAAGGATTGGCCTGCTGAATCTTCATAGCGAGAATAGAGTATTGGGAGTTTTAAACTACTATAGATTGGTCCCCTGTAAACATGGGGGAGAGTACTCATATAGAGGGGAAATAAAGATATTAGGCGTCATACCGATACGAGTACAAATTAACTATGGCTATCATAAAAAAACGAAGATAACCGCTTTGAACATCACTATGAGGAAACCTGGATTAGCACCAAGTAGAATCCTGAATATCAACTTTGTTTTCCCTCACGCTAGCAGGGAGGATCTCCTAGCTGATAAGTTACTGGCGATGGTCGAAGTAAAAGAAAAACATAGAGGCCGTGTGAAAATTAAGGACGCCTATGATATCCTTTCTTTGATAAGGACAAATAAGCTTGATTTTGGGGTTGTGAAGAGGAAGATCGATGTTATATCTGAGAGTTGGGGTATTGGGTATGATCTAGCAGTAAAGAAAAGCTTAGAAGCACTAGAGAAATTAAGTGAATACGCACTAGAGGTTCTAGGGCTGAGAGGTAGCGTGGGACATAGAGGCTACGTAGAGATAGTCTCTAAGTGGAGAATCGCCATAAAAGAATTAATTGGTTTCTTGAGGGGAAAGCTATGATTGCTGAGATCATATGGACAAAGCCCGCCCTAAGGATACTTAGGGTGATGCTTAAGGGTGGAGAGTTCACATATTACTCAGCAAACGAACTCGCAGAGAGAACCGGGTTGAGCACACCAACGGTGATAGAAACACTAAACGGGCTGATATCCCTAAATATTGTGCAGAGGGTAAAAGCAACGAGAAAGAGATATTACTTCAGAATAACGCCCCTCAATCCAGTAACGCCTCTTATCGAGGAAATATTGGATCTGGTAATGAAGCTTGAAGATAGAATAATAGCGATGCCGCTTAGGCATATAGATGAGGTTCTAGGAGAAGAATACTATGTTGGTATGTATTGGGCGGCAATGGCCAACATAACGCCGATAGATTACTCCCCAAGAATCTATGCGGTATACACTAAAAAGCCCCAATGGCTGCTTCCATTAAAAGCCTCAGAGAGGATTTATGTGGAAACCGAGGAATATTGGGATCCCAAACCAAACAAGGAGGTCTATATCGCAGTAATACCGGTGAAAGAATTCCCATATGATTTGACGGTAGCGGATATTCAAGGAGAAGAAGCTAGGGTTGCTAGCATAGAAAGAGGGATCGCTCAAACATTCAAAGCTAGGATATATCCTCCGTACGCAGCAACACTAGCGCTGCTGCAGAACAAGGATATGAACCGTATAGACGAAGAAAAAATGGAGCGCGTAGCGACGGAGGAAGGATCCCTACCTATAATAAAGGCTGTAGCGTGGTTAGCAGAGCGGATATTAGAGGGGCAAATATTCGATAAGCTAAGCAAAGATGTGGAGAAAACAGACCAAAAACCAAAAATTGTATGGGGCCCCGAACCAACAATAACTCTGAAAACGATGGGGACTGTGGTTGCTATAGACCCAAAACCAATAGAAGATGCAGTAACAGCGGTGTACGGATAGTATAATCCCCCCGAAAATCTTAGCTTTGGCAGCATCTGTTATAAACTGAAGATAGAATTTAGAGAAATCGCAGATGATTGAAAACCGAAGGAAAAGAAAGTAATCACTCCTTATAGGTTAGCTTCTGGCTTTAACTAAATAGCTTCTAATCAGTGCTGTAGCTAGCTCCTTAAAAGTTTCCTCTACGTTCACATTATATAGTGCGCTTGTCTCTATATAGGGCACCTCGAAACCAAGGGCCTCCGAAACCTTCCTAGCGACCTCCATACGTTTTTTCTTGGGTATACATGTTATATCTTCGCATAGATCAGCCTTATTGCCCACAAGTATGATTGGTTTCTTACCAACATTTCTGATGAATATGTCAACCCACTCCATCACGCTATTTAGTGTGCTCTCTCTGGATAAATCAAACATTATAATGCCGCACAGAGCGCCTTTGAGAAAGATACCACTTATCTCCCTGAAGGGTTTTTGACCAGCCATGTCCCATATATCCCAAATGGCTTTGACTTCGCCGTATGACTCGATATTGTATGAATCCTCCTTTTTGTAGACATCAACACCTATTGTTGGCTTATATGAGGCATCGCTTAGAGGTTTGCCACCAAGATAAGTCTTAATAAGAGTTGTCTTACCAACAGCCGTGTCACCTAAAACAACAACTTTTGCTCTGATAGACTTAATAGTATCCAATTACGAGCACCAGGTAAGCTAAGAGTACATGGACCCGCAAATATATTCCAAATTTATTTTAAAATAGGCTACTTGTACTACCGTTAACCCACGAATGTTAAATGATTATTGTTGGATTAGAATGTTATTGTCACCAATTTTAATAGGGCCGCAATTGGCGAGCTGTTGGGCTTGTTATTTGGTGTTCCATAGCATCTAGCCTTCCTACGCGGTCATTTGGGAGCGACGATAAGCGTTAAGGAAAACAGAAGCAGGGTCTTTCTTAAATTCTTGGTGTACATCCTGGACGCATGGAGTGTGTCCAGTTTTTCTGTGATGAGACATATAGCGTTGTGGCTTAAATTCGGCGAAGAGGTGTTCTAGAACATTAGTCTGGGATCTATTGCGGCTGATATTGCTATAGGGAAATATATCCTTTAAAAAAGCCATTATTATGTCATATTTTTTAGGTTCTTGATTTGGCGGGTTGTTGGAATAATGAGAGCTGATGTTAAGGAATTAGTGGAAAGTGCTGGAGGAGGACTTTGCCTTGACCGTTGATGCACTCAAATTGGGGTACTTTAGAGCTTCCTGTTTTCACGCTCATCAAGCAATCGAGAAGCTTTTAAAAGCCTATCTTCTGTTGAAGACGGATAGATATCCATTTATCCATGATATTACGGAGTTGATAAGAAATTGCATGAAAATTGATAAAGGGTTTAGATATCTACTGGAAATAAAGGCGGATAAACTCGACAAATACTACACTGGCGTAAGATATCCACCGATTCTGAGAGTATCTAGAGACGAAGCCGAGGAAGCAATTAACTCAGCAGGAAAGGCTAGGGAGTTCATCATCAGCAAGATGAATCTCTCTTAATTGGTGGGGCTCCATGCGTTGTAAGGACTATATTCAGGAGAAATTAGAAGCTATCAGGAGGACAATTATGAAGAATGCGGAGAGGTTTAATGTCGATGTGGAAAAAATAATACTCTTTGGCTCTAGGGCGAGAGGAGATTATAGAGATCGTTCTGACTGGGATATACTCATCATAATAAAAGGGAAGATAGATAAAGGAACTTTAGACGACTTCTGGTTGCAAATAAAGAGAGAGCTTGTGGAGAATGGTGTTATTCCAGAAATAATAATAGTGAATGCTGATGATTACTCAAAACAAAAACATCTTACAGGCTACCTATACTACTGGGCGAAGAAAGAAGGCATAATTTTGTTCCAGGGTTAGTTTCTGCTACGTTGATGAATGTTGAATGTGTGGAACTCATGGTAGAGGAGATACATGAGATAAATGATGCTCCACTGATGCTGCTTAGCACAGTCATCGTAACCATAAATTCCTCCAAGCTCAGAGTCTGAGAGTTTGAGACAGCATGCATCGTCACTGATATAACTCCTTCTTTTAATATATTATGGTATATCCGCAGGTTGTGGGAGGAGTTAAGACATCTTAATCTGCTGATATGTAAGTCCTAGTACTCTCTGCTTTTTCTATCATTTTTCTTCTCTTCTCTAGTAGACTTTGCCTTTTAAGCTGATGGTTCTCATCATTAAGAGTTCGGTGTATGGGTATGAGTAAAGAAATCAGGATTCGGGAGATACGTAGGGATGATCTGAAGGATCTTGTCGAGATAATAAGAGCTTCTAGATACGATTTCACATATGGTTTCTACTATAATGTTCATAGGTTTGATCTAGATGAACTGTGGTCGCATGTCTCAGGTGTCAAAGATTTCCCGACGCTGGTCGCAGAATATAGGGGAAAAGTCATCTCATATATGAAATACCGTCGGCATTGGTCTGAGAAGAATAACCTATACATAGACCTCATAATAACCCACCCTAATTACAGGGGGCTGGGGGCTGGAAGGGCGCTTATCACCGAGGGAATAAAGATTGCTGCGGAGAAGGGATATGATCTAGTGAGTTTGCATACATGGGCCTCCAACAGAGCTATGCGGCTGTATTCGCGTTTAGGATTTGTTTGGGTACCACACACCCATGTATATATGATAAACCTCTCACCCCAGCTACTTAAGAGTAATATGATTAGGGAATTCTTCGGTGATCCAAAAAACCTAGTTTTCTTTTTGGTCAACCCACCACAGAAGATTATCGTTAATGGACATGTAGCGTGGAGATATGTTTGGAGGCGCGATGAAGATGCTCTTACCGTAGTATTCGACATGGATTCTCGGAGATTGTTAGCTATAAGACTCGGTGAAATAGATATTGAGCTTAGACCACCAGAAAAACGCCGCTATCTGGATGGGGCAGAGATACCTCTAAAGGTAATAACTAGGAATGAGATTCCAGTATGTTTTGAGTCCAAATCCTATCTTCTAACACCTGGTGAACATGAACTAAGGGCTAAAGCTAAAGAGAAAATAGAGCTGTGTATATCAGACCTAACATTCGGTTTCAAGCTAAAAACGTATAGGAAACTCAAGATACACACAGAGACAAAGATGATATATGGAGATATTCATGAGTGCGAAGTAACATTGATTAATAACTCAGACGAAACAGTTGAGGGACACATAACGATATCCCCCAACAATGTCAAGATATTCGGGGCAGAGGCCAAACAAATAAGTGTGTATCCTAACAGTGTCAAACACTTCATGACCAGGTTTAGAGGTGCAGGGAAAGTACAAATTCGGCTTGGAGATGAGGAATCAGAACTAAGTCTCTTCGACGCAATAGCATCAGTATCTACCAAAGAGAAAATCGAATCTTATTTCTGGTCAATATCAGAAGGATCAATCCATGCCAAGCTACTAGACATATATGTATACCCAGAGCTACATATCGATGGATACGAGATTCAAATAGAAGACAAGAAAATACCTTGGACGTATAGAGACGATGACTTAGAGCTATCAGTAAGATTTGATGTGAATAGTAATCTTCTAAGAACAGTTATAACAGTCCTAGCTAAGAAGAATATCGACAGAAAACTGGGCATAGAACTATGGTCCTACTTCCCATCCCTGCAGGATGCATGGATAGCGCTTCCGTTATCTGAAGAAAAAGTGGTCATGGAAAGAGCGGTTCACAATGCTTTTCCTAGGGCGTGGTCTCTGGTTAGATATAGACTCTGGAAGCCTTGGTATGCAATGATCCGGGGCGACTATGTGTTGCGATTTTCGTTTCCAGACAACGCCGAATTCACACTGTTGGGACCATGGGGATTCAAACTGGATTTACCACTCAAACTTGAATCGGGAGAGAAAACAGAGTATGTTTTGGTTTTTGAGACGACGAATAGGAGGGAGTTCACACATGGCACCAAGACGTATAGGATACTCGACATTAGGCAACTCGGTGAGGAGCATATTGTGCTTAGAAACAACTGGGTACACGAACTCAAGGTAAGCATAGATGGAGACATAAAATACCAAGGGGCCCTAGAGGGAAATTCTGAAAAGAAAATTCCTTTGAGAATATCTGGATTTGGTGTTCTTAACCTTGCGGTTGGTGTAGATGGGTTCTACGATAATAGGAAAGTTCCATACATGAAACCTCTTTGTTCCGTGGAGGAGAGAAAAAGCGAAGAGCTAATTGCCGAATTAGCAGATATTGGTGGGTCACTGAAAGCATTGATTGTGAATGGCAAAAATCTTCTTTATTGGTCGGATGAGCCGATTAAGACACCATTCCACATACCAATTATGCACGGTGGCGTCACATTGGAGCTGGTGGTTGATGATGAGAACTTAGGGTTGCCCTTGGCTACATGGAGGAAAGTAGGGAGCGGAGAATACTGCTATGAGAGTAACGAGATTGGAGTTAGAAGAAGGTATTTGTTGCTCGACGAGAAGTCCATTCTCGAGGAAGTTACGATAACAAACAATGCCAATAGATATAGAAATATTGAGCTAAGAGAGATCGTGCTGACATCGGAGCAGGTGGAAAAACTTGGAAATAGCGAAATATTTGTTAGTGGTTGCGATCCACACATTGTGAACGACGAAAAATATGTGTGGCTAGAAACAAAATTTGGAACACTGACCCTCGCATTTATACCTCATAGGAAAGCAAAAACATTGTTGATAGCTGGGAACCCTATAGACTTCAACTCGTTTATGGAGAACCGCACATTCTTCAAATTAAAACCAAAACAAACAGTGAGAATGAAGACTATAATATCGATGAAGAAGGAGAAGGTAGCAGAGTTTATGGATGCTATAACAGATAGGCGTACATTTGAATCTTAGTTGATTACCTCAATGCTACTATGAGCTTGAATGAGCGATCTGAAAAAGGTAATATAAATTAGAGAAGCATGCTAGCGTATTTCATAGCTCTGATTAGTTTTGTTTCTGCTCTAAACTTAACCTCCTCCACTATGTCGAGGGTTCCGGGCTTCGTCTCTATGTAACCGGCTTTCTCTGCTTCCTGTATTATTTTGACGGCGTTTTCGTTCCTAGCGATGAGAACTGTGTATCCGAGATGCACCTCGCTGAGCCCTGCGGATATATCCGAGAAAATCCCAGTATAATCGGGGCAAATAAGGCAGCCCAGCTGGACGTAGGGGAGTATTTCTTGGGTCGGTATTTCTTTTTCTTCGTCTGGCATCCTCACGTATAGTGTGTCCCCTCTTAGCTGAATATCCACTATATCCTCCGGATTGAGCTTATAGACTTTCTTTAGGAAAGCGATGAATGCCTCGGAAGCATAAGTACCCATACAAAACAGACTTATTATCAATGATATCTTCTTACTAAAGTCAGTTTCTAATAGTGGGTATAGTTGCATTTGTCTTAGGAACTGTGCTTGGCATGGAAGACCAACAATCGCGACGCGCCGAATATCCTCCTCCATTAGACTCTCACGAAGCTTGGCTGTGTAGGGCAGAACACTCCACCGAGTCCCAGCAGCTTCGAGAAGGTCCTCTCGAGTTTTAGCAACTTTGATTTCTCCCTCTAAACCCCTAGTTTTTTTGGTAACAACAACAGCGTCGATGATTTTCTTATCCAATAGGTATATTAGAAGTGCGGTTACAGCGCCTCCACGTCCTCTTTCATATCCTTCTGCTCCCCCTATCTTCGACCTAGCCAAATATAGGGCTACATAATCACCTATAGGCTTATCCTTACTAACAATGAATCCGCTCATTCGGTCTCACCTCCGAGAAGCTTAACCTGCGGCTTTTGCTGATAAATAAGGATCCGAGTAAATACAGGACAGCGTGAACAGCATGTCCCACATCTGATGCACTTCTCAACAATAAGATCAGAGCGTTTCTCTATCATCTGGAGTGCATGCGTCGGACAGGATAAAACGCAGGCACCACAACCCACACATAAACCGCTCAGAACAACCTCATCCATGAGATCGAAACCACTGAGTTTCCTAACCTTAGCAATCGCAGCAAAGATTTGTAGTAATGGGCTTTTTCCAGTTTTGAGCCCATTTATGAGTGATACTAGAGTTGTTGGAGCAGGAGGACATCCAGGAATAGAATAATCAACATCAACAACGGCAGAGATGGGCTGAAATGTTCTGTGCTCAGGTTTGGGATCTTGTCCCCCCCTACTAAAGAGGGTTATTCCTCCAACACTGGAGCAGGAGCCGTACGCGATAAGTATCTTTGAGTTTTCTCTGATTTTCTTTACGATCTCAATTTTTTCTGGAACATTTATGCATAGGGGCCCAGTTATTACCGCTATGTCGTAGTTATCATCAATGTTGACCTCACCAAGATGCTTTGAGTGAATATCAGCTATATTCATGAGCCTATTTAGCTCTCTAAGTATAGATGTTGGGCAACCCTCGCAACCACCCACATCATATATTAAGACTTTTGGTTTCATTTTTATCTCACCTCCACTAAGTGTGTTGCACATGGAATACAAGGATCATAAAGCCGAGGAATGACATCGGCACATTCCACAGGTATACCTCTACTCGCAATCTCCATTATAGGTATATTGAACATCGTTGGGACTACGATCTTATAGAAGGATATTCTTCCCTCAGCATTTATCTCAACATAGTGAATAAGCAGCCCTCTAGGCGCCTCAAAGACGGATATCCCTCTGCCCCTACGGAATACCACAGCAGTTGTTTTCGTCGGCTCTGTGGAATCAAGCTCATCGATAAGCCTAAGTATTCTTTCGATGCCCATAGTTATTTCCTGCATACGTGCCCTCTGAATGCCCATCAAACTCCAGTCATTGAAGCCCCAGAATAAGGCCAACCGAGCTCTAGGCCCAACCTCAACGGGCTCGTCTCCATACAAAGCAATCAATGTCGTTGTACCCTTAGCCTCCTTAGGAATAGAGTCATCCCCTCGGAACTCCTCTACAGAGACCGTTTTAACTTTATTTAGGTCTACGTTGGTCTGATCACCATAGTAAAGATGGGAGGCAAGAAGTTTAGGTCTGAACTCGGTCTCTGCAAGTATCTTAGCTCGCTCGCTCCAGTTGTTCTCATTCTCGAAGAACTCCATAAGTTCACCAAACTTTTGTTTAAACTGTTGAAGAGTCTTAACAGAGTCATCTATGTATCGCTGTTTAGGCATTGACTCTATCCCACCAATCACTATGTTTGGAGGATGAGAAGGAGCACCACCAAATTTCGCCAAAACATTACTAACCATACCTAGAAGGTCCACCTCTCGTCTAATAGCATCCATTTTAAGCTCCGGTTTAACAAGATCAGGAGTTATGAGTGCCAAATGAAGAATATGACTCTGAATTCTATTAAGAAGCCCAATGATTTCTCTCAAAATAACGCCATTAGGAGGAGGAAGTATCCCTAAAGCGTTTTCTATGGCTTCAGCAGCATTTATACCATGCGCAGAATGGCAGATACCACAGATTCTCATCGCAGCCTCGATTGCAAAAATGGGGTTCTTCCCAACAAGCATCTTCTCAAACCCCCTTACGGGGGCCCTAGCAATGAAATAACTATCAACAACGACACCATCTTTATGCAGAATCAAGAACTCGGCTTCCCCACCTATCCTATATAGATCTCGGATTTTATATGAGTCGTGGCTCATCCTAAATCATCACTCTCACAGCAAATAAAATAGAGATAAATATCGATTATTAATGGATTAGTATATAGAATTAGATATATACATTAGTATTAGCTGACTATCCGAC
>Ga0190311_1000603_pt1 | contig 10558 bp, 9 predicted proteins | sample 48700789_MG_FD_165037 | JGI IMG/M metagenome (GOLD analysis project Ga0190311, IMG submission 165037) | Hydrothermal vent sediment bacterial communities from Southern Trench, Guaymas Basin, Mexico - 4870-07-8-9_MG | ecosystem: Environmental > Aquatic > Marine > Hydrothermal vents > Sediment ...
TGTTAACATCAGGTATGTTCTCCGCTGGGACATAGCAGAAGTCTACGCCTCCGGCCTTGTATAGTGATAGCCTTGGAGCAGTCTCATCATAGATCACATAGATGACATAGTCTATTGTTCCATAGTTTGGATTCTCCGTGTATAGTGTCGCATTCCAGTAGTATGGGTTCTTCTTCAAGATTATGTGCTGGTTCTCAACATAATCGTATACATAGAATGGTCCAGTAGCTACTGGGTACTTATGCAACAATCTGTGGGAGAACTCCTCCTCACCAAGGCTCTTGTTTATGTAGTTAGCCAGAGCTGCAATGTTCTTTCCATACTGAATGTCTGCCAAGGCAGCCTCATAATCCCAGCCCGCAGCATCGAATACATACTTCATAGGTACTACTGATAGGAATGCGTCAGATAGAATAGCCAGTATAGCTGGGTATGGCGTTGTTAGCTTGAGCTCCAAAACACCTGCTGTTGGGATATCCTCAGAGCCAAAGAACTCTAGTAGTTCCGATAGGTTGTGTACTTCCTTAGTGACACCTTTATACTCGGCTACTAGTGGTGTTGTTTGGAGTAAATTATCGAACTCAGTCTCATTCAGCACCTTAGATCCATTAATGTCAATATATGCATTGACCATCCAAGATGGATCTCCTTCAAGCCAACCAACTCTCCAAATGCTGAATAGTGCGTCGAGAGCTGATATGTTATAGAGCTCTGATGTTGTGGTACCAAATTCGTCATGTATCTGCGATACCCACCTGTTATATGCTTTGACATCACCACGAATCACGAAGTAGTACGTCATGGCGTCCGATGTTGCAGCCCAAGCAATTGCTAGATCCTTATCAACATACTCTGCTTCCTCCTTCCAATATGTTACTATTTGGTCACCAATTAGCCAGAGAAGCTCCCAACCAAAGGTCTCATATGTAAAAGCTCCATCAAAGCTTTCAGGCCAACCAATCGTAGCAATACCAATGACAGACTCATTATTATAATATGGCATTGTAGGAGTTTCAGCAACGCCTCCTCCGAGATCTCCAATCTTAACATTAGGAGCATCAACATCCTCCCATAGTAGGTCAAATCTAACAGGCTTTACTGGGTGGTAGTACCAGCCGTGAACCCAAGTCCACTGGCCATGAACCATCATGAATTGTGCTAGCCATATGATCGGAACCTGGAAGTTTGTTATTTGCTGTACTGCTTGGTAGATAGCTTTTCTATGAATTGTGTTTAGATCTCTCACTCCAGCGACAATCAAAGCATCGAGAGTTGTGTTTCTATACATAGCTGGGTTTATGTGAATCCAGGGTACTGATTGCTCTATCGGGAGAGTTGCCTCCTCATCAACTTCGTACTGAACAACAAGTATCTTTTTACCAGCAGGAATATCTACTGTAGCACCAGTTCCCTTAGGACCTACCACAACATACCAATTATCCTCGACTTCAAATACTTTTGCGTCGGATAGGTAGTTTGCTACATCGTTTGCTGAGGCAACTTCATATGTTTTTAGTGTGCTAAACTGTGTTCCTCCATAAGCCATCGGCGAAGCATAGTTGTCTGGGTCGACATAGTCTGGTGCCCAGCCAATTATATATACATCGAATGCCTCTGGATCCATTATAGTATCTAGATATACTGGCCATTCTTGTGCTTGAACTACAACCTCGAATCCCAGTTTGCCCCATTCACTTGCAAGTATTGTTGCTATTCTCTCTCTTGCCGCGTTACCTGCGTTGTAGTAGATGTTGATTCTTGGCTTTTTCTTTCCTGGCGGCATTAGTAGAAAATATGCTGCAACAATACCTATTATTATTATGACAATTATTCCAACAACAATCAGTTTTCTGCTGGTTTCTGCTGCAGACATGCCTCACACCAAGAGAAGGTTTTGCTATTTGTATATGTAAAAAATGCTTTAAAAAGGAAATTGTAATTTATTTGCAAATGTTTATAAGTTTTAGTAGGAAAATACCATTTTTCCCAATTTTATCAAATTTTTTGCTGTTTGTTGTAGAGAATTTTGCTGTGGATATCTCCATTCGACGCTTTTCAAATGTTCTTTATCTTGCACTATTTGTAGATGTTTCCGTCTCGAATAAGCTTTTGTTTTAAGTCTTCAAATTTTTTGGGTATTAGTCCAGATTTCTGTGTTTCTTCTCTGAGAGTGAGTATCATCTCCGGAGTATTTATCTTCATGGGACATACTTCTCGACATTTTCCGCATAGCATACATGTGTATATGTAGGGGATTGCTTTCTCTATGCTGTCTATGAAGCTCATCCATATCGCGCCTATGCCTCCAAAATAGTAGTCTCCAAAATATCCGCAGACAACTTGGTATACTGGGCATTCGTATAGACATGCGCCACATCTCATGCATAGTAGTGCTTCCATGAATCTCTCATCCCTTAGCATTTTGCTTCTTCCGTTATCCAGGAATATTACGTGGACTTCCCGTGGGCCATGAGCACCTTCAACTCTTATTTTCTCTATGTCTCCTGTTTTGCTGACATCTGAGATTATAGATATGTAACTTGGGGCGAGAAAGCCTGCGTATTTTGCTAAGACATCAACATATAATGCTGCATCTATAAATGTTGGGACTATTTTTTCAATACCGACTACAACTATATGTATTGGCGGTGTATTGCTGACAAATCTTATGTTTCCTTCGTTTTCAACTAGAAATATGCTTCCTGTATCCGCTGCTACTACGTTTGCTCCTGTTATTCCGACATCGGCCTTAAAATATTTCTCTCTTAGGAGTCTCCTCGCAAATCCTACCAATACTTTTGGGTCAGGAGGAAGATCTTCTCCAGCGATTCTTGAGAAGATTTCTGCCACCTTCTCTTTCGGTATGTGTATAGAAGGTGTGACTAAGTGCATTGGTTTTGATTTTGCTAGCTGTATTATGAGTTCTCCGAGGTCTGTTTCCCATACCTCGGCGCCTAATTTCTCAAGATACTCGTTTAGTTTGATTTCCTCGGTTGTCAGCGATTTCGATTTCACAACCAATTTTCCCTCACATAGATCGCCAATTATTGTTCTTGCCTCCTCGGCATTACGGGCGGAATATATGTTTATTCCTCTTTGTCGAAGTCTTTCTTGTGCCTTATCGACATAGTACCATAGATCCTTTATTGTCTCCAGCTTTATTTTTCTTAGCCTCTCAGCCTTCTTTGGAAGATCAGGGAAATTCGCGATAATTTTAGCCCAGTTTTTTCGGTAGTTATCTACAGTTCTTGTTAGAGATATCCTCAAAAACCTATCTCTCAGAGCTCGATATATAGTCTTTTTGTATTCAGATATTCTTTTCTCAATGTCCGTTGTCCTCACCTAGGACATACAAGATGAGCTCCGCAATATCAAAGACTCGAAGCTTACCTTCTAGGTTTAGACTTTTAATTGCCTCAGCAAGGGTATACTCGCAGAATGGACATGCAGTAACTATGGCGTCGACATTGAGAGGAAGGATTTCTCTACGTATTTTCGTGATAGCTATCTCCTGTGAGACACGTGGATAAAGTAGACGCATGAGGCCTCCCCCTCCACAGCATGTTGCTCGCTCCCTGTTTTGATCCATCTCCACATAGGATATGCCAGAGATTTTTCTTATAGTCTCCCTTGGAAGTTCTGTGATTCCCATATGGCGGGAAAGTTCGCATGGGTCGTGATATGTGACTTTCAGCTTAGCTCTACTATGTAACCCAATATTTTTGGATAATATTTTCTCATGTATTACCTCAACAATGTGTTTTACTTCATACTTTGGGTTCTCCCCTAACTTCTCCACGATGTGTTGCTTTAGCATGCGATAGCAACTAGGACATCCAGTTATAACAATTTTTCCTTCGAGAATCTGCCTAAGATTTTCATCGAACCACTCTGCTGCCCCATCAACATCTCCCATAAGGAGTAAAGGAAGGCCGCAACAGACCTCATATATATCCACTTTATCTAATAATCTTCGGAGAAGTCTCAGCCACATATCGGCTAGGTGGGGGACAAGACTCGTAGCCGCACAGCCAGGGAATAATAAGTACTCTCTCAAGATTTCAACACCAGAAAAAATGCTAAAGTTTTTACTTATCAGAAAAACACCAAAAAGCTGATTATAAGTAGAAGTCATATGATGCTTCTAATCAATGTATATTTAGAAACATAGATCTATACTCATCTAGTGTGATCTCCCCCCACAGTTTACCGTCTTTGATTAATAGGATTCTTCCTGTGAGCTGTAGTGGGAGCGCTAAATCATGTGTCGCAATTATTTTCTTTGCTTTTTTCTTTCCAATAAGCTCGATTATCTTTTCTCGGTTCTCTATATCAAGCATGTTTGTTGGTTCGTCGAGAAATATGTATTCAGCATCAAGTATCAAGGCTCTGCAAAGAGATACAAGCTGTGCTTGGCCAGCTGATAACTCTCTACGCCTTTTATTCTCAATACTCTCCAGTCCTATTTCCCTGAGTATTTCCCTCGCTCTATCTTTCGCATCGCTAGGCGTATAGCCACGTAGAACTAGAGGGAATGCCACGTTATCTATAACTCTTCCTCGCAGTAAAATTGGTTTTTCATGGACATATACGACCTTTTTCCTCAGTTTCAAGAGCTTTTTCTTATCTCTCCAGGGATTTTCTCCATTATACAGCACTTCTCCTCTCGCCGGGCGGAATATCAGCGATGAAACCTTTAAGAGTGTTGTTTTCCCAGAGCCATTTGGGCCTATTATATATGTTATGTCATCTTTTAGCGTTAGGTTTATTTCTTTGATTGCTGGTTTCTCCCCATATAGATACCATACATCCTTGAGTAGTATCATTCTTTGTACGCCTTTATAAGCCTTATTGTTAGGGCTATCATGAATAATACGAATACAAGCATTGCTCCTAAGGCTAAGGCAAATTCGAACTCTCCCTTAGAGACAGCTAGCGCTATTGTTGTTGTTAGGACACGCGTATATCCTCTTATATTTCCTCCCACGAGTAGTGCTACTCCCAGTTCACCTACTGCCCGTGAAAAAGCGATTAATAGTATTACTAGGAGGTCTGGTAGTGTTTCTCGAAGCATAACCATATTTGCTGAGAAGTAATCTGCGCCTAGGGCCAATGCTAGTTCCCAGTAGGTATTCCTAGCTTTTACGAAAACCTCGTAGCTCAGCGATACGATCCAAGGAGTTATTAGTAGCGATTGCCCTATGATTATTGCGTGGGGAGTGTAGAGTATTCTTAGAAATCCGAGCGGCCCCGAACTACTTAAGATCATGTAGAGGAATAGACCAACAATTACCGTTGGGATCCCTACTAGGCTATTAAAAAAGCTCATAATTATGTTTGCGATTCTTGTTTTTTGCCGTGAAAGGAAAAGTGTGATTGGAATTGACCATGTTGCTGATAGAAGTGTTGCTGATAAGGAAACTATTATAGATCTGAGCGTTATCTCTAAGATTTCCTCCAAGTAGATTCACCCTCTATCGACAGACATCATGTATATGGTTTTTATGCGGGCTTAACTAAAGTACTAATGTTTTCTCGGTATAAATCCGGAGGATCTTCATATTCATAGTATATTTCATATGTCTTGATAGTGGTACTGCCTTCTAAGCTTATCTCCGCAAACCACTCCCATATTTGCCTAAGTTCGTCTCTTCGGTCGAGTGCTGGGTAGAATAGGGGTTCTCCAAACACATCCACTCCGAATTGGCCTATTAGCTCTTGTCCCTCTTCCGATGTTACGAACTGAGCAAATTCTTTTGCTAGATTATATTTTGTATGGGGAAACATTGTGTGGTTTACTAGGTAGACGCTATATATGTTTATGAGTTCTCTACCAGAGCTCACAAGGCTTTCTATATTTGGGAGCCTTCCTTCGCGTTTTAGTTTGAGATATGTTCCCATATCAGAGAGTGTATATGCCCTCATTTCGTTTGTTGTTAGCAAAGTTTCTGTCATTCCTGTCCCAGTTTCAATATACCATTTCTTTCCTTGTGGGTCTAAACTAGCAAGCTTCCAGAGCAGAAGTTCTCTTGTATGGGTTCCAGAATTATCCCCTCTACTCACAAAGATTGTTTTTCCTTCCTCACATGCACTATATATTCTCTTGAACGCTGCGATCGGATCCAGACCTTGTATCTCGGCTGGGTCTTCCATCGGGCCAATTATAGTAAAATTATTATATGCGATTATTACTCCTTCCACAAGAACCCCCTGTTGAATATACCCGTATTCTAAGGATGGAGCATGAACAAATACCATGTCGACATCTCCCTTAGCTGCTAATTCCAGCGCCGCACCGCTACCAACAGCTATGAAGTGAATATTAACTTCAGGATGTTTTGCTTTAAACTGATCTGCAAGAAAATCAAGGAGACCCGTAGCATATAGACTTGTTGTTGTTGAGACCCTAATTGTTTCTCTCTTAGGTAGAAAGATAAAGACGCATACTATAGCTGTGGCCAAGATAACTACTATTAGAGGTATAGCATATTTTTTTGCAATCATGAATATTCTCCTTCGTTATCAATTTTTTAATAACGGAAAAGGATATAAATATATCAGGATATATAGTATGTTGGTGGCCTAGATTAGTGAGTATTCAGAGAATTTTTCTTAGGAACTCCCTTGGTACTTTGTATCCAGGTGTTCTGTCGATAACCTCTTTGTGTTTTCTTAGAAAATCTAGGAATCTCAGTACCTTTGCTGTCTGTGTTTTTTGTTTGGGTATGATGAAGTCGAAGAATTCCTCTTTTATTGGTATATATCTTAGTTTTGCTTTCTTTGCCTCGTATTCTAGGGCTATGCATGCATCTGCTTCTTCGGTGAGTACTTTTATTGTGCTCTCTCTATGGGTTCTGCATGGGATTATTCTTATTTGTTTATTCATGCAGTGTTGTGCTATTATTCTTTTTGCAATTATTAATGTTCCACTTCCGGCTCCTCTTGTTGCTATTTTTCTGATTTTTGCGAGGCATTCCTCTATGCCATATATACTGTCTTTGGCTGCAAGCACCAGTGTGCGTATGTATCCGCGGTAGACATTAACGGCATCGTCGAGTCCCAGTTTTTTTATGTATGATATGTTGTACTCATCTTTGTCGGGGTCGTAGAGATGTGATACTACTATGTCTGCATCTTCCAGAACTATGTGTAATATACCGACTAGAGAGCCAAGTGCATGATATTCTATGCTCATATCTCTGGACATCATATCTATGAATTCTCTAAGTAGTGTGTCGTCACTACCAATCACTGTAAGGTCGGGCTCCCTGATTGTTATTTTTGGTTTCTGCATTCTTATTCCAAGTTTGTCTATTTCGCTGAGATATCTCCTTAGCAGTTCTTTCCCAGTTTTTGTTAGCCTAGTATATCCCTTTTCGGCGCCCCCTCTGTGTTTCTCAACGATGGGAGATCCTATAGACTCTTCTATTTTCTTGATTATTAACCATGCCTTTGAGTAGGGTATTCCAAGCTTTCTTGACGCTCCTAGGATAGTGCCCGTCTCTTCAATGTTCTCCAAAAGTTGTGCTGAAAGCGAATCTAATATTGTTTTGTTTCCTAGTTTTAATTTAAGTTCTACTTCAAACCTTAAGTTTTCTAGGTGTTGAACCATTTTTTTCACTAGAATACTCCAACCAATTTTATCTTAATGTAATATCTTCTTTTAGACGTGCTATCAAATTCATACTTTGAGTGGAGCATTTTTTCTTTGTATTAGTGGTTTAGTGCTACTAAGCTTTTTATGTACTCTTCAAAGTCTATTGGTATTGCTGGGGCTGCTTGTGGGTGAGGTATGGATATCGATTCTATTTTATCTGCCATACATGTTTTTATCTCTATGTGTATTAGTGATGGCTGTGTACTCAGCTTTACTATTGCTTGTCTTGGTGGCATCATCTGTATGTATCTTCGGAGTTCTTCATTCTCAACTATCGGATGCTCTTTCTCTGGGATTTCTGTGTTCATTAGGAAGAGGATTCCTGAGTTAGAAACTATGTCCTGGCTAATCAGATATGGAGACTGAGCTACTACTATTAGTCCCAGACCATATTTTCGGGCAAGTGTCGCAAAATCTTCAACAGCCGTCGTACTCATTGTTGTAGATATTTTCCGCCAAGGCACCAAGTATCTTCCCTCCTCTATCAGAAGAACCAGTTTTGGTGGGGTCTCTTCTGGTAGTAGGTTTTCTCTTCTAAACATTGCCATAACTATGTATCGTAACAATATATTTACTAGGAGAAAGATTTCGTTTTTTAGATTTCTCTTAAACAGATATGATAGATCGAATATAACATTTCTGTTTGCTAGATCTACTATATCTATGTTATTTCTCTCGACCCAGAAAATATTCTTGCTCACGCCTGAGAAGAAGGGTTTCAGTCTATTTGTCACGGCATAGAAAGTGTAGATTGCTGATGGAAGCGTCTCCTCAGCCTCCTTGCACCACTCAAATAGGTTTCTCAGAAATACTAGGGGGGAAGGATTCTGAGAGTTTACTGTCATCCATGTCGCATATGATATTGCCCTTTCCATCTGCGCTGTGACTTCCTCACTCCGCATTTTTATTGTTTCCAGTAGAACTGCTGTTAAGAATGATGAGTATGATTCTCTCTCCTCATACTGACTATCAAAAATATTTATCTGCAGTGGCCGAGCTGCGGCCCCAGGTTCATATACCTGAAAATTATATTTGGTGGCTAAGTCGAGGTATTCTTTATGAAAATCGAATATCCATACATTGCTCAGTTTTCTTTGGATTATCTCATTGATGATTATCCGAGCAAGCCTTGACTTACCAGTCCCAGTTTTTCCTAGTATCAAGATATGCCTGCGTATATCTTCGATGTTTATTCGGAATGGTGCTGCTCTCTCACCGCATTGTAGTTGCCAGCCAATATCAATGATTCCTCTTGTTGCATGTTCGTAGATGTCTAAACAAGGTACTGTACTAAGCCTTCTCCTTATCAAGAATATAGATAATAGGATTAGAGATACGAAGTACATTATGTATTTTATTTCGGATTCAACACATAAATCAAATTTAGCATTCAGCAGTAAATCTAATATTGTTCCATGAATAATTTTTTCCTTAGTTTTGCTCTCTCTTATGTGTTCCGAAAAAACAAATTTTGGTATCTGAAGAAGTTTATAATATAGCCCTCGTATATCTTGGGTCAATACTTGCTTGTTCACAGAATTTCCTGCGAATATTAGGCCCGATGTAAGAGCAATCTTAAACCTACATTTTAGTACTTTTTCTAGATTTCTACTTCCCCTAATTGGCCTGTTAGACATCTGTTTGGCGAGACTCTGTGTTTTATTTCGAACTGTCTTGACACCATGTCTTATTGTATCCAAATTTACGCCAAAAAGCAGAAATGTTCCTTCTGAAAAACTTGGTAGTTCTATTCCAATAAAATCTCCATCTACTACCGATGCTATTCTTCCTAGTGTTGCGTTGTCTAGGTCGAACATATTCCCGCTGGGTAGCCTTGCTACCGAGTATTCGTTTTCAAACTTTATGTTCTCAACTAGAGATATCCCAACGAATTTATGTATCAATATACCAACAATATCCCCTATTCTATCCTCACTAATAAACTCTAGCTTCAGATTCGCTAAACTAATAAAACTCTCCAGAGCCGCTAGAGTCTTTCTTAACCATTGATCAATTTTTCTTCTTAGGATAGACGCTTTATGCAGGATAATCAACAAACTATAAACTCCTTGAGTTCTCAGTGCAAGTATAAATAAATTCCCACCTATCAGACATAGTCTAAGAATGAAATTTCTCACCAATTCAATGAGACGCATTAGTGTAGATTTCCTCCTAATAAAAACTGCAGACACTTTACAGATCACAAAACAATCCTTGCGGGCACCATCAAACCTAACGACAATAAACCTATTTCTATGCAGTCTTAATGCTCCCCGCAAAAACATTCCCCGCGGCCAAACCAATCCCGATGAGTATTAAATACCCATAAATTATGCATCACAAACACTTATAACCAAGCAGAAAAACCATAAACATGTAAAAATTGCTGAGAAAAAACGATGCATTCCGTACCATTAGGTGTGATTTGAAATACTAACATAATTTTTTATCAATCAATTAGCATCACCAGGTTAGATACTACAGCTATCCCTATTATTTATGATAAAAAACAAGATGTATGGTTAAATCGAACTAATCTTATTCCTAGAAGTTCTGGTATTGGTTAAGATTAGAAAGACTTACATGGTTTGTTTCACATATACTAAAAAAGAAATGTGATGATACATAGGGAAAAAAGTTTAGCCCACAACAAATGGTGTTGTTGGACCTCCGTCGAACTTCTGAGGCTCGTCTACCCCAGCTTTGAGACACGCGTCATGTGTATATGCAAAAACATTTTCCAGAGGCGCTGTTGGATTCACTCCGTAGTAATCTATCCATGAATACTCCAAGAAGTAATAAATCATTTATAAGTAGCTATATTCGAAAAATTTCTAAATTTTAAAATATTCTCATATCTAGAGGCCAAATATAAGCTATTGGGTTACATAGTAGAGCTAA
>Ga0190311_1000606_pt1 | contig 10522 bp, 9 predicted proteins | sample 48700789_MG_FD_165037 | JGI IMG/M metagenome (GOLD analysis project Ga0190311, IMG submission 165037) | Hydrothermal vent sediment bacterial communities from Southern Trench, Guaymas Basin, Mexico - 4870-07-8-9_MG | ecosystem: Environmental > Aquatic > Marine > Hydrothermal vents > Sediment ...
CTATCACTAAGCTTCTTACCAGCTGCAACCTTTTTACCAATACGCTTAATAGCCTCCTCTAAAACTGCACTTACTATCGAAGGAACTACTATACTACTCATGTCATGTAAAGTACTAGCCAGTTCCTAATATTTCTATATCCTCCTGTATATTGGTGATGTGTTCAAATATGATATTCCTAAGTATACTACTAGGTCTATATCATCTAGCCATTCTATAGCCTTCTCATAACCTAGCTTAACTGCCTGTTCAATCCTCTTCCTAAGAATACCAAGGCCAATAGATAACACCCTATACCTAGAGATTAGATAAGACTCTACTTTCTCAAAAATTCTTAAGAGTATTTCCTTAAGGGTAGGACTACTTATTCTAGATAATCTTCTAGCCAAGTAGAGTATTGCTTTTTCATCGGGGTGGAGTTTAAAGTATGTCCTATTCCTTAAAGCCCTCCTATAGACACTATCGACTAGTGACGGTGTAACCTCAATATCGATATTCTCTAAAACCCCACCCCTCAACATAGTATCTATAGTCAAGGAATATTAGAATATATATGCTTTATCACAATCTGAAATTTAAAACCAAGATAGTTGTCCTTTCGTCAATTATCCGAATCTTAGCACCATCTCCATTACCTCTTTTTCAATAATCTCTTGATTACTTCAATGAAATTTCTATATGAGCCGAATCTAACCATAAGGACATGTATTAATAGTAGCCAAGGTCATCTAGTAGCCTAGTTTTAACCTAACCTCTCCTCATTCAGCTCACCTAAAAACTCCTGTTATAGTGACGGAGTACCATAGGTCTCTTGATATTGTTCTAAGAACACGTTAACTCCCAAGTATCGGGAGGCTATCTTAAGATGGTGAAATTTATATACTTCATGTCTTTATAGAGAAAAACTTCAGGGAAAGGTCGAGCGAAGGCACTGATATAGAGTTCAAAAGAAACAGAAAGAGTGCGAAAAGAGCGTATTAAAGGCTAAAAGAGGCAGAAAACTGTGGAGGAGTGGGGGTATGAATTCATTGAAAGGAGATAGGGAAATCGAGAAGAACGATCTAGTAACTATAGTAGTACCCACTCTAAATGAGGCCGAGGCTATAGGGAAGGTCATAGATGAGATAAGAGAGTGTGGATTCGAGAAGATACTGGTAGTCGATGGATACTCTACAGATGATACTGTGAAGATAGCCGAGGAGAAGGGAGTTAAAGTAGTCTTCCAGTATGGAGAGGGAAAGGCTGGGGCTATAAGGACAGCAATAGATCTAGTGGATACACCGTACATGCTAGTAATGGATGGGGATCTCACTTACGATCCCAGGGATATAAAGAGGATGCTGAACTACATGCCGAGGTACGATGAGATTATCGGAATGCGAACTGATAGACATAATATACCACTAGTCCATAGAATTGGAAACCGTATAATAAGCTTAGTCTTCAGCCTACTCATGGGACAGAGGATTAGCGATCCCTGTAGTGGAATGTACCTACTGAAGACAGATGTAGCTAGGAACCTAGAGTTATCCTCTAGAGGATTCGATGTAGAAGTAGAGATAGCAGCACAGATATCCTCTCTCGGTAGGGTTATTGAAATTCCGATAAAGTATAGGAGGAGAGTGGGTAGGAAAAAGCTATCCACTTGGAGAGATGGCTTTAACATACTAATGACTATCCTTAAGATGCTCTGGCTCTACAACCCCGTATTCCTCTTCTCAGCTCTAGCAGCAGTTCTGACATTCCCGGGACTGGGTATACTCCTATGGCAGTTATATGTAAGGTACCTCTATGGAGCTGAAGTATGGTCCGTAGGATGGACGTGGCTGGGCCTAGTTCTTCTAGTAATAGGACTTCAGGGTTTGACTCTTTCGGTGATATCTCTTCTCCTAAAGAGGTTAGAAAGGAGAGTTCTTAGAACATTATCTTCTATTTCCTCTCATAGATAATTATGGAGGAAGTATAGATACAATATTGCCTATTTTCAATTATGGTAGAGGAGATCTAAGGGAGCTAGCTTACGCCCTAGCTCCAAGACAAACAGTTAGCGAAATCTATAAGCATCTACGCCTAATAATAAAATAATCAATCGACTAAGAATTCGAGGTAGTAAAATGCCCTTGATATGCCTGTTTGGTCCTGATGGCTCAGGCAAAACTACGCTAGCTAGAGCTTTAGCAGAGGGGTTTAAGCGTAGGGGATCAAGAGTTATCGTCTCGTGGATGAGGGGCACTCACACGCTGGCCTCGATGTTGGCTAGGTTTCTGTCTAGATTCGCTATTTTTAGAGGATCTGACAATCCTTACTACGGAATATCGATCCCCGACTATGCAAAAAGAGTATGGCAACTAATAGAGTTCATATCAGTACTGCCCATCCTGCTCACTAGATTCATGTTACCCTGCCTTTTAGGCTATACAGTTATAGCTGAAAGGTATTTACCGGACTTCCTAGTATGGGTTTCACTTACCACAAGAGATATAGACTATTTGAGAAGTTTAGAGGCGCGGTTCATGCTCGCCCTATCAACGAAGGTAGATGTGAAGTTTTACGTGACAGCTTCTGAAACCGAACTAGCAAAAAGGAGGGGTGGGGAGGTCAACGGTGAATTCCTAAGCAGACAACTTAAACTCTATGATAAAGTGGCAAAACTTGTTAGGGCATATAGAATCGATACGACAGAGAGAAGTGTTGAAGAGACATTAGACTACCTACTAAAACTCATTCGCTCAAGAGCCTAAAGGGGATGCATCCACTATGAAATCGTATGAGTGGACGAAGATGTCGATTGAAAAGCAAACTATAACAAAAATCTTAATCGATATACTTGAAGATAAGAGACTTCCTCAAACAAACATAGACATTTTAATTGATCGTGCATCTGGGAACAAAGTTCTGCTTCACCTGCTCAGGGTTTTGAATATTCAAGGATCCTTGCGAGAGCGTCAAGAGTCGGGTATGAGAAGAGTGATGAGTGTTGTTCAGGTTCTCTCAAAGTTCTTAAAAGACTATGACTACGCGTTCTTCAAGCTTATCAAGCCCGTAAGCTATGTTCCAGCAGACGTAGACCTCCTAGTCGATGCCAGCCAAGCTAGGAGAGTTGCCCATGAGGTCATGGGGCTTGGCTATAGAGTTGAAGTTAAAGATCCTTATTGCATAACCCTTACGAGAGGAGGTTCAATAATAGACCTCTATGTTCACCCAAGCCTCGGTGGAGTAATCTTTATCAACGGTCAAAGGCTTCTAGAGCATACATGCACTAAGGAGTTCGATGGGACTGAAGTTAGATCTCTTGAAGGCTATGCTGAGGCGCTTGTTGCAGCATCCCATGCCATATACAAAGAGCGGATTTACACGTTAAACGATTTCTTCACGGTTGAGGAATGGACATCTAAGAAAACTATCAGACTCGCTCAAGAGCTCGGTTGCGAGGATGCCCTTAGAGTTGCCATAAACCTAAATAGGAAAATTCGTTTAGGACTACTTGAGACGCCATATAAAATCCCAGTACCATTATGGCTAGCTATGTTAATGCGAAAATTCCAAAAAGATAACCTTACGAGAGCAACCTCAGTAGGCATATTGAAAACCCTAACTAACAGACGTGCAGGTAAGTTATTAATCTCAAAGCTCACGAGAGAGACATACTAGGATCTATGCTTGAACATCTTCAAGCTCTTGGGATAGCACGAGTATTCACACTCACAATATGCCTTCTTCACAAGCTATCGTGAGCTATCACTAGAACGTAAAAGAGAAATGTATACGATGATAAGAAATGCGCAATTGAATATGACATATACTAAAATTACCAAACTTAAAGTAGTTCAACGCTTACCGTGCATCCATTCTCTTAAGCTTTTGAATGAACCTAGCTACTTTTGATGAGGATTTTAAAAGGGTTGATTTCTTAGAGATAGTTAAGTTTTAGTTATTAGATATTTCTTATTTACTATGTACTATATGTTAGCGATCTAGATGAAGCCTACATAGAATAGGAGGTTATCTGGTGGGTAAGAGGAGACACTCCTAGAACTTTATTCCAGCTGAAGTGCTTTCCAGCAACTTTATGGTTACCTTAAACACTTGTTAAAGTTAGGCTCCAGGGGAGCCTCTGTACAGTGTAGTATTGAGTAGTAGTACCCCACGAGAGTACATCACTAAGATAGCACTATCGAATTCCCGGGGACAGTTAATTCTGACATCCTCAAGCTCACCGGGTGCTAGTTCTAGCTTTAATAAGTACATGGAGACCACTTCATCCTCTCTCATAAACAGTACTCTTAAGCTCAGAGTATTCATCTGGGGATAGCTGTAGCACTTAAGTAGTCTTATCCTGAGTACTAGCCCCTCTGGTGCTGTCTCGTAGCCAAGTGAGAGTACCTCTATAGGGTCATAGATATCCACTACCTCCAGCGGAACTTCAACTCTGCGGACTACCCACATAGGTGGTCTATACCTAAATACCATTAGTATGAAGAGTAGTAGGAGAGCCACTCTGTACATATTCAGAACCCTACTACTCATACTACCAACCCCACTACGTGATTGAGACTAAAGGATAGCTTGAATAGTAGTACTGCAGCAATTACTTCACTCTTAAATCTCTGGATTTCTCGAAGGGATACTATACGTACTAATCCCATGGTCTCTATTAGAGAGACTGGAATGTCGAACAATGCTCTATATATTAGGTTCCTAGGAGCTAGTACAGAGAGCCCTCCAGCTACTAGAGTCCAGAAGCACTGTATACTGTCCTCTACTCTCCTCAATCTCATACTCAGTACTCCCACGAGAGCGAGTATCCACCCTACTGCATCTAGTCCTGAGGTGGCAGCATAGTTGTAGAGAGCGAAACTGAAGTCATCCCACCATCCTCCATCGAATATTCTACCAGTCCTGATCACCATCACGAGTCTCCTATACCAGAGCATTGTATTACCTACGATAACCCTCGGTACTAGGATCCAGGCAGCTAAGCCCAGTAGGATTGTTATCACGAGTACTGCTAGTGCATTCAATCTACTGAACTTATCCTTCTTCAGTACGATGATTGCTAGTGATGTGAGTGCTAGGGATGCGAGTAATACAGCGCCCATGTAGGCGTGGAGTAGTACACTCACTATAGTAGCCAGTAGCCATGGACCCAGCCAGTACTTCCTCTCCTCTAACCACTTCTTGAGGGCTAGTGCTGAGAGTAGTGATGTGGAGAGACACATCCAGTTGGAGTAGAGTCCACCGAAGATTCCAGTTGTAGTAGTGTAGGATATGGATGATAGTATAGCGGCTAATCCAGCGTATTCTTCGCCTAGGAGTACTTTGGTAGATAGGTATACTGAGATGGGGTAGAGTACTAGGCATATCAGTAGGAGTACTTTAACTGTAGTTACAGGGTCGAGTACCTGAGCTAGTGCCCACATTATGAGGTAGTGGAGTGGCCTATCGTAGCCTATCTTAAGTACTGCTTTAAGCTGGTCACTACTCTTTAGGATCTTGATAAGGTGTGGATAGTACCTCGTAACAGGATCGACGCCTATGAACCTCCCTGTGGGATTAAGCTTAGAGAAGTATACCACATACCAGAGGGATATTCCTATGACCACACTCAGGACTAGGAGGAGTATGCTAGGGATACCAATCCTCCCCTCCCACTCTTCACTAGACTCCTTCTCGAGTAATACCTTACCCATGGGATATAGGGTACTGTAGTAGAATAGCAGTACTAGAGGGGGGATAACGGGTGCTATTACACAGTATAAGGAGAGGAATAGTGGAGGAAGGGGACATAGCTCTGTACGTGTGAACTCTAATATTCTCAGTACAGTATAGACTATGTTACCGATAGATACGGTAGCCGCTCCCAGTAGTAATCCTCTGACTACTATCCATTGTCTGTGCTTTACTATGAGGAGTACTGTACAGATTACTGGTATTAGTAATGGTATCCATCTTAGGCCTAGGTATGTAAGGGGGAGGGGAACTAGGAGTACAGGTATGATTCTCCTATCCAGTAGGAGTAGGGATGGTATTGATAGTAGTGATATTGCGATTAGGGTTATACTATCCGCTGGTATTAGTAATAGCTTGTTGATGAGCTTACCATCGAGTGTAGGGCACGTTATTCCCAGTGAGCTCAGTAGTAGTGCCCAGGAATATATTAACGATATTCCTAGAGCTACTTCTATGAGTAGTACTGCTAATTCGGCGAATACTCCTAGTTTTCCCATCTTTTTGAGCACCTACTTAACACCGTATTCAGTAGCTCATTAGCAATTTAACTCTATATGTATACAGTACTCTTTATCATCCATCTTCCTAGTGGTAAAGCATATATTTTCTATAACTTCTACATAGTAAATACAAGTTTAGGTGAAGTGTATGCATAGAGGTATTCATGTGCTAATATGTGCTATACTATTAGTAATGCTGATCATAACCACTCCAATGCTAGAAGCAGAGGTATATCCAATACGTATAATCAAAGTTGTCACTACTGATATAGCTGGTAATCCGAAGACTACTTTTAAGCGAGGAGAGTTCGTTGTAGTAAGTGTGACTATAGAGTATCCCCCAGAGTACTACTATATGGGACCGAAGATTGACTATCTACTGATAGTTGAGGCCTTTACTCCTGAACTTGTAGTCGTAGCCTTAGGCTTTACCTCAGGATCCCTAGCCTCAGGAGCTAATATAACTACAGGATATGGATTTAAGATCCCTACAGATGCTCCTACCGGTACATATAGTATAGATGTATATGTATGGAATGGATGGCCCGCTGTAATGGGTGCAGAATTCAAACCACTAGCTAAATCTACCACGGTAACTATAACTGTAACAAGTTAGGGTGGTAGATGATGAGACTATCGTACCTAGGATACATTTGCATACTAGCTATAGTACTATCTTCCCTAATGGTATCTACACTACCGGGACTCTCAGTATCGACGGATAAACCAGCATATAGACGAGGTGAACTTGTAACTATAGTAGTCACTGGTACTCCTGGGGTAACCGTAGGTGTAGAGTGTAGAGATCCAGATGGTAACATAGAATTTGTAAAACAGTTGACTATAGGAGCTGATGGTAGAGCCACGACAAAATTCAGACTTAAGTCCGATGCGAAGTTGGGTAAGTGGACAGTCTATGCAGCTGGTGGAGGAGAGACTGCTTCAACTACTTTCCGTGTCAAGGCCTCTAGCTCTATCTCGATCTCACTAAGTAAGAATTTCATACTTATAGGCGAGTCTGTAGTTATCAGTGGTAGGATAAGTCCACCAACAACAGCCACAGTCTCGATATACTACAGCTATAAAGGAGGTCCATGGAAGCTCCTTAAGAGTGTCGTAGCTACTGCTGGCTCATACAGTTATGAGTGGACTCCTGAGAAGGCAGGTGTCTATAAGTTGAAGGCTAGCTGGGCTGGTACTGATAAGTACTTTGGAGCTACTAGCTCAGAGGTTACTCTAACTGTCTCTACAAAGCGTAGGAGTTTCCTTGAGATAACAGTAGTGCCTGAGGTAATTCTCCTAGACCAACAGGTCACAGTGACTGGTGTACTGACTCCGCCTCTAGCTAATATCACCATCACCCTAACCTACATAAGACCTAATGGAACTACTGTCACTAGGACTGTAACCACAAATGCTACAGGCGGCTTCACTGATGTTTTCACTCCAGATGCACACGGTATCTGGAAAGTGTATGCCTCATGGCCGGGTAATGTAGACTATCTATCAGCCACTTCTCTCACTCTATCCTTCGAAGTTAGGGCTACCAGCCTTCTAGAGATCACAGTCTATCCAGAGGAGGTTCTAGTAGGTGATACTGTAGTTATCGTCTGTAAGTTAACACCTCCTCTAGAGAATATGCCAGTAACCATAGAATACCGTCTCAAGGACAAACCATGGGAGGTACTAGCGAGAGTGCTCACGGATGAGCTGGGGCAGACAGTGTATACATGGAAACCAGAGGTCCTTGGAGAGTACCACTTCCGAGCGAGTTGGCCAGGTACTGTAGGAGTAAATGGAACTACGAGTGATGTAGTTAAACTCATGGTTGTTGAGACGATAGTAACGAAAGAAGAATTGATGAAAAAGATAGAGGAATTGGAGGAGAAGAAGAAGGAGCTGGAGAAGCAGCTAGAGGATACTAAGTCCGAGCTGGATAAGAAGGTAGGTGAGTTGAAGAGAACATACGATGCTCTAATCAAAACTGAGAAGGAGTTAAAGGATGCTAAGGCTAAGATATCCGAGCTGGAGGGAAAAATCGAAGACCTTAGTAAAGAGCTTGAAACTACAAAAGCAACTCTATCAACGTACATGACACTACTCTACGTAGCCCTTATTGCAGGACTAGTGGTCGGTATCGTACTAGGAATTATCATAAAGGCTCGAATTCTTAAATAATAACTCTTTTTTCAAAAGAAACCCCCTTAGCTAGTGTATTCTTTAAGCTCTCCGAGTAATATAGAAAGCTACCAACAGAAAGTTGTGTTCTAGAATTTCAATCATTTATGTACATAGAGATATATAGGAAGTAGGATTAGAGATCTTAACTAGAAGATAGGAGGAGCCAGAGACTATATGGGAAGGCTTGAAGAGATAGCAAAGTCCTCTGTTAGAGGCGGCTTCTACCTACTAATCGGAAATATCACATCTCTAGTACTACTAGCTCTAGCATCTATACTGATAGCTAGACTGTTAGGACCAGAGAACTATGGAATATACTCTATATCTCTTGTAATTCCGTCTCTAGCTCTAGTATTAATTGAGCTTGGTGTGAGGTCAGCAGTAACGAGGTATACTGCAAAACTTAGGAGTGAGGGTAGGACTGAATTGGCAGTTGGACTAGCTAAACTAGGGATACTCTTCGAGGTCTTAGTTGGAGTGATCGCTACTATTATCGTTGTACTCTTGGCTGATAGACTAATGATAGTACTCAATAGGACTGGGATAGAGAACTACATTAGAATAGCATCTCTCCTCATAGTAGGTCAAGCACTAGTAATGACAGCTCAGGGAGTTTTCCTAGGGTTCGATAGAACGGAGTATAATGCACTAACTCTGATAGTTCAAGCACTTTCAAAACTTATACTCGCACCGGTACTTATTATTGGAATGGGTATAGTTGGTGCACTACTGGCTCATATTCTGAGTTATACTCTCGCAGGAGTAGTAGCGTGTATAGTGCTATGGCACTCTGTACTGGGATCTAGTGGTAGAGCTAGTATTAAAGAGCTCAAGACTATGATCAACTATGGCTTTCCACTATACCTATCGGTAATGGTAGGCAGTCTCATGAACAGCTATAATAATATTGTTCTAACGTGGTTTGTCACTAATGCTGAGATAGGGAACTTCAGAGTTGCCACGAACTTCCTATCCCTGGTAAGTGTGATAGCAATGCCCATAGCTATGGCCCTCTTCCCTGCATTCTCGAAACTAAACTCCGAGGATAGAGAGGAGCTTAGGGATCTATTCAACTACTCGGTGAAGTATACAGCTATGCTAATAGTACCGGCATCAGTATTAGTCGCAGTACTCTCTAGAGAGCTAATATACCTAGTCTATGGTAGTAGGTACTTCTTATCTCCCTCATATTTATCAGTCTATGCAATATACTACCTACTCTCCTGTATAGGACTATTCGTCCTAAGAAGTTTCTTTAATGGTGTAGGAGATACTAGGGTAACTCTAAACCTATCGATAGTAATGGCGCTTGTAGCTGCTGTTCTAACACCAACTCTAACACTAATGTGGAGGGTTTATGGGGTTATAGGCTCTATTATAATAGCTAATTTCATAGCACTAATTTATGGACATAGAGTACTCAACTCGAAGTATGGTATCAGATTGGACTTCAAACTATCGATGAGGATCATAGCTACTACCTTAATTGCAACCATTCCAGCCCTAGTACTCAAGGGTCTAATTAGCCATCCCATAGTATGTACTATCGCCTGTACAATGGTGTATGTTGTGACCTACTTGACTGCACTACCCCTATTCAGACTTCTGGAGTTTAGTGATATCAGTAGGTTGGAGGTAGTGTTAGGAGTAATTAGGATTACAAGACCCCTAGTTAGATTGATCTTAAACTACGAGAGAAGTTTAATGAAGTTATTGTAATGTACGATGGTTTGGTATACAGAAGTCGTGTGAATATTTAATCCTAATTTCTTACACAGCCTGAAATAGTGAACCACTCACTCTCGACCCCTAGGAGTTGCCCTCGTCCACTCAAGTAGATAAGGGGCGGCCGGAAACCCCAGGTCACTGAGAAATGATGGCTATGACGATGAGCACCCCAAGATAGATGAAGAAAAAGGGAGCAGGGAGAAGAAACCTCCATCAATGAGGGGAGATGGAGGTAAGGGTCTTTAATGTATCGATGAGGTCTTCACCTTCCCATTTATAATCTGATCGAAATCCTAAACCAACTATCTCATCAACCGTACTACTAGCCTGGAATCTTAAAGAACTTAGCTCTTTCCCTATTAAGTCAGCTATAGCCTTAGAGA
>Ga0190311_1000607_pt1 | contig 10419 bp, 18 predicted proteins | sample 48700789_MG_FD_165037 | JGI IMG/M metagenome (GOLD analysis project Ga0190311, IMG submission 165037) | Hydrothermal vent sediment bacterial communities from Southern Trench, Guaymas Basin, Mexico - 4870-07-8-9_MG | ecosystem: Environmental > Aquatic > Marine > Hydrothermal vents > Sediment ...
ATCCAGAGGCTATTGCTGTTCCCCATCCTAAGTATCTTTCTACTATGAATTTTGCCTCTTCTGGAGTGGGAATAGATTCCTTAGGTTTCTCTTCCTTATTCATTCCTCCTTACCCTCCTTTTCCCCCTTTTTCGCCTTATAGTGTAATATTAGTCTATCAACGAAATCTATTACATTCAATGCCTCCTCTACTACATGCCTAAGCCAAAGCTCTAATTTTGCATAGTCTACAGGATCTAGCTTTCTTTTCAATCTCTTTCTTACTCTACTAAATTTCCTTAATACACCTATTGCAGCATCATACAGATTATCCATTGATTTCCTCAACCCCTCTAGTGTTCTCATTCCTCCTCACCCCCTATTAGATGTACTCCTTTAAAGTAGCTACATTTTGTTCTACTTGGTAGAACCAAATTTAGTAACTGAGAAGTGATAATTCTTTCTTCCTTATTCATTCCTCCTCACCTCTTCTTACTTCCCATTCCTTCCAATTCTCTCTCAATACACCATATTAGTGAGTCTATTTCTCGCACTGCTAATTCAACCATCACACCTATGGCTCTTACTATGTTTTTCACCCTTTTTACTAATTCAAGAGTATCCTTAATCTCTTTTACAGTAACTTCTACCTTCACCTCAGATAGCTTCCCCGTCATAATTAAGTGTGGTGCATAGGGGTATTTAAACTTTATGTCCCTACTCACGTAAGTAACAAAAAAGGATGGTACCATATCGCAACATCTCCTACGGACATAACGCACAAAAAAGTATCGGTATAATATATATATGTATATTATTTTTATATTATCTATGTAATATAACTCACACTCTAAATAGATATACATTCGGAGGAAGTGTTGTCCTATTACTCTTCCTAACCCTTTAAATATACAAACGATATACATATTATGGCAACAGGAAAGTATGGCTGGAGATTTGTTATATACCTAGATATTGATACCAAAGAAATGTTAGACCAACTCAGTAAAAGTATGGGCATATCTCGTAGTGCCATAATTCGTATGCTCATACGAGAGAAATACAAAAGTGAGTATGCCAAAGCTGTAGAAGCATCAGAGGAACTAAAGCCAGTAGAAGAAACTAGTAAAGAAGAAGACCCTAAAGCAGATGAGGAAATAAGAAAAACAATATTAGACTTCTTAGAAAAGCATAAAAAACTGCCATGGTATGATCTGGAAAAAGCAGTTCATAGTGAGTTAGGTGGAAAATATACAATAGTCAGAATAGGAGATACACTTAGTAAGATGGTGGAAGAAGGAATACTATATACTGAGAGTGAAGGTAAGCATATCTACGTACTTAAGAAATAGTATTACCTCCTACGCTTCTTCTTCCTATTATTCAATAACGAATCTACCTTAGTCTCTAATATAGTTAGCCTATGGTTAAGATAGAATAATTTTCCAATAATAAAAACAAGCAAACAAGAAATAATTGGGTCAGGCATATTACTCTTTCTTTTCCTCTTCCTCTTCTTTTCTCTCTTCTTCCTCAGGTTTCTCTTCTATCCTTAGCTCCATAACTCTCACCTCAATTATTCAGAAGATGCTATATCAGCACTTAATTCTGCTCCTATAGCACATGATAATATAAACCCTAGAGTTAGTACTGCAATACCTGCAGGATTAATCATTGTTACTCCTGTCATTACATTTATTGCATTAGCCATTAGGTAGTTTCCTATTGCTCCAGTTGTTCCTATACCCATTCCTATGAAGAATGCTCTGGTTATCCTTCTAGCTACAGATACCTTCGCCATGCATAATTACATCTTTGATGGAATAAATACATGAATACCAAATCTATCAAAAATATACTTCATAGAAGGATCTACATTATAACAAACTACTGCCAATTTTATTGGTTTCATAGGATTAAATTCTTTCCTATACCATTCTCCATAAGAAAGTAATTGTCCTAATGCAGATCTACCAGCTCTAGGCTTTACTTCAAATATCCATATCTCATTTTCAGTTTCTCCTACTGCATCTATTCTTAGCTTAGTAAGGGCTGTAAAACACTCTATAGTAGCTTCTAATATCTTAAGTTCTCTATATTCATGTGGAGTTAGTTTTTCCTTAGACTTAAGATAAGCATAGGTCTCTAAGTATCTTCTAGGAATTATAGGAATGCCTACTCTTATGTCATACTTTATGTCTATAAATCTAAGTTTTGTCTTTCTAAGGAAATCAGTCCATAAGGCTGACTCTATTTTACCCATATGTGGATATCTTAAGCGTATAAATGCATAACCTGGTCTTGGTTCCTTATTAACCATAATATAATATATTAAGTTAGGACTAGATTATTTCTTCTCCTAGTATATATTTTACTTCCTTACGCTCTTCCTCTTCTATTTTCTTTATTTTCTCCTCTTCCTTTTTACGCTCTAGTTCATAGATAGCCTCTTTATAGAACTTAGTACGCTTCATTCTCTTTAATAAAGTAGCTCTTACTTCCCAATCCATCTCATACTTAGGGTCCTTAAGTGTCTTATATAGTTCCCAGAATTCCTTAGGAGAGTTAAGAGTTATGTATGCCACACGCTTACTTGCCATAATTCCTATCTCACATGTATCTTATAAATATCTTCATTCCTTAGACAAAGTCTCTCCATTATTAGTCTCATAAGTTTCTTCATCCATTAGATAAAGTCTCTCCAAAGTATCTCCTATGGCTATCCTTTATCTCTAGTAAGCCTAGCTTTCCCTCCAGTTACATAATCTACCATCCATTCTTCTAGTTTTACCTCTAAAGTAGTACACCAGAATATTAGAATATACTTCTTAGTCCAAATATCTACCTCTAAGTTCTTTAGCCATTCTAGAAATTCTTTAAGCCTCTTAGGATGCATTAAATTATCAGGAATAATATCAAAATAGCCTACCATTTATGCTGGATAGTATCTTTTTATTAATTCCTCTACTGCTTCTAATTCATTCCTAGCTAATTCTAATGCAATTCCTAATTTCTCTATTCTAGCATCATATCTTTTCAAAGTAAGCTCCATTTGTTCCTCTATTACTCTTCTCCTAGCTAAGTAAGTAGCTACCTTATCTTCTACCAATTTATCTAAATATTCTATCCTTGCTTCCTTAATAGCTCTATATCTAGCTTCTCTAGCTGGTATAGCTACTGCAGCTATTTGAGTTAACATATCTATTTTAGCTGATATTTCCTCTTGCTCTCTAGTAATTAGTTCCTCTACTCTAGCTCTACGCTCTTCTAGTCTTAATTCCTCCATTGCTACCATTACTTCTATCTTAACCATTCTATCTTCTATCCTATCAATTAGCTTTCTTATAGTCTTAGATACTTCTATACCTGTTACAAAGAATAGTTCTGCTATTCTATCAAGTGTCTTATCTATTAACTCTGGATCAAAGTAATACTCACACTTAGTGATTAATTCAATAACTTCTCTATATAGCTCTAGGAATTCCTTAGGTATTTTAGGCTTTAGTTTCTCTAAATTAAGTCTAAGTTCAGTAAATGAATCTTTAATCTCCTCTACTTGCAATCTTATTCGCTGTTCTAATTCTCCTTTCCTAAGAGTAATATATCTCTCTAATGCATCCTTCTTACTCTTTATTCTTATATCTAATCTACGCTTTAGATAATCTACTCTAGCTCTTAATACTCCAACTGTTTTAGTCTTCCAATATTCGAATTCTGCATCTAATCGCTTTATTATATAATTCTTCATTGCTTCATATCTCTCTCTAATAGATTCTATTAGCTGATCATAGTATCTCAATCTAGCTAAATATACGTCATAGTGTTGCTTTCTTTGTGCTATTAATGAATTAATTTGTGCTTCTAATGACCTTACTTTAGTCTGGAGCCTTAATCTTTTCATTCTTAATGTTTCATATGGAGGTACTCTAAGCCTAGGATCTCTCTTAGCTATCCAATAATTGATATAAGCATTAATTAAGTCAGGATCTACAATGTAATTAGAAAGCAAGTCTCTAGCAGTATCTTCATCTATAGTCCTATCTAAGAATTTTTCTTGGATTGTCTTAATATGTAAGTCTATTATTTCCTCTTCTAGTTCCCATCTAGCAGCTTCTAATGCCCATGCTGCTCTAGCTTCACTCATACCAGACTTAACTAGTAAATCAAATGCCTCATCATAGGTTATCCTACCTCTAGCAAACCTCTTTATTACTCTAGATCTATACTTCCTAGCATACTCATCTAATAGCCTTCTCTGTAAGAAATAAGTAAGAGCTGAAGTCCATTCTGGAGGATATCCTAATTTCTCTACATAAGTAGGTAATTCATCCCATTTAATTATTCCATAATCTACCATATCGATAAGCATAGAGATAGTTGGATATCTCCATGCAGTATGATAGCTAGCTTGAATTAGCTCATCATGGTATCCTAATATAGCCATCCAGTAGTAATATTTTTCCCAATCTATTACCTTAAGTCTTAATGCTTCATCTAATAATCCTCTAGTAGGATTCCTAGTTCTATACTTAGCTTGGTAATACTGTCTTAATGGATCACCTACTGTAGCAGTAATTATAGGAGAAAGAGTTAACCATGAAACCCATCCTAATCCTATAGCCCAGTAGAATTGTCTAAATAGCATAGATAGACCTAATTCTCCTCCTCCTCCACCTTTACCTAATCCAGTTCCTAATATACTAATTCCAGAAATAAGATCAACTATTTCCTCAAAGAATCTAGCCATGGCAGGTAACATAGAGAAGAAGAAGCATAGAGATACAAATCTAGCATGTGCTAAGAATGCTTTTTCAAAAGTAACTGGAGGAGGTAACTCAAATATACTTCTTAATACTGAAGCTAGTCTTAATCCTATAGCAGCTGAAGCACTCATTATATCTCTTAATGGACCTACTGGAGGAGTAACTCCACCAAACATTTCTAAAGCTGGAATTAGTATTCCTTCAGCTATAGTTACTCCAGTAGATCCAAATAAAGCCATTAATGGTATTCCATAGGCTTTCATTTGCATTCCTAATAGCTCTCCTAATCCTAATGCAAAGTACATAAAACCCTGTTCTACACTTCTTACTACTGTAGTAAATATAGTAGGAGCAATTCCTATTATCCTTCTAAATACATCTATTATTTTCCTAGGTAATTGTAAGTAAAAGTCTACAATTGTTCTTATTCCATTTGCTATTACTGTAGGTATTTGCTTAATAGTATCCCATACTTTCTTTAATACAAATATTACTGGAGCAAATCCTTCTCTAATTCTTTCCCATAGGCTTCTAGATACTTCTATTATCGTATCTCTTAAGGTAGAGAATATTCTTCCGTAAAATGATTCTATCCTACTCCAAATATTATACAATGTATTATATATATTAGATCCAAATGTTCTAATAGAGTTCCATATATGGCTTCCTAATTCTCTTAATCCAGAAGAAATATAGCTAATTAGCCTAGAGAATGAACTAGCTATAGTAGAGACAATATTCCCTAATACGCTTCTTATTTTATCTATAAATCCTTCTATTCTGGTAGCTAATCCACTTATAGCACTAATAAATGCACTTCTTAATAAATCAATTGAAGATACAATTCTATCCTTTAACCAGGTAATTGCATTAGATATATGCTCTAATATATTTCTAAAATAGGAATAAATAGCTCCAGGTAAATGAGATATCTTTTCCCAAATATAGGATATTGCACTTCTTATAGCTGATAAAGGATAGCTAAATATATCCCTCAATACTGATTTTAACCTTTCTACTATACCTTCTACTACTCCTGATACTGCTCCTTTTATTGTTTCTGATATACTTCTTCCTATATCCCAAAGTGCTGGATCATATGCTCCTGCTTGAATTAGTTGCTTAACTATTTCCCTTCTTTGTGCAATTATTGCATCATTCATTTATATCCTTATTTTAGCTCCTAGGAATCTTCTACGCTTCTTTTCAGCTTCTCTAATGTATTTCTTAATAGTTTCTAAATCTTCTACCTTACCAGGAATAGTAACTGTATATACTTGCATTGGTCCTATTTCATAGGTAACTATTGTATCTATTTCACCAATCCTATTTGGATCTAAAGTAGGAACATACCTTATATCTTTAATAGATACTTCTATTCCTAATTCCTCTTCTTTTTTCTCTTCTGGAGTAGGAGTAGCACCTACTTCTGGAGCAGGATTAGTAGTTTCTATTCTACCTTCTTCAGCCATAAGAATTAGAAGCCTAATAATGCTTTTATTCTTTCAGCTACTCCTCTAATCCACCATTCTATACGCTCAAATATTTCTGTAGGAAGTTCTTTCTTAACATGGAACCTAATTGTGATAGTATGAGGGTAATCTTCTGCTTCTGACCAAGCCTGTATAGTTACTGTTGTTCTAGAGTAAGGTAGTTTCCACTCTATTTCATCAGTAACTTTCTCATCCTCTCCATCTACCCATTTGTAAGGCCCTTTAGGACTTAATACCAAATTACCGTAAGTAACCCTACATTTGACTGATTCAAATACTCCAGCTGGAAATCTATACTCAATCTTACTTAATTGCTTTCCTCTTAATTGTACTTTTTTCTCTATAGGATAATTTTCAGGAGTATTAGGAGGTACTTCTACTTTTGCTATATAGAGTGCCATAATTTATTAGATGGTAGAATTATAGAGGAACATAACCCCAATAGTATGCTCTACCCCAACGATAAAGTATAGCAGCATTCCTTAGAGCACCGTAAAATTTATACTTTGTATCTTGAGACCGCCTATCTACAGGTGTAGAAAACAATTTATCACAATAAGTAGCACTACTAAAGCTTCTAGTAATTGTTCTATCACTACCTTCAATATAACAAATTTGTCCTGGTATTATGTACATTTTTTCATGGCAAGTCTCGAATATTCCTTCAAAAAGATGTATTGCAGGTACATCTAAAGCAATAACAAAGTATGCATAAAATGTATCAGCACGATCTCGATAAAATTCATAATGTGGTCTTGGAGTTTCCTTATAAGTAACTTCTGTAAATGTGTGCTTAACAATAGCATCTTCAGGTGGTAATATTACATCATCTGGAGTAAACTCAATTGTTCTAAATTTACCTGTTATAGTATTTTCTCCTACGTATGTATCCTGACAATAGTAAGTTATCTTATATTCTATATCATAGGTACCAGTTGGATAATTTGGTACTGCTGCTTCTGGCATTGTTAGGTCAAGTGCTGCAATACAAAATCTCCTTGCATCGCAAGTACAACTACCACTTCCTGTTATATCTGGATGTAAACTCTCTATATCTACTCTTACCTTAAAGTTATTATAATTACGAACCCATATATTACTCCAAACTTCTATATCGCCTGTCTGTCCTGTCTTTACTATATATAAGTCATTTATTTGTACTTTTATTCTATTCTTACCTGGAAATTCAAATTCCTGTTCTACATATCCCATGCTATATACCTAGAGCTTCAGACTCATTTTCTAATACACTTATTGAATTAATAGTACCACTTACAGAATAACTTCCTAAAGCCTTATACTCCTCTTCTATCTTACTTATTGAGTTAATAGTACCAGCTGAGGAATAACTACCTAAAGCCTGATATTCGTATTCTATCTTACTTATTGAATTAATATTTCCAGATACAGTATAACTGCCTAAAGGTATTCCTCCAGCTAATTGATATCTTCTCTTTAGTATATACTGGAAATAGGTAATTGGTGGTCTTCTATAAATCATAGTAATAGTCCAATTACTAGAGTCTTTAGAGTAACAGATGTACCAGATACAGTACTCCAAGCCTTAACTGTCAATTCTGTAAGCCTATGATCAGATGTAATAGTTATAGCTTCTTTCCATGTAATATCATAAGCATAGTCTCCAGTAGTAGTAGCTGTATGCTTAGCAATAGGACCATGCATATAGCCAGTTTCATCTCTAATATAGAGCTCTGCAGTTACTTCTTCTCCTGAAGCGAATGTACCTTCAAATCTAAATACTGCAGCTAGAGGAAGTATACATGTCCAACCAGAAGGTAGAGAATATATATCTGTTAATTCTTCAGATCCCTCTGTTCCTATACCACATTCTACCCAGTCAGTAGCAAAAGTATTAGCTGATAAATGAGCTAATCTCCTACTATTCTCATCTTGATCTACTAACCATAGAAAATTATTCGCATTTCTTAGCTTCATTGTAACATTTGTTTTTGTATCCTTTAGTTGCAATTCTGGTTCTGCTTCTTCTACGTATATTCTATTTGAATAAATTCTAGTTACCATATTACTAATTCACCATCTTCATCTATAATTACTTGAGTTGTAACCGTAAGGCTACTTATCACAGCATAGTAAGTACTACCTCCTATAACCCAATACTCATCAGTAGCTTGAGTGTAATCTTTAGGAGCAATTGGTTTAGCATATACTTCTGCAGTAACAGGCTTAAGTATCTCATCTACATCTAAAGGAGTATCTACTCCAGTTACTCCTACTTTACATCCTTCAGCTATACTCTTTACATCAGTAGGTAAATTAATAGAAGTACTAGCTATATTAACATCAGGCTTCTTTTCTATTTCAGTTACTTTTACCTTAGGATATATCTCTGCCATTGGCTATTCACTTTGCTTTTTCACTAACTATTCCGTATTTCCTTACCTTATTACCAATTGCAATAAATGCCTTATATGGCTCCTTATTCTCTATTAATTTTATAGCTTTACTAACATCCAATTTTATTAATCTAGGGTATTTAGTACGCTTCTCCATAGGTCTATATTCTGCTATTCCATTCAAATAATGGGTTATATATATAGGAACAGTGTTTGGATTATATACTTCTACCCACCAGAAATAAGGCTCAGCTTCATCATACCATACCATTAAGCCAGCTCCTAATCTACCATCTATTTCTCCATAGCCATACTCTCTTACTTCACCAGTCATCCATAATTCTCCATCAATTAGCTTACCTACTCCATGGGATACTTTTATTAGGGAATTATTATCTGCAGTTACTTTAGAATCTGTTATTAACCATGACCAATTAGGAACACCTACAGCTACTCCAGGTTGTCCTTCAGGTACTTCTTCAGCATTCCAGTAAATAAATATTATACTACTATCAGCTTCTATAGATAACTCAAAATAACCCCATAATCGCTCTTGATATGGAGAAATAGTCTGGACTGGCCTATATTTAGCTATCCACCAATCAGGTAGTGTCTTAACCATATTAGCCTAAATATTCCTTAGCTAATTTTCCTATATAATAGAGTTTCTTAATCTCTAGTGGAGTTAGGGCTCTGTTGTAGATGCGGACTTCATCGATGGTGCCGTTGAAGAATCTTTCAACTCCTCTTGTCGAACCCACAGTTACTTTTCCTAACTCTCCTGGCCCATTAAATTCAGGATTGGTTGATTCACACTTTAACTCTCCATTAACAAACCCTCTTATAGTCCACGAACCCGTGTATTTCCTTATCACAGCTACCACATGAAGCCATTTGTTATCATAGTCAGGAAGCCAATCTACAACGCATCTAGTGCTATTAGCTCCATCAAAGCTAAAAAACTCTATCTTATTACCAAAGGGGGCATTTATCATAAAACCATAGTTCCTTGCAATTACTGTACGAATTTCCCCATCATATTTTGTTTTTATCCATGCCATTAGAGTAACTTCATCAGTCATTTGAAGACACTCATTATCTCCTACATCAACATAATCATCCACTCCATCAAATTCTAATGCATATCCAAATTTCCCTTTTACCCAATTAGCTCCATATATAGTTCCATCATTCTTATACTCAGACTGATCATACGCTCTATTCCCTCTTCCTTCATCAAATGGTAAATATAATACTGGTTTACTTGGCCAAATATATCCCATATTTATATCTCCTTTAATTCACATGGCTTAGTAGGTTCTTCATCATGATAGCAATAGTGAATATAGAACTTATCAAACTGATCCTTAAACTTCTCTTTTAGTTCATAAGCTTCTTCTTCTGATTTTATTTCTATCCTTATCATTTGTTGTGGAATTCCCCTTCCTATTTCTTCCTCACTTTGTTCCTTATAAGCTTCAAAGTATAGCCTCATATTATATTCTCTCTATATTTTCTTCTAATTCCTTAATAATATCACCTATAGATATTACATTTCCTGTCTGTATTTCTGTTACTGTTCTTATTATAATACCCAAATAGTAAAGTAACCTAGCTATATTTTTAATTAACTCATCTATATCACTCATTCTAATTCTCCTTCAAAATGATAGAATACCCATTTAGTTTCATTAGGATTGGTATTCTCATATACTAGTACTATTTCTGTATTAGCTGGATATTTATCATCTGTTTCTGCTATTACCCAATTCCCATCTCCTGAATAAAATCCTTCAGTAGGTCTTATAG
>Ga0190311_1000617_pt1 | contig 10180 bp, 16 predicted proteins | sample 48700789_MG_FD_165037 | JGI IMG/M metagenome (GOLD analysis project Ga0190311, IMG submission 165037) | Hydrothermal vent sediment bacterial communities from Southern Trench, Guaymas Basin, Mexico - 4870-07-8-9_MG | ecosystem: Environmental > Aquatic > Marine > Hydrothermal vents > Sediment ...
CTTTATTTCCTCGTAAATTGCTCTTTTAAGGAGATCGGAGGGCTTTATACCAAGCTTCTCGAGCTTCTCCTTTACTTCCACGGGAATTTTTACAGAAACCGTAACATACCTACCCATAATGACCACCAATTATAATTACTAAATGGTAAGCATTTAAGGTTGACCATGAGGAAAGAAGAGCTGAATGAAGAGAATATTCATAGCCTCTTAATTTTTCTGTGCATTATGTTGCTGCTTTCTAATACGTGTTTCATCTTCTCAGGGTAACGTTAATTAGTCATTATCTCATTATATTTGTGCGTACCACGCATTAAGAGTAAGACCAACGATAATTCTTATTCAGAAAACATGATTTGCCTCGTATTAGATTCCTAGTATTAGCGAACCTCTTAGTATCAACCGATAATATTTTTCTGGTTACTGCTATCTTAGCTTTTTATAGGGAGTATCATTTTTATTTACTTACATCGGGATCTGGCTGGGGAGGTTATGGAGCGGTCTTTGCTTTTTAAGGGATTAACGCTTCTGTTTCTGGTTATTACAGTTGAATTCTGGATTATTAACTATGATATGTTGATGAATGAGGACATATGGATCTATGATAAGGGTTCGTTATTAGGTATGGAGGTAAGGAGTGTTGTTAATGATTATTCTGTCCATACGATTATCGATGATATGATTCGTGAGTATGGATTGGATGAGTCAAAGAATGTATATTTTCGATTGGAATCTTCTATACGTACTCTTGACCCGGTGGAGATTGCTGAGGGTGTGGTCTCTTTTGAAATGCCTTATGATGTATCAGTGTCTAATGATAAATCATCTTTTAGGGCGTTGGGGCGTTTTGTGATTCCTGTTTTCATGCCTAGGAATTATCATGAGGTGGAGGCTGCTCTCCAGAGTCTCGAGGCTGTGGAGTTTGTTGCTAAGCATTATTATATTGCTGATTCTTTTTGGTGGTACCTATCTTTTGAACTGAATGGCTCCAGAGTGAAATTATCTATCAATATTAAGAAGGATGGTTGGTTAGATGGTTATGAGATAGAAGTCACCGCAAATAATGTTTCGGAAACCTTGCAACTGGTCTGGAATGGTGTAAAAGAGCCCGTTTATACCCCTGAGGCAACTAAGAGATCATTTTATAGAGGAATAGCAACGGGGTTATTCTTCGCAACTATTATTTTTGCTGGATTATGGTTACGGACAAGATTTCGTCCCGTATCAAGCCCCAGTGAAATTAGGGAAGCTCTTTATGTTGCTAAAAAACGTATAGAGATGTACGGAGAGACCTACTTGTTGATTTGGAGGATTTTCTGTACAGGTAGCCTTGTGATTGGTTTAATGGCTGCGTATGGTACGGTTATTACGGATTCTGACCTCCTAGTAGTTCTCCTTCTAATATATGGTGTAGCGGCTACAGCCATATTACTGATTATCGGTGCATGGATGAGTAACATTAGAAAGCTAGCCATGTTTAAGCATAAGTCAGGAGAAATATTTATTGGTACAAGCTCGATAGTCCCTATGTGCATAGTAGTAACCACATGGTTCATAGGCATGCTAGTGTTCTCACACATATTCGCTCCAGAAAACCTAGGCTTTGGACCGATCTTCACAATAATTACCGCAGCGATAATTACACCCCTAATTCTCCTAGTGCTTAAACTGATAAATCCAGGAAACGAGATAGAAAAAATAAACAAAATGATTCAAGAGATTATCAAAGAACTGGAGAAAGAAACATAATTCTTAGAGAACTCCCTCACTTTGATAATTCCAACGCTACAATTTTTCTATATTAAGAAGAAAGAAGACTTAAACGCATTTTATTAGTCAAGCTCCATTTCTAAGTCAACCTCAGCTAGCTCTCCTAGCTTTTCTATAAGTCCTTTGATTTTCTTTTCTCTCTTTAATCCATCGAATCAATTCTTCTAGAGACCTTATTTTCCTTATTAAAATTCCATCTTCTCTGGGCTCACGACAAATTGTATCTTTTTATGGATGTAATTACCTAAAAGATACCAACAAAGTTTCTGAGGAGTAATGATAGGATCTTATCAAGCAAGAAGAGAGCAGACAATGGATAGATAACAATATTACTCCTCAGAGTAAAACAATAGAAGACGTGAGACAAAATTAAAAATAGTTTTCTACGATATGAATTGATCGATTACGTTAAGCATAGTGATCATATTGCCTAGGCGTGTAAGAGATTGGCTAGAGCAAGCGATTAGAGATTTGCAGCATGCTAAAGATGACTTGAGAACGGGATATTTTGAGTGGGCATGTTTTTCGGCGCATCAAGCAGCTGAGAAAGCTGTTAGATCATCATATCAAGCTTTAGGAATAGATGTTTGGGGTCACTCTATTTGGCAGTTATTAGATAATCTGCCTCAAGGATATAAGCCTTCTGAAGAAATTATCGATGACGCACGCGAATTAGACAGATTTTATATCCCAACTTGCTACCCGAACGCACACCCCGCGGGTGCTCCTTTCGAATTTTATACTGAGAGGGATGCTAAGAGAGCTATAGAGATTGGTGAAAAGATTGTCAGATTCTGTAGGAATAAGATTAAGGAAATTGAATCGGGAGAAAGTTGAGGAAGAGTTAGTTCGTGCGTGTAAATTATTAAGTAAATCCTCACCGATATTAACTACTGTTCTCTTTGGTTCATTGATTAGGGGAAATTATAGTGGATGTAGTGATGCTGATGTCTTGTTAGTGGTGAAGGATGCTCCAGAGGATGAATCGGAGAGGTATAGGCTTTTTAACAGAATTAAAGCTAGTGCACCCGTGCAACTTTTTGTTTTTACTGAGAAAGAAATTACTGAGAGGATTTTGGATGGAGATACGTTTATAATAGAGGCTATTGTTACGGGGAAGCCCTTGATAGGTTATAAATACTATGAGAAGCTTTTATCAATGTGTGAGAAAGCAATTAAAAAATATGGTTTAAGGAGAACTAAAATTGGATGGGTAAGAATGCGAGATTAACTTGAATTTTTTTATCTTTAAATTTACCTAGAAAACCGGAAAAGCAGGAGTGCTGAATCCAGTAGATCTTGAAGAGAGTGTGAAAAATTTCCGTCCCTCAATTATAAAAATTATCCTTGGAGCAGAAAAAATGAGTTTCTGTGACTATGATAAGACATTTTAGAGAGAAGTTTCATCGGGCTAGTCTCCTTTACTATGAAACTCTATTTAGGGAGTATTGTGGAATAAATAAAGGAATAGCAAAAGAACTCGTTGCTACAATTTATAATAGTAAGAAATGTTTATGGTGTATGATTAAGGAGTAGTACCTAATTATAGGACAGAATTAAAGGGTGATAGAGTATTCGAGATGAGTTTAAGCGGTGGTTTGAAGAAGCTTTGTGGGACTTAGAGACAGCGGAAATATTGCATGAAAAAGGAAGATTTAATGCGGCTGCGTTTTATCCACAACAAGCTGCCGAAAAAGCTGTAAAGTCTCTCCTGTACAAGCTAAACGAGGCCGCTTGGGGAGATAGTGTTAGGGAGCTTTTATATAGATACTTTGATAAAGTCAAGAAAGAGCCTGATGAGAAACTATCGACTCGTGCTCGAGAACTGGATAGGCATTATATTCCTGCTAGGTATCCTAATGCTCATCCTTCTGGAACTCCTCATGAGGCGTATGATTCTGAGACATCAGAGAGAGCTATTAGGTGTGCTAAGCTAATTATAGATTTTGTGAGGAGGGTTCTATATGGGGAAAATTAATGAGGATGCCCAATTAAAGCTCGTAATTGATGCTCTTAAGAAAAGATACGATTTAATTGCTGTTATTCTCTTCGGTTCTCGGGCGAGGAAAGATCATAAGCCATGGAGTGATTACGACTTATTAATAATCGCTGATTTTGAGTCGCCATACTTAGAAAGAATAGGTGAGGTTCTTGAGGTATTAAAGGATATTAGACTACCTATTGAGCCCCATCCATACACACTAGAGGAAGCTATTAACATGCTTAAGAGAGGAAATCCCACTATCTATGACGCTTTAGACGAGGGAATAGTGCTTTACGAGACAGATAAACTCCAGCAGCTGAAGAAATTATTTATAGAATTAAAAAGGAAGGGTATGAAGCGTACAGAGATCTCAATCATAATTCCACAAGAAGACTGATTTTTAAACTGAATAAAGACTAGGTGTAGTTCTGCTGCTAATATTAATGGGGGTATGGGTGCTAAGGAGGAGTTATTATGAAGTTGCTACAGATACTAGACGTAATGGTCGTGTACTAATATTCCTTCTAGCAATAGCTTACAAGCTCCTAGGAATAATACCCGTAATAGTGCTCATAGTGGGAATGATGATAAACGGATTAATAGAGGACGAGGAAGTAGTTTCCAAGAAGCATAAGAAGAGGGGAAGCCGAAGAAGGAAGAAGTGATTGCTGAAGACTCAAGAAGTATCTTAAAACGAGGGATTGATGGGGAGAAATTAGGATATTCTTGATACTATTCCGTCAAAATGTCTATCAAAGGACATGATGTACTCTATTTTGTAGAGTTTCATGAGCGCTATACTAGTTGCGTCAGTAAAACTTAATCTACGATCTGCATATTTTCTGAAGATTTTCCAGGCAAGTTTGAACGCTTCTTTATCAACGAAAAGCATTCTTATAGTCGTGGATGATAAAATAAAGTTTCCAATATCAATTGCTATCTCTGGTCTCCTAGTTCTAACTAGCGCTAATGTGACTGCTTCGTCGAAAACATAACTAGACGTGAATACTTCTCCCCATTCACCCGATAGGGCTCTCTTCAATAGTCTTTTTGCTTTCTCATGATTTATATCCCTTGAGTTCCTCGCAGCGACGAATACTCCTGTGTCTACAAAGATGCCCAAATTATTCACCATAAAGATGCTTATCAATGTTTATAGATGAATCTTCTATTCCCCAGTCAATTGGCTTTTCCAAGAGATCCAGCATTCTGTCTTTTCCTTTTTTCCCTAAGAGTACTTCTTTGATGAATTCTTCCTTGGCAAGCGCCCATTCTATTGCTTTCTCCACAATTTCCTTTTTATCTAGTTTTACACCGTATTTGAGAAGAATTTCTGCTTGGAATCTATCTAATAATTTTAGGATTTTCTTATCGACCTTTACGGTACTCATCTTTCTTACCAAGCAAATTCTACAATTATACTGTTATATAGATATTATGCTATATAAGTGTATTCAATGATCCTTCATGAGAAACAAGAACGAGTCTAAAGGGACATTAATGAGAATCTTTAATGCGTATGTAGTTCCTGTTGGGACTATTCTAATGCACATTGTGTTGGTTAGTTTGCTTTCTAAAATCAGCTTCCAAGATTAGTTGACAAAATGAGTGCATCATTAACTATTTATGGAAGAGTTATCTCTAAAGCTAACTCAGGCGTAATGGATATTCTCCAAGTATTCTTAATTTTAATGCTCTCCAGCGAAATACTTTGCCACGTACCCTCAAGTATTTTACCTTGGGAAATAACATTATTATCTAGCCATTCTTCGACCTCTTTCCCACTTAAGAGGATATCATAGCCTCTTGGAAATTTTCTCGGTATATTTTTTAGATAGTTCTTTACCAGATTCTCTTTGGCAATCTCTCTAAAACACAAAATTTTTGACAAATCAGAATAAGTAATTTCTGGGAAAAGCCGTCAAGAGTCTATGTTATGATCCTTATATTGATTTTATCTAGCTCCTTTTTCCTAGCGATAATGTTTCTGTCAAAAGTCGCGAAACGTTCTATTCCAGCAATCTTACAAATTGATATATGAAGCAAATCTAAGGTTCTTAGCTTCAAAGCACTTGATAGCTTAAAGGCTTCTAGAAGAACCCTACTAAAGTCTACTCTTATTATCCTCGCCTCTACCTCATTTATTGAGTATATAGCAAATGCTTGCGGATCACTAACGTTTCCTCTAGAATAAACCGATGCGAGCTCAATTTTCGTCAATTCACTAACCACTTTGGCTTCATCCCTAATAAGCTTTAATAACCGCTCAGCTTTTGAATGATTAGGATCTTTCACATCCATATACGCAATAATCACGTTGGTGTCAAGGTAGATCATCCCTTCACTACCCCCGCAGGCTGGAAAGTACCTAATAGATGCTGGAGCCAGAAGGTATGGTTCTATTTGCAGGGAAAAGGATAACTATTAAAACTATTTTTCTCTATCCTCTGATAATAGTTCGTTTAATTTACCATGTTCTAACCTGATTTTCTTCTTTTTCAACTCTTTAGCTTTTTCATATATCCGATCCCAGAACTCTACTTCCTTCTTAATAGCTTCTAGTCCGCTCTCGATCATTAAGTTGAATGCATGGGATCTACTTTTGGCCATACCGTATTTAACCATTTTTTCCGCTAGTTCTAATAGTTCCTTCTTCACTTTAATTGAGACAGTAACTGACATGTTCAAATACACCAAGGTATATTAATATCACCATATATTGTATGGTAATCTCTTTCTTAAAGAATTAAAAATGTTATTAAGTTAAAAAATCCACGATAGCTTAAGATGGTCAAAAAGTTATGCGAAGGTTATCTCATTGGAATACGCGGTGGTTGCTGATAAACTAGTGAAGTATTATGGCGATTTCATGGCCGTCAAAGGGATAAGTTTCAAGGTAAAAAAGGGTGAAATATTTGGTTTTCTTGGGCCAAATGGTGCTGGAAAAACAACGACTGTGCGGATGCTCTGTGGGTTAGCTAGAATAGATGGGGGAAGAGCATTTATCTACAATTTTGATGTAGCTAAGGAAACGACGAAAGTTAAGAAAGTTATAGGGGTTGTACCAGATATCTCCAATTTATATATGGAATTATCATGTTTCGATAATCTCGTGTTCTGCGCCGAAATGTATGGTGTTCCGAGAAGTGAGAGAAAGAAAAGAGCCATTGAGTTATTAGAGTTCTTCGGTCTTAGTGACAAGAAAAACGCGAAATTTAAAACATTGTCTAAAGGTTTGAAAAGAAGACTTGTTATAGCTGCCGCCCTCGTTCACAATCCTAAGTTACTCTTCTTAGATGAACCAACAATAGGCTTGGATGTTAAAAGTAAGAGACAGATCTGGAGGCTTATTCACGAATTAAACAAAAAGGGAATAACGATTTTTCTCACTACTCACAATATCTACGAGGCTTTCAGAGTGTGTGATCGTATCGCAATAATTAATAAGGGAAGAATAATTGCGGAGGGGACTCCTACCGAGCTTCGTGCAATGGTTTCCAGTAATAAGGTGATCGAGCTACAGGTTCATCCACCAATAAGGGATCCACGAGTATTTTCTAAGATTCCGGGAGTAGCAGGGGTGAGAATTGGCCAAGATACAATACGCATAATGGTGAATGATGTCATAATAGCGCTTGAGGCTATCCTAAAGATCATAAAGGAGTCAAACAGAGAGATAGTGGTGCTTAACCTAATGGGCGCAGATGCTGAAGATATTTTTGTGAAAATTATTGATAAAGATAGAGAATTTGAAAGAACCAAACGGGTTGAGTAAAATGATTTGGGAGAACATCATTAAGGCTACATATATAGCGAAAAAAGATATAAAGGAGTATTATCTGAAGCCTCCCACAATAAGTTGGGGCATAGTTTTCCCAGTAGTCTTCACGTTAGCCTTCTTATTTAAGGGTGGTTCACGATCCGTTTATCTCATACCCGGATTAATCGCTCTCTCCTTATTCTTTGGATCAACATCAATGGCGGCAGCTTCGATTGTCTTTGAACGAAAAATGGGCTCGTTCGAGAGGCTTCTTCTCTTTCCTGTAAGTTATGTTGGTATCGCGTTAGGTAAGGTCTTAAGTAGTTTCACCTTTGGAATATTATCTCTTGTAACAACTATCGTCGTTGTAATCCCATTTATTTTAAATGTACGTGTTTTTTCGATCCTTTTAGTTGCTGTCTTGATATTGTCTGCGTTAATGTTTTCAGCATTTGGGGTCCTAATAGCATTCCTGATAAAAGATCCCACGAATACAATGTTGATTCTTAACTCAGTTAGATTACCAATGATCTTCCTATGTGGCATATTTATCCCGGTTTCATCATTACCTAAGTACCTTCAAATAGTCGCATTTATGCTTCCCCTAACGTACTCTGTAGAAGCTATAAGATTTGCCATAGAGGGATCATTCGATCTCATACCTCCCATCGTATCAATATTGTCAATGATCTGTATAACAGTGCTGTTGTTGATATTGTCGGCGGAGAGAATAAAGAAGATGATACCATGATTAATTACGTATTTAATTGCGAATCCTATTCATCAGTAGACAATCTTAAGTTATGTTAAAACACTCCCTATCATTTGCTCAAATACTGAATTTTGATAGTAACAATTTTACCTAATTTTGCTCCATGAATTATAGTTAATTGGTTTCTCTTTGCGCTAAGAATATCTAGCTGAGGGATCTCTTCTAAAAATGTGAGTGGCATGGATAACCTAAGACTTGTTGAGGGATGGATACGACTAGCTCTTGAAGACTGGAGGTTAATAGAAAGCATAGATTATACCAGATATAAAGGAGCCACTGTTTATCATGCACAACAATTCGTGGAGAAATTATGTAAAGCAATAATTGCAGCTCTAGGGTTTGAGCCTCCCAAAACCCATAAACCCTCTTGGGAAATTGATAGTATTCTGACAGATATAAGATTAGGGAATGTAAAATTATCGATTGATTCAGAGGTTATCGAGCTATTGGAGAAGATGTCGGCACTAGCAAAAACTCTAGAGGATGAGGGGACTAGACCAAGATATGGAGTAAGGCACAGAGATGGTATTATTCCACCAGACGATTATTACTCAATCGATCATGTAAAATTATTACTTAACGATGCGACTACATAGCAGACTTAACTCTTATGGTACTAACCAAGCTAAATTACTGCTCTAAATTGACTGAGATATGTGGTGAGCTAAGTGCCATTAGGGAAAAAAGGCTTGGATGAAGTAGCTAAGATACTGGATGAAAAATCCATTGCGAATCCATTCAAGAAGATAATCATAGAATTTCTCCAGGGATTATCAAAGCATGTGAGGATAAGCAATGTTCTCCTATACGGCTCAGTCGCGAGAGGAAGAGCAATACTGGGGAAAAGCGATATAGACATGATAATAATCGCTGAGGAATTTAACGTTGCTAAGGAAGAGATCTTTAAGCTAAAACGTAAGATAAGGGGGAAATTACCGGGATTAGTAGAATCAATATGGATGAGCAAAAAAGAATTCACTGAAGCATTTGAAGGACTAAGCGGCTTTATCCTGGATGCATTATATGAGGGGGTAATACTCTATGACGAAGACGGATTCCTAAAGAAAATGAGGGAAAGGTTACTAAAAGCAATAGAAAAAGGGATAATCAAGAGGTATAGAAACTTCTGGCGCTTCCCCAAAGTAAAAATAGGGGAGAAAACAGAGATAAACATATGAAATCTCAGGGATTATAAGTACTACAAAACACTAGAAATGACGAGTCAAATCTTTAGAACTCTTTTGCTCTCTTGGTAGCGCTTTTGTTATAAGTGTGTTGGTGGCCAAAAACTCTCAAAACGATTAGCACTCCTTTCAATCCTCTTTTTTGAGGTTTTCTTTGAAACCCTGGCCCTATCTTACTCTTTCATGGATCTTATATATTTTTAAGCTTTGCCTTCAGGAACATCGCTATAACAGCGTCATACTTAAAAACATGTTCCAGGAGATGTTCCTGAATACGCCAATGTTGTATTTGAGGGTTCCATGAAATTAGTATATTCCTTGAAGACCTTGTCGAACAACTTCCTATCAATGTAGGAACTTATCTCTATTAAACACCTGTATGGTGCTGGGTCTTTTTTACCAAAAAGCCTTTCTTCATATAATCCATTAGATCCCAGTAAAGAACTTGAATCCTTAGTAATAGGGAAAATTGAGCTGGTGAGGGAAGCGTACAACGCATTAGAGAAAAATGCTAAGATTGTTAAGGCACTTATTAAGAAGATTATTCGATACTATATAAGATATCTAAAAACAGTACATAGTCTGAGGCTGATATGATGATGAAATAGAGCTTATTGCTTAAGGGTCTTCTCCATTAATATGTCTTTCCATGCAATTCTCTGTATATAGCTAACTGCTCTATAGCCCAGTTTCTCGTAGAATCTTATAGCCCA
>Ga0190311_1000627_pt1 | contig 10073 bp, 7 predicted proteins | sample 48700789_MG_FD_165037 | JGI IMG/M metagenome (GOLD analysis project Ga0190311, IMG submission 165037) | Hydrothermal vent sediment bacterial communities from Southern Trench, Guaymas Basin, Mexico - 4870-07-8-9_MG | ecosystem: Environmental > Aquatic > Marine > Hydrothermal vents > Sediment ...
TATCATGTCTATATCCACGGGCTGGAGCTATAGCGTCTAGTTCATCAAAGAATATTATTGCTGGAGCAACCTGTCTAGCTCTTCTAAAGATTTGCCGGATGGCTTTTTCGCTTTCACCAACCCATTTACTTAGGATTTCTGGTCCGCGTATGGCGATGAAGTTTGATCCGCTTTCGGTAGCAACTGCTTTAGCAAGTAATGTCTTACCAGTACCAGGTGGGCCATACAATAATATTCCCCTCGGAGGCTCAATGCCCATTTGCTCAAATATCTCTGGGCTCTTCATAGGCCATTCAACAGCCTCTCTTAATTGTTGCTTAACGTCTTCTAGTCCACCAATGTCGCTCCAATGGACCTCTGGCACCTCTACATAGATCTCTCTAATTAATGATGGTTGTACATGTTTCATGGCCTCCATGAAATCCTTCATGGTAACTTTGAGCTGCCGTAATTTCTCAGCTGGGATAGGTTGTGATAAATCTATTTTTTCCTCACTAATGAATCTACGTAGTGCAGCAAGTGCAGCTTCCTTAACAAGTGCAGCTATATCGGCACCTGTATATCCATGCGTCATTTCAGCAATCTTGTCTAAGTCGACATCTTCTGCTAATGGCATATTACGTGTATGTACTGCAAGGATCTCTCTACGTGCTCTTTTATCGGGTGGTGGAATAACGATCTCACGATCAAACCGGCCAGGTCTACGGAGAGCAGGATCAACTGCTTCAGGCCTATTTGTTGCACCAATAACTATTACTCTTCCCCTCTCCTTCAAACCATCCATTAGAGTTAATAGCTGTGCTACAACACGTTTCTCAACTTCGCCAGTAACTTCTTCTCTTCGAGGAGCAATACTATCTATTTCATCAATGAATATTATTGCTGGAGCATTCTCCTCAGCTTCTTTAAAGATCTCTCTAAGTCTTTGCTCACTTTCGCCATAATACTTACTCATGATCTCAGGTCCATTGATTGCTATAAAGTAAGCACCTATCTCATTAGCCAATGCCTTAGCAAGTAATGTCTTACCAGTACCCGGAGGACCATGGAGTAATATGCCCTTTGGAGGCTCAATGCCAAGATGTTTAAATAACTCTGGATGCTTCATAGGCCATTCAACAATCTCACGGATCTTCTGCTTAGCCTCCTCAAGATCACCTATATCCTCCCAAGTAACTCTTGGTATTCTGCGTCGTCTCTCTAGAACTTCCTCTCTAACAGGCTCAGCTCTGATCTCTACATGAGTAGCCTCGGTTACATAGACTCTTTGACTAGGCTGCGTAGCTACTACTACAAGTTTTAAAGCCATACCAAAGATCGGTATAACTACAACTTCTCCCCTTGATACAGGCTTTCTCAATAAAAGCTGCTTAACATATTCTGGAAAATCTGGTCCGAAGCGAATTGGTTCTATAGGTGCTAGAATAATCTTTGTAGCTGGTTCAAGACTAACCTTCCTAATAGTTACAACATCACCAACACCAACACCGATACTGCTTCGCAGGAGACCATCAATACGTATAATGTCTTTATCCTCATCATTGGGATAGGCGGGCCATACTTGTGCAATAGTTGTTCCCTGAGGCCCCTCAACCTCTACAAAATCGCCGGTAGTAACACCTAGTCTAGCCATTGCGCGGCGACTGATCCTAACTATCTTCCTGCCAACATCTCTCTGCTTAGCTTCAGCTACAGTGAGTTTTATCTCCTTATTATCTCTAGACAATAATGATCACCTATAATCTATTCTCTATTCCAGCTATACTGTTTAATGCCTAATAATGTTTAACCTCTCAGGTCATTATCTTTTTATAAATACTTATAATGTTCATAAAACCTGCTATTTGGATATAATATAATTATATATTGAATATAGATTAAATACCAAAGATATATAGACTATAATACATACTATATTCTATAGAACCATGGTCATGAGGTGTCTAAATCATGGTTGAACGTATAAAGACCGGAATACCTGGATTTGATGAGATACTCAATGGGGGTATTCCTAAGAGAAATGTAGTATTATTATCTGGTGGTCCAGGTACAGGCAAATCAATATTCGGACAACAGTATCTATGGAGTGGATTACAGAAAGGCGAGCCTGGAATACTCGTTACTTTAGAAGAACATCCCGTCCAAGTAAGGATTAATATGAAGCAGTTTGGATGGGATGTAAGGAAATACGAGAACGAGGGATTATTTGCCATAGTCGATGCCTTTACAGCAGGCATTGGTGAAGCAGCTAAGCGTGAGCGATATGTGGTCAGAGATCCGACTGATGTGGGTCTTCTTATAGATGTACTTAGAGAAGCCATAAGGGATACTGGTGCACAACGTGTAGTTGTTGACTCAGTATCAACATTATATTTAACGAAACCAAGTGTTGCTAGGTCGATTGTATTACAACTTAAGAAGGTGTTAAGCGGAATGGGTACTACATCAATACTAGTATCACAGGTGAGCGTTACGGAGAGGGGATTCGGTGGTCCTGGAGTTGAACACGCTGCAGACGGTATAGTAAGGCTGGATCTCGACGAGATCAATGGCGAACTTATTCGAAGCCTAATTATATGGAAAATGAGAGGCACTAAACACAGTATGAGAAGACATCCATTTGAAATAACTGATAAAGGTATTATAGTGTATCCAGATAGAGTTGTAAGGTTTAAGACATAGAAATAACCATTATAGTTAGACATCTAGTTAATATATTATAGAGTCATTATTACTATATTTTTGATACTTTTTAGAAATAACATTATATATCACTTCTTATCTCTCTAGAATATACATGAAGGAATCATAGATTAGTGGATGAATAGGATGGAGTATTTTAAGCTTAGAGGCTACTATAGGTACTCATGTCCTAACTGTTATGGCAAAATAAGTGATTACAGACTAGTCTATAAGGCGCCTTGTGAGAAGTGTCTGCCCACTAAGGATTTTGAGAAGATTGTGTCAAAGATAGATATAACTGATTACTATCAGCTACTAAAGGCTTATGCAAGTAACGTACGTGAGATCAAGCATTTAAAAAGAATACTCTATATCGAAGATGAGGTTAGGAAATTAGAGGCATTCTTTAGTGATGCAACAGGAGGATATAGATTCTGGAGTGCACAGCGTACATGGGCTCGCCGTGTACTTAAGGGTAAGAGTTTCTCAATAATTGCTCCAACAGGTATGGGTAAGACGATGTTTGGATTAGTGACGGCGCTTTATCTTTATAGAAAAGGTAAGGGCAAGATATATCTTGTATTTCCAACAACACCATTACTTAATCAGGCATATGAGAAATTATTAAAACTTAGTGAAAGAGCAGGTGTTAATCCTAAGATAATAGCTTTTCATTCAAGAATATCTAGGAAAATTAGAGAAGAATATTTACAAAGGATTAGTAATGGGGACTTCGATATATTATTGACAACATCTATGTTTATACATAAATATACTGAACTTCTTAAAAAACATAAGTACTCATTTATAATGGTTGATGATGTAGATGCCATTCTAAGAAGCGGTAAGAGTATAAGGCTATTACTACAAATTATGGGCTTTACTGAAGAGGAAATAGATTCCGCGCTACAACTTATAAAACTTAGAATCTCTCTTGCAAGAACTACTGATGAAGAGCGTAGAAAAGAGATTGAAAAAGAAGTTAAGAAACTTGAAGCTATAGTGGAGAAAGCCAGAACTAGAGTTAAGACTATACTTGTTGTATCAAGTGCTACTGGAAAACCTCGAGGCATATATCCTAGATTATTTAGAGAGTTACTAGGATTTGAAGCTGGCAGCCGCGGTGAGGCTATTAGAAATATTGTTGATACATATATTATTCCCAAGGAAAATATAGAGAATTATTTACTTGAACTTATTAGGAAACTTGGTAGCGGAGGATTAGTGTATGTACCTATTGACAAAGGTGTAGAATATGCTGAGTACATAGCTAATTTACTGAAGGAGAAAGGTATTAGAGCAGAAGCATTTCATTCAAAGAAGAATATTAGAATACTAGAATACTTTGCTAAGAGCGAATTAGACGTCCTTGTAGGTGTTGCAACATATTATGGCGTTATGGTCAGAGGCCTTGATCTACCCGAGAGAGTGAAGTATGCAATATTCATAGGTGTTCCTAGACATAAGTTCAGCAGTAAATTAGAGTCGCCTAGACCATTTGATATAATTCGTATATTAAGTATACTTAGAGACGTAGTAAGTGATGATGAGAGGAAAAAGATCGAAGTGATAATAGGCAGGCTTACACAAAGACTACGTAGGTTGTCACCTGCTGCCTTAGCTATTGTTGGAGAAGAGCTGAGAAAAGCTGTTGCTGGCGAAGAATATAAGGAATCGCCAGTACTGCAACGGCTTCTTGAAGCTTTAGAGTATGCCCGGAAACTCCTTGAAAGACCTGATATATGGGAGAAGCTTAAGGAGAGTAGTGATATTGCTCTTGTAGAGGAGAATGGATGTACATACATATTGATACCTGATGTAGCAACCTATATACAGGCTAGTGGACGTACATCGAGACTTTACCCAGGAGGTATTACTAAGGGATTATCCATTATACTTGTTGATGATAGACGATTATTAAATGGTCTTGCACGTAGGATGAGGTGGTTGTTTGAGGATCTCGAGTTTAAAGACCTAAATGAGATCGATCTTGACAAGCTTCTTAAGGAAATAGATAGTGATAGGGAGAGAGTTAGGAAGATAATTAGTGGAGAGATCGTTGTTGAAGAAGCACTTGAGATATCTAAGTCTGCATTACTCATTGTTGAATCACCTAATAAGGCTCGTACAATAGCTAATTTCTTCGGCAAACCAAGTATCCGTATTATTGGTGAAAATATAAGGGCTTATGATGTAACCACTGGTGACTATGTTTTATCGATAATAGCTAGTGTTGGACACATATACGATCTAGTTGTGGATACCGGTCTATATAATTATGGAGTACATCTCGTAGAAGGGAAGTTTATACCCGAATATACAGACATAAAGAGATGTAATAAGTGTGGGCATCAATTTACAAGTGAAGATAAAAAGTGCCCACGATGCGGCTCAAGAGATATCGTTAGAAAAATAGATGTTGTCCGTGCACTTCAAGAACTAGCTAGTGAAGTAGACCTGGTATTTATAGGTACAGATCCAGATACTGAGGGCGAGAAGATAGGATGGGATCTAAAGGTATTATTAGAGCCCTATACTAGAGAGATCAAGAGAGTAGAGTTTCATGAGATAACACGTAGAGCTATACTAAATGCTATACGTAATCCTAGAGACTTTAACATGAAGCTTGTTGAGGCACAGATTATACGTAGAGTAGAGGATCGCTGGCTTGGTTTCGCATTATCTCAGAAACTATGGTATGATCTATGGCCATATTACTGTATGAAGTATCTTGTTGAGAAGAAGGGTTTGAAGATCGACTGTTGTAATATTATTAATAGAAACTTTAGTGCTGGTCGTGTACAAACGCCCGTCCTAGGCTATATTATTGAGAGATATGAGAAAGCTAAGAAGCCTGATAGAATAATTATCGAGATCGGTGATGGGCTTTTACGTATTGAAATGCCTTATGAGTACCTAGATAGACTTGGTATTAGAAGAGCTAGGGATTTACTTGGTAAAGAAGCTCTTGTTGAAGAGATAGGTGTTATTGTGGAGGAAGTTAATCCATTGCCTCCATTCACTACAGATACACTACTTGCAGAAGCCTCTGCTAGATACAATATGCCTTCTCACAAGACTATGCAAATAGCTCAAGAACTATTCGAACTAGGTTTCATAACATATCATAGAACTGATAGCACACGCGTATCTGATACAGGAATAGCTATTGCTAGACAATATTTGCAGGAAAAATATGGTGACAGATACGTTGAATTGTTCAAACCACGTACATGGGGCGTAGGAGGCGCTCACGAGGCTATTAGACCTACTAGACCAATAGATCCCGATAGATTGTGGGAGCTTATTAGAGAAGGTGTTATACAACCTGTAAGGCCCTTAACTAGAGCCCATATGATGATTTATGATCTTATATTCCGTAGATTCATTGCTAGTCAGATGATCTCAGCAATCGTTAAGAAGCAAAAGCTTAGAGTTAAAATGGACTCCTTCGAGACAGAGATCGATAGGCCCATAGGTATTGTTAGAGATGGATTTCTAGAAATATATCGTATAATTACATCTGAAAATCCCATTGCATCTGGGAAGTATATGATCACTATGGCCGAGCCGAGAAACCCGCCTTTGGCCCGATTCCACGATGTTATAAAGTGGATGAAAGAACAAGGTATTGGTAGGCCTAGTACATATGCTAAGATAGTGCAGACTCTTCTGGATAGGAAATATGTAGCTGTTACAGGACGTGTTAAGGCATTAATGCCTACTCCAAGAGGCATGGAGGTATATAAATTCCTAACAAAATTCTATGGAGATGTTGTCAGTGTCGATACTACACGTGAGCTTGAGGAGAAAATGAGACTCGTGGAAGAAGGCAAGGAGGATTATCAATCTATTCTGGGGAGAATTTATGATGAACTCCGTACTAAAGTTATTAATATAGACAGTAGTGCGTGGAGAAAACTAGTATGCGGTTAGATGATCTTGAGATCACATTACTAGGTGAGGGAAGGGGTAGGAAATATTATTTAGCACTTTATCATGGGAAAATAAAGCTTTTTGCACGCAAATACAATACTGATGTAGCTAAGCAAGTTGCTAGAATAGCTAGATTACATCGTGCAAAAGTTCTTATACTACCATTATACTTTAACACGGGTCCCGTACTCGAATTTACAAATTTATCTAGGAAGAGGTATGTCAAGAGAGTTTTTGAACAAGTATCTGATCAATCAATACGTGCTCTATCTACTATAGCAATGGCTGAAAGATTAAATATAATTGTACCCGGATTTCTTGAAAAAGCTGGTGCCCACTACTATATATCTAGATTACTAATTAACCATGAAGGGAGAATAGTAAGTAAATATAGGAAACTTATACTATCAAATATTGAAAGTCTATATAATATCGTGCCCGGCAAGGATATAGGTATATTTAATACACGTAGCTTGAATATAGGTATAGCTATAAATGATGAAATATTATATCCAGAACTTCTCAGAATTTACAAAATCTTGGGCTCGGACTTAGTGATTTCTCCTATGAATCCTTTTAACTATAAGTACTCCATGGCAACATATATTGCTAAGTCAAGGATCGAAGAGAATAACTTACCATTAATAATAATGGGGTCGATAATAGAATTTAGAGGAGACCTTGGTGGAGGGGCTCCAACGATAATATATGATGAAGAAGGAAATAAGATCTATGAGTATAATGGTATTAAGCCTAATTTGATACTATTGCCTATGAATTTCTTTAGGAGAAAGAGTAAGGTTATAGGGGATCTTGATAGACTCATACATATTATGAAGATCTATAGAAAGATCTTGAGAAATAGTGGTATGCAAGTAGGTATAGAATAATTAATATTCTTTCTATCTTAGAGAATATCATAGTATTATTCTCACTAGGTGTGTTCTTGATGAGTAGTGAAGAGATCAGAAAAGTATTAACTATAAAAGTTAATAGTCTTAATGATTTAGTTAGACTAGCCATGACCTATGCCGGGCCTACATCTCAGTCTATATTCCTGATAAAGTTCTGGGATGGAGATAAACTGATTATTGGAATGTTAGGCCTTTTTAGGGATTATTATAAGTTCTATGGATTGCCGATACTATATTATCATATATGTAGTGAGGAGGAAATTTCAAGGATAAAGGATTCAAACTACATAATAATATCAACTGATGGTGAAAGACTGGAATTCAGTAAGTCGCCTAAACCAGGTATGTCAATCCCGCTAATACACCTTGCAGATAAGCCACCCATTATACCAAAGCTTAGTTAGGAAGCAGGGATCTATATGGATAGTGAATTAGAAAAACTATATGAATTACATATATAGCCTATGAAATCAAGCGACCCTGAGGCTATTAAGAGATTTAATGGTATAAAAGAGGTTTTCTCATATTTAGTAAGTACACATGATTACTTTAGCGATATTCTTAGAAATGAGGAAATTAATGTAATCGATATTGCGGCTGGCACAAGTATAGCTGGTGCAGCATTAGTGAACATAATATCTGGAATGGGTAAGAAGGTTAATCTAGTTGTCACCGATCCCCGTTCTAAGGATCTAGATCTGGTTCATGAATGGATTAAAGGAGTTAGTAGGGTACATGTTGAGACGATAGTATGTGATGCAACTACTTTACATAAGTGCCTTTCTAGTCGTAAGGAAGGATTCCACATAGCATTATTATGGTGTTATTCAACATCACACTTCAATCCATGGTCTCTAGTTAGGTTATTTTGCTCAGCATATACCCAGATAATTTATACCAACACAACATTTTAGGTAACCAAAATAAATCCTATTGGTGGGGCCGCGGGGATTTGAACCCCGGACCACGGGGGCCCAATTCGGGCACTAGGTCTTGGTAGAGCCTAGTGTGCCCCGCATCCTACCAAGCTAGACGACGGCCCCATCTGTATCTTTATTATGTAGATGTACTCCTTTATAAATAATATATTGGTTCTTCATTAATGGTTAGAACTATGCCGCCGCCGGGATTTGAACCCGGGACTTCCGGATTTCCCCTCGACTTCGGCGCCAGACCCCCCTTTAGAAGCCGTATGAGTCCGGCGCTCTACCAGGCTGAGCTACGGCGGCTTCCATATATATTCTAGGCAGTATTTAAGGGATTATAAATGTTAATTTAATTTATTCTACTAAGATATGTATAGAAAAGAATAGACTAGTATACATGTAATTCTATTTCTCCTAATCTCACCTTATGTGTAACTTCTTCAATATCTCCATAGATATATATCTTCAAGTAGTTTTCGATAGCCTCTCTAATTAGGTCGCTTCTCGATAATCCTAGTCTTCTAGCAGCAAGATCCATTTTTTCTAAAAAGTCTTCTTCTACTTTAAAAGTAACAACCCTCAAGCCCATACTAGCCCTCACCAGTAATACTCATGTAGGAATAGAGTAGATAAGCAGCAAAACCCTACAGAAAATAGAGAGACACCCAGCCGAAACTAATCCATGAAAATACATAATTAAACCAGATACAACAATCATAAAATAGGGCTCGTAGCTTAAACAAGTCATTTATTTTTATATTCATAGCTATGATTAATTGTTTATATATTGTCTAAAGCAATGTTTATAAAAGAAAGATAATTCATTGTTTTGTGAATAACACATATAGCCAATGATATAATTATTATGTTGAAGACTTTTTATTAGATCCATGACATTGTCAACAGAGTTTATCAATGAAGTATAGAGAATGCTAGCTCTAGTTCTGGTTCTTGATATTGACTCTATGTTAATCACTCTCCTAAGTATCGATATTTCTTTATCCGTTAAGGGTTGTTTTGAGAAAAATTTTCCAACAATATGATTTAAGATAACATGATCATATAGTTTAGTGAGAGCGTATGTGCAAAGATCTATTTTGTTTAAAGATGCGAGTAATTTAACCCACTTCCAATTAAGATGAACAATATCCATTATTTCTTCAATTAAATGACGATCTCTTATGTAGTATACTTTATGTTTTCTCTTCAATCTATTATAGGACTTTAAATGAATACCAATTAATCGACATACTTTTATAAGTGATTCAATTGAAGATTTCTTCTTCATATCTATCTCCAAGGAATCAAAAAGAATCCTGCTATTTATCCTCTTGATCTTAATATGTCCTTCAGCATAGATAATACTCGATAAATAACTTAATAGTTCAAAATCAGACATTCCTACTACGTCGATCTTTCTAAAAAGGTTGTAGCTATTATTATCATGGAATTCTAGTCTAAATACATAATAGCTTTTTATTACCACGTGGTCTGTCCAAACCTATGATCGGGAGCTTACCAAAAACTTCTTTAGACGTCTTTACTATCCATAAGACCTCACTTAAATCAGGAGTATAAATCCTCACGTATCTGCGATGACTATTAGGATACGCAT
>Ga0190311_1000632_pt1 | contig 9986 bp, 7 predicted proteins | sample 48700789_MG_FD_165037 | JGI IMG/M metagenome (GOLD analysis project Ga0190311, IMG submission 165037) | Hydrothermal vent sediment bacterial communities from Southern Trench, Guaymas Basin, Mexico - 4870-07-8-9_MG | ecosystem: Environmental > Aquatic > Marine > Hydrothermal vents > Sediment ...
TATTGATTTAAAATTTGTCTATGGCACTATCAGCAATCCGGAACAAATAGTTTATGACAAACAGAAGGATCTATATATCTATGTTTCAGATAAATGTGCTGTTGTATCTGCTTTTCATGGATCATATATCGAAGTTGTGACTGTTTTGGGGAAGAGAGAGTTTAATGCTCTTATGTCAAAATATGGTTATAGTAGGTATAAGGTTATAGTTTAGACATAGGTGTATGAAGTCCTTGTCTAGTAGTATTAGAATTAGAGTTAAAGGGGTTTTTGAATCCATAAAAACTAGTGATGTTATTAGATTTTATCCATGGATGAAGACTATACATAAATATGTAATAGATAAAAGTGGTTGGAGAATAAGATACTTTGAATGTACTGGTGAAGCTTATATAGAGATAAACCTTGAAAAAGCCGTATTTGATCTTGAGCATAGATTCGAGCTTGAAGCTGGCGAACATAGGTATGTGCTTAGGATATCTTTTCATGAAAAGGATGTAGGTAATATTGATATAGTTGATCTTGTTGAATGTAAAGTTTCATTCGATTACCATGATCTTGAATCTATAATTATTGCTGAAATACCTAGTAAGACTATTACTAGAATACTTGATCCTATATGGTATTCTCCTAAAGGTGAAAAACTTAGTTTTATAGTCCTATACGATATCATAGATATAATCAAGTACTTAATAGATAAAGGCTTTAAATTAACTGAAAATGCATCTACTTCATTAACCCATATCATGGAGTTAACTAGATCGCCTAAGCTTAAACTAGTGATCGATGGATACGTTATTGAGCCGGATAAAGTACCATCCTTTGAAGAACTCTTAGATGAACTAACGGTGTTCTTTAAGGAACGAGGCATAATCGTAAAAATTGAGCGAAAAAGAACCGGATCATTATCTTAACCTAGATTCTATGGTAAAACACTATAATCAAGAAATACTTGATCAAATTAATAGTTAAAACTACTCCTGATCTTCTTCACCGTGTTTCTCTCTCACGGCATGGGATTCATGAATTTCCTCCGATATATCAATTCTCTCCTGAACTAATGGCTTTACTTCACGCTTTTTACTATACATTATTACTAATGGTATTAAGGCTATACACAATCCTATTACTATACCTATTAATAGCCATTGTAGATTATTAGTTGTTGGTACATTAACTTTATTGGTCTGCGGAATCTTTATTGGAGTATATGGATTACTCTGTACTAATACCATGTTTAGTGTTGTATTCTGCCTAATTAGCCATGAGAGCCTTGAATATAGTATTGACATTGTGTATGAGATATATGCATCAGTATACTCATTATTATCTAAGGCTTCATCTCCATAGTTGATATAGTATATTGATATGAATGATGAGATCTGTAGACAACACATTATGTAACTTGATTCATTAGCTAAGTAATGTGCTAATTCTCTATCGATATTCGAGCCAAGAGAGAACATTCTATATATGGCTAGTGTTGAATATGATGTTGCATATAGTAACTCGCCTATAAATGCAAGTGTGTCGTTTTCTTGGTAGGCCGAATTAGCTTTTTCCATATATTCCATAGCTCTATCTAGTAAATCAGGTCTTGTACCAAGGTCTTGCGCTAATGTTAAGGCATAGGATAATACGTTATCAGCTATACTATACAGCATTATTGATGCTGGGTAAATATTTGTCTTATTAATTAAAATATTGCTTTCTACACTATTGAATAACTCACTCCATAAGGCCACTGATTTAGCTCTCATATAACTATATGAAAGATCAGATAATGCGTCTACAACACCGCTGTTGATCCTATTTAATGCATTAGAGAAACTATATTGTGCATCTAAAAGCCTAATATCTATAGCTATTAAGAGCTCTAGTTTAGATAAGTCAATTTCATTTGAGCCATAGTACCTACTTAATAAATTATCTATTTGCTTCGATACATTAATCAATGTATTATTTACAGTATCAACATAGTCATTAATGGCATTTCGATCTATTAGTACATTGGCTAGCCAATTAGTATATATAGACATGTAGTCAGCTCTAAAAGCATTATTTACCGCAAGTAGAACATATCCTTCACTAAGATATGATTCAGCTACGCTAATCATATCCTCAACATTACTAATTAAGTTAGATACGTATGATCTGTAGCGTGGCACTAGATTATTTAGAAGAGCTCGTGTAGATTCAATATTGTTCCTTGCATCATCCAATAATTCATTTGCATGCTTAATGAATATATCTTTTAGGTCCGTACTTAAATTAAATGATATATTACTATACTTGCATCTAAGATCATATCCTGTAAAGTATTTGAATGCTTCACGTATGGATGCTACTTCAATTACTTGTACACCAAGGCTCTTACCATATTCCACAAGGTCTAATTGATAGTATGTCACACTTCTATAGATACCCCATGGATACCTCCTTATAGTAACATTAGGTACTGTAACGACTCTCTCGCCAAGAGGTATAAGGAATACCTTAAAACCAGCACTAGCGACTGCTTCAAGTTTTCCTTTAAGACCTCCAACAGGACCTATCATTCCATCAGGATATATCATTCCCGTCATTGTTACATTCGGATATATTGTCTTATTCAGTAGTAAAGATAGAAATCCTATCGTCATTAATGCACCAGCACTAGGGCCTCCAACAATCATTGTATTACTCTCCATAATAACATAATAGTCATAGTCATAGTAACTCACTCCAGCAAGACTTGCAGCTACAAAAGCAGCTATTCTAGCAGTAGCCTGAGTATCAAGTTCAGTTAATGGATTAGCTGTAAAGAATACTCTACCATTACCTGGGTAAGCAATATATAACGTAACTTTTGATAATACTCCTGTACCGCCTTCTTCACTAGTTACAGCAGGGGCATAAACAACTGTTGAATATATCTTCTCATAAGATATATCGTTCATGGAATAGATCGGAGGTGATGCAAGAGATAGAGTTATTAAAGAGAACAGAAGCAAGATCTTTATCTTCATCCCGATCAGCCTCCGGTCAAAGTTCTATGTACATTAGACAATAATAGTAGTTTATACGCTTTTTCTATAGATCTCTACGTTGAAATATATGACTCAATTAAGTACTTTAATTCATTCAATGATATTCTTCCACTATCTAATAGCTCTATTATTCTATGAATTAGTTCAGCAACTTCATGATCCCTTATCTTGAAAATATATTCATCAGGATGCCTTGCATACTTTTTAATTCTATCAGCTACTTCACTAAGTGCATCAATATCAAACCCTACGTTATCTATTACAATAATATCATGGCCTTCTAATTGTCTCCTGATCCCATTTGGAACACCATATTTAGATATAAGGATCATTTCCTTAGGATTATAGACACTCCTATAGAGCTCAACGATCTTAACCTCATTAAGCCTAATCCCTTTTCTCTTCTTAACTTCTTCAATAGCCTCCCTCCTCGTTACACCAAGAACATCAGCCAATCCATCCCATAAACCCTGAATCCATAGATTACGCCATTCCTCAGCCGTCAATGGTTTAGCTAATGGTCCACGTACATCCCTTATCCGAGCATACCAGTCTATAAGTTCCTTACATTCAATGATTATATCCGGTTTCTTAATAGGCGGATTAGAATTTATATCAACTATATCCATGACTCTGCCACCGTAAACCATTATATCTGGTCTCAAAGCAGTATAGAGTTTCCAAGACTCACGGAGATCGCTTGAATCTTCCCATGCAAGTGGACGTGGAACCTCTATGAAAAAACTAAGACTGCCAATACCAGGTATATCGAGAACTAGATTAGGAGGTATCCATCTAAGTCTTTGTTTACCGCTACGCTCTAGACTCAATACTTTATACTCTGGATATACTACATAAACACCATCACGATACAAGTTATATATTATTCCCATAAATGCCCAGTTTTGATAAAGTGTACGGAGATTAGTTCTTAAACTAGTCCGGAGTGCTGCAGCAGCTCTTGGACCATAATCCTCTGGTTTAAGCCTCCCTCTACGCAGATCATGAGTATATATAAATAGTTTTTTACGTAGATGAAGCCTTGGATCTCTAATGAAACTACCAAATTCCCTACTAAATAAAACATTAGTGAAACCATAAAGTTTAGACACTTTCACAGTTAAATCTTTAAATACATCAATCCATTTCCTAGCCTCAAACAATAATTCATCTCCAATAACACAATTAATAAAACAAAGACTAATATCCTCACCTCTCTCAATACACTTCCTAGTACATTCAATCGCTTCCTCATTACTTGTCAACTATAACACCTAAATATTCTAATTTACAAAAACCCCTATATCAATAACTTTATCAAGTAGATAATGAACAAAAAATTTCTTAATTTTCTAATTACATTAACTTCTCAAGTTAAAATCTCCATAGACAGTAATTAAGCCATAATTTAAATAATGTATCATCATATATAACAAAAATTAATTATTCTATCTTAGTATTTAATAATTAGGTATAAATCCGTCAATTAGAACTATATTGATCACTAATTATACTAATATCCTTATAAAATATTATTTTAGAATATTGTACTACACATACACATTATTACTTTTAATAATCAATTCTAAGATAGAACTTTTCTTAATCATAAGAAATAGCCCATTAGAATTAGGTAGAAATAACTTATAAAACACAATTATCTTCTATTAGAGAAAAATTCATAATTAGTTACAAAATTAATTTAACTTATTAATAATGATATTTGATATTGAAAGATTTAATTTTATAGAAAACTTTTATTATCATCTTTCAATGTCATATATTATTTTGCGAAAAAATTAAATTTTTAAAATTCTAAATATAACGAGCTAGAACATATTTTAGGTGATACATTGAATAATATTTCTACAAAAACTATTGGTATCATTGTCGCTATCTTAATCGTTATTGCATTACTAACAGTCTACATGTACACTAGCGGATACTTTGGCGGTGGAGCACCCGAAGAAACACCAGCCAAGAACTGGCCTGAGACATTAAGATTTTTACATGGCTCTCCCGGAGGAACTTGGGAACAGATAGGGGGCGCTTTTGCAGAAATATTGACTGAGGAATTAATTCCAACCACTACTAGGACGGGTGGCGGTGTAAGTAATATTGTTAATCTAAATGATGGCAATGGAGATCTGGGACTTACTGGAGCAATATTAGGAGCTCCTGCAATGAAAGGAGAAGATCCCTTCGATAAGAAGATAGACAATGTAGCTGCAATTGCAAACTTATATACTCAATGGTTTTACTTTGTCATAGACAAGGAATTCGCTGATGCTCACAATATCAAGTATGTGGACGATATTTTCAAGAATAAAATACCGATTAGATTGGCCTTACTTAAACCGGGGACTCTTTCAGAATTTACTGCTAGATCTCTTCTTAAAACTTGCTACGGTGTTACATACGACGATATTAAGAGCTGGGGAGGAGAAGTCGTTTACGCATCATATACAGACGGAGCTAATATGCTTATAAATGGACTTATAGATGCCTTTGCCTTTACTGTATCAAATCCGACATCGGTTGTAATGAATATTGAGGCAAAGAAGAGCATCTATATACTACCTATATCCGATGAAGCGAGAGAGAAAATGGCTCAAGAATATGGAACCGTGACCTTTGTATTTCAACCAGGTGATTACAACTGTATAACTGAGCCTACGCCGACTATAGGAACGTATACACAGCTAATCGTTAGAAAAGACCTTCCGGAGGATCTTGTATATGAGATAACTAAAATATTCTTTGAACACAAGGATGAATTAGCACAATCAATAAAAGCCTTAGGAGAATTAAGTATTGAAGAATGTGCTAAAAACACAGTATTTCCACTACATCCGGGAGCGGAAAAGTATTATAAAGAAGTAGGTGCTTTAACTGGGTAAAAATATTATCATTATTTTTTACCCCATTTAGAGGTGATAAATAGATATGAGGAAATTAAGTGGTAAAATCAAAATAATCGTTTTAACATACTGTATTATATCCTCCTTATTTCACTTATATGCCGTTCTTTCTAGAATGCATTCTCTATTACTTAGAAGTACGCATTTAATGTTTCTATTACCACTTGCTTTTATCCTCTATCCCGCTCATAAAAATGCTCCAAAAGATAGAGTCCCATGGTATGATTGGATATTAGCTATTTTAGCAGCATTACCCGGCCTATATGTCCTTGTAGAATTTGATTGGGTAATAAATAGAGTCTGGAGCGTTACGCCCCTTAGATTTATAGAGAAAATATTGGGTGCCATATTGATAATTCTGATAATCGAGGCTACTCGAAGAACGGTAGGTTACGCATTGGCATGCCTTGCATTATTCTTTACAATATACCCGTTATTCGCGTCTCGCTTTCCAGGTTTATTAAGAGGAGGCTCTGCATCTTTAGATGAACTAATAGAAACAAATTATTTGACAACAGAAGGGATTTTAAGTATCCCTATAGGTGTATCAGCAACTATCGTAATACTATTCCTTATATTTGCAGCTTTTCTAGAAAAAGCCGGAATAGGAGAGTATTTTATGAAAGCAGTCATTTCCCTAGTTGGAAGAAAAAGAGGAGGTCCTGCCAAAGTTGCCGTGATCTCAAGTGGATTCTTTGGAATGCTTTCAGGAAGTGCTGTAGCCAATGTCTATGGCACTGGCAGCTTTACAATACCGATGATGATACGAGTAGGTTTCCCAAGGGATCTTGCTGGCGCTATTGAGGCAGTTGCTTCAACTGGTGGACAGATTATGCCGCCGATAATGGGTGCAGGGGCATTTATCATGGCTTCCTTACTAGGAATACCTTATATCTCGGTAGTTATTGCAGCTATAATTCCCGCCCTTCTTTACTATTTCGGAGCTTATATGGTAATACATTTTATTTCTGAAAGAGACAATTTAGGTATAGTACCAGAAGATTTTATTCCCTCCAAAAGAGAAATATTAAATAACTCTTATTTATTAATACCAATTTTTGTTCTTATATATACCTTAGTATCGAGAACAGCATCTTTTGCCGCGATCACAGGAATAGCTACAGTACTAATAATATTCTTCATTAGATCAATTTTATCAAAAGACTTCTCTAAATTTGTTAAAAACTGTCTCTTAGCCTTAGCTGATGGTACACAAAGAGCTATAGCTGTTGCTATGGCTTGTGGTGCTGCAGGTTTAGTCATAGGATCTATGAATTTAACTGGATTCGGGTTTAAGATTGTTGGTGCAATCCTTAATATTTCGTTTGGAATAGGTATCATAGCATTGATTCTTGTAGCTATAATATGTGTAATCATGGGTATGGGTTTACCTCCTACTGCAGCATATGTAATTGTAGCTGCTATATCTATTCCGGCACTTGCAAGACTTGGCTTTCAGCCTCTGCCTTCTCACTTCTTTGTTTACTACTTCGCTATCCTATCAAATATAACGTATCCAGTGGCACTAGCAGTATATGCGGCAGCATCACTATCAGGCGGTAACCCTAGGACTATAGGTATGTACGCTGTTAAACTAGGATTCATAGCATTTATTGTTCCCTTCATGTTTATATATAATGACTCACTCCTATTCCAAGGTAGCCTATTAAAGATTGGTATATCACTAATACTTTCCTTAATAGCTACCATACTATTATCAGTATCAATAACTGGCTATTTCAGAAAACGTCTTAGTAAACTCAGTAGAATCGTATACTTTATTATAAGCTGTTTATTATTGCTAACTGTTATTTATCTCGGCATTTTCTAAACCTATGTAACCATTCAAAGATTTTTCAGATATATTCACAATTCACTTCTCAACCGAAAACATTTTTAATAGGTACAAGATCCTGACTGATCAAGATTCATGATCAAGATTGATAGAGCCTGCATGGTTTAGGATATAAAATCATAGATTGTTTTCTGTTTTCTAGTAATCCTATCTCCCTTAATACATGATCTAGTTTTACTAGTACTCCGCATCTTAGAAGAAATTAATTTTTTATTCATAAGAATCTGTTTAAAGAAGATATCCCTAACAGGTTCATAAACTATTTTATAGAATTTCTGTTGATCCTTTAAAACCGATTCTGGAAATTGACTTACATAGTCAAGCGCAGCTCTCCAAGCCTTTTCATAGTCCGTTATCCGCGATATTTTCTTGATAATGTTCTCATCATAGTCTTCCGGAAACTGTTCTTTACCACCTATTACATAGTATCCTCTTGGAGATACTTCAACGCATTCTCCGAGTACTTCTTCCATGTTTTCCGGACATTTTTCTCTACGGGGCTCGATCCCGCCTTTCTTAATAATTTCTTCTAGTCTCTGCATTCTCCAGCGCATGGTATGTGGACCATGATATTTGGCCCATGCATAGAATATTGCTCTGTTTAGTCCAAAGCTTTTAGCCCTATCTATATCCTTATAGAAAACATAGTGTCTAGCTGCCTGTAGAAGAGCCATGACCTGGAATCTACCTACTCCTGCAATTATTAGCTTTCTTTCAATATCCTTATCCATATTTTATACCCATACTATGATATTTATTGATCTTCTATTTCAAAGTAAGCTATTTAGCCTAGATACTTCATCGGGTTTAATCGCTCTAATGACTCTAGTAGTTCTATTCTCTTCCTGCCTACATTAATTATCTTCTCCATTTCAAAGTAGATCAATAAGTATACCACTAATGATATAATGAATTGGGCTACAACTCTACCTATAATAAGCAATATACCATATAGTTTAAGAACTTCATTCTTAATATCCTCTCCTAATCTAGATAGTAGCAAGTATTCGCCAATAACGCCTATAATAGACGATACTATTGAAATAATAAGAACTATAATTAATAATACACTTGATAATAAATCATATACTCTAAAGAAACCATGAACCTTGAATAGATTAATCATGAGGCCGAGAATTACATATAAGGCTATTGGAGACGAAATATATCCTAATATATATCCTATAGTGGATAATAAATAAGGAGAATAATACCTATCTCTTCTAAATTCTAACAATCTAATAAAGGCTCGTCTCAGATAAAATAGAATTATAAAGATCCCTATAAAACTATAAACTACCGATATTGATATAGATACTAACATTAAGAATCTAAAGTATTCTTCAATGGCATGTGGAGGCTCGATTACGTTATGATGAACCGACATAAGATGAAACATTCTTACATATGTTAAAGCATAAAAGGTACCATAAAAAATCATACTCGCAACAATTAATAAAGCAGTATACAGGCAATATTTTCTATAGTAATCAAGAGCTTGTAAAGGCAAACCTTTGGGTAGTCGCATAACTTATCCCATTTAGTAACTATGTACATGCTAAGATAAATTTTCATAAAATAAAAATTTATTCTTTTATCTAATAAGTTGTTATTTCCATTATTTTCTTAAATAAATTATGGATTTCTTGTTCTCTACTATCAATGATCATGTTGCATGGTCTATGGTCCTTTAATTCATTGCAATGGAATCTTAATTTTTCTAATAGAATATTTAGCTCATTAACAGTTGTTAATATTGTCCTCTGATCAATATTGGTACTGCTCAAGATATAATTAATAATATCGTTGATATATTGATTAATTATATCACTAAATCTAGTATTATGTAGAGTATCTTTGGGAGAATGTGTATCAATGAGAATATTGAGTAATCGGGACTTGAATAATATACAGTCTTTTTCACAGGAGTATTTTCTTATACTTGAAAGTAATGGAATTAAAGCATTTACTGGAAACATACTTAAAGGCCCATAGAATAAGGCTTCTATTAGATCTTTAATACCCATATAGTCATCATTAATATTGTTCCACACCTTATTAATTAGGTCTTGGCTATATTTCTCTATAATTACTCTCTTATTAGCAATAATGAGATACTCCCATAGTGTAAGCAGATCCATTGATAAGTACATTTTATCTTTATAGTACTTTAAAATATTG
>Ga0190311_1000639_pt1 | contig 9890 bp, 18 predicted proteins | sample 48700789_MG_FD_165037 | JGI IMG/M metagenome (GOLD analysis project Ga0190311, IMG submission 165037) | Hydrothermal vent sediment bacterial communities from Southern Trench, Guaymas Basin, Mexico - 4870-07-8-9_MG | ecosystem: Environmental > Aquatic > Marine > Hydrothermal vents > Sediment ...
ATTGAGGGACTACATGAAGATCTACTCGGCGTTCTATGATGGCTTGAGGAGGTACTTTCCATTCCACAGTCCAAACACGCTCCTAGTGGATTTAGACGACTTAACTGTGATGGCTCAAACTGCTACGATCTATAAGGGGCTCTACTGGATCATTAATTACGGCTATGTAGTGCTCGACTTGTGGAGCAAGCTTGACCCCAAGCCCGAGAAGTACTTGGGCTTCATTTGTAGAACTAGGACTGATACTGGTGATGGCTACTGGCATGCCTATGGCTTGGCAATAGATGAGAACAACTGGTATGCATGCAAGTTTGATGTCATCTCGTCTGGAGGCGACTTCTACTTGTGTAAATGCGTTGATGGATCGCGTAAAGACTTGACTGGCGTTAAGGAGGCTGTGGATCTACCCAAGCTTTCACCTCAAGACGTGATGTTCTTAAGGGATTACTCTGGAGTGATCTTGGCTGGCAGGGCTGACAGGGTGAGGATAGCTCACTACGATACTGATGTGCTTGACGTCAAACATTTGTATTTGCATGCATCAACGCCTCAGGGTCACAACAGCTACATAATCTTCAAGAAGGTTCTGGTCTTCTGGGAGTGATGGCTATGGGCGGAAGGGATGAGGGGCGCCGGGACCCATCACCAGCAACATGCCACATCTGCATTCAAGCTGAGAGGATAGCCCGGATCGAGGAGGCGATATGCTGGCTTAAGAAGCGCTCAATGGCAAACCTGGTAATGATGGTTGCAACAGTCATAAGCACAATGGCGACGCTAATATTAATAATCGTGAAGCTATTCTTAATGGGGTAGAGATGCCTGAACATAGAGACAAGCTGGTATCTTCAGCGACATAGCTGAGGACCCATAGGGATTTTAATGATCGCCATTAAAAATCCCTATGAGCACCGGCTCCCTATTAAAATAGAAATAGGAAATTATAGGGGTTCAGCTTTTCTGAGAAACCGAAAAACCATCTAAATTTTTACGCTTAAGTGAAAGGACCAGCACAGGACCTTTTAAGTGACCCCTAAGAGCTGCACATCATTAGAAATCCCTATGAGGGGCCTTAGGGATTCTCGACCTCTAAGAATCCCTATGTGCGCCTTAGGGATTCTTAGAGGGCTGTGTGTGCTTTTGTGTGTGCAGGCCTAGCTGCTCAGCTGCGCACAGCTAACATCAGTTTTATGAGCACGCTTCACCAGTAAACTTGTATTCTGTGTGCTGTGAAGTTCATTATATGCACGCGTTTCTAGAAACCTATTTAAATTTCTAGAAATCTATTTAACTGTGGTGGCTTTATGGCTAAGGTTAAGAAGGGAAAGAAGGGGATATACATCATAATTAGTGAGGAGATCGATAAGAAGCTGCGCGAGCTAATAAACATGAAGTATAACGGCTTTGAGAAGGGGCTTCTAAGCGCTGAAGTAGAGAACGCGCTGGCCCACTGGATAGCCCTGCACACACAAAAGCACGCAAACCCAGCAGTCAACAGCCTAAACCCAAAGCCCAAGGTCAAACAGGTCTTTGACGCGATCCGCGAGAGGCTAAAGGCAAAATACGGCTACTACCCACAGCAAGTCTCATTTAGGGATTTAGAAGAGGCAATAGAGCTCGAGCGCGGAAGCGATAAGCGCACCATCAAAAAGTGGATACAGCTATTCCTAAAATACAAGCTGATAAAGCACATAGCAGGCCAAGTCTATGAGGTGGTATGACGTGACAACTCGATGGACATGGTCGCCTAAATTCACGACACACCAGCCTAGAGATCCCTGCGGTCAAGTTCATTTTAGGGACGGTTGCCTATGCATTTACTGCAAGCACTTCTATGAGTGCAGGGTTCTCCAGGTGCCTCTCGCAAAAATGCATGACGCGTCTTATGCAGATCGTGACAGGACCATTGACATTACAGCCATCAAGGAATTTATTGAAAAAAGTGAATGCGCGCGTAAAGTGCTTAAAAGCCTTGCTAAAGCGCCCAAGACGGTCAGAGAGTTAGCAATCGACATAGGTTACAGTATGAGACATGTCCATCGAGTTGTCAAGAGGTTGGAACAGCTCGGCGCATTGACAAGAGAGGCTGAGCTGATAAAGGACGTGACTAGGACAACTGATGGTAGATTAATCACAACATACGAGAAAATCTGGCGCTACCATGTCAATGGTCCTGTCACACAACTGCTAAACGAGGTGATTTAATGAGGTGCCCATATTATCCATGCCCGATGAGTGAGTGGCGCAGCCACTTATGCGTAAAGCCAACGTATTGGGGCTGCGCTCTTTACAGGATTAAGAGCGAGTTGAGGAGGAGGCAGCGGGGGATGTGAAATGATGCAGCGCGGAGAGAAGACATGCGATAAATGCATCTTTAACTGTGATTGCAGGATCAGGATGACGATAGACAATGCACTAGACATCTTCAAGGAGTACTTCGAGAAGGCGCAGGTCCAGCAGACATCAATATACAGCGAAATACACAATATACTTGCGAGCAGGTGCATTTACTATAGAGAGTAGGTGTCAAGCATGGTCACAATAGAAATCCCCATGCCAGACTCGCTAGTAGCATTAACATGGTTCCTACTGGGCTTCACATTAGCAAGGCAATTCGGAAAGAAGTTCGACTACGAAATACAGCAAACAGCATGGTTCAAGAACCTCTCGCCATTCTGGCGGTGGTTCGTAAAGTGCCTCCTCAACTTCACGCATCACTACTGGATTGGGTTGCTCTTAATGTGCTACGCCCACTTAACGCCCTGGCCAACAGAAGTCTTCTATTTCGGCTTAGGGCTATTCATAGATGACCTGCCAGATGTTCCACGAAGATACAGAAAGCTCTTCAAAATCCCATGGGCCAGATAACCACCACTCTTTTTTTAACATCCATGTGAGCTCAACCAAAACCAATAAGCGCAACCTCATATCACACAGATTATGCAGATATCCCAAGTTGGGGGGTGAGAGGTATGGAGCTTAGAGAATTGAAGTCACAAAAAGACATCAAGAAGTTCAAGCAGCTCATGAACCTGCTACACCCTCAAGGCCACCCTCAAGGCGCGGTTTACGCCAAGGGGTGGCGCTTTTGGGCTCTTAAAAAACGAGGGATACCACGCACTAATAACACTATCACTGCCACGTCACAGCGGAGCACTCTATAGACATGCAGGCATGACGAAGGTAGGTGAAAGCTCAAAAGGACACGGAATATGGCTAATAAGGTTAAAATAAAAAAATTATTTCCAAGGGTCGGGCTTTAGGAAAGGCAGGCAATGGTCAATGCAGTAATGTCTCACTATAACCCTTAAGTTTTCGATTTCAACTGTTACTCTATCCCCCTCTTTTTCTATTATCTTCTCGGCAAACCTTCTTGCCTCATAGATGTCGAAGAAGCCACAGTAAACTTCGTACCAGCATCCACATGTAAAGTACTTTGCCTTTGATTTACACCCAATCTCCTCAAATTCCAACTCCATGTCTGGTTTTATGTTTAATTTCATGATAATGCCTCACCTCCTCCCGCTTTCCATCGGCTCCCCCCGCCGAGGGGGATGCCTCGGCGGGACTGGGAGAAAAAAGAAAAAAGGAGAAATTAATTGCTTGCTAAGTAGCCTTTAGCTGCCTCAATTGTATCAGCGATTATCTCCTTTAGCGGCCTCCACTTCGTAGAGACCTCATAGCGGTCTGATGCTCTGAAATCAATGCAGGTCGCAACTCTAATGCTGAACAGTATGTTTCCTTCGGGATCCTTAACGTCCAAGTAATCACCAATGTCAGGATCGTAGTCAACATCTACCTCTCTATTGAGAAGCTCTTCAACAAACACTTTAACCGTTTTTGCCACTACATTCGCTAGTGTGGCTTCTGCATCAATGAACTCGTTCTCTGTCACTCTTTCTCCGTTAACCAGAAACTCTTCGCGATCTGGATACCTAATGTTTTTTGTTACGACCTGGCTTTCAACCAATTTGGCTAGGATTTCACACATCTCCATCCTCTCACCTCCATGTATAGTAGTGTTTGAGGAATGGGTTATCCTCTAATGAATCCCGGCCAGCCATCACCTTTAAACAGCTGATTAAACCATCATTGAATCAGCCGATTAAAACTGATGGAGACCCCCCGCCATAACCCTCAAACACCTAAATCAGAAAAGCAGCATCACAGCGGCTTCTCGGCTTCTCCATAAAAACCGAACCGTGATTTGCATAATCACACTAATTAGACAGCGTGGGGCCACCATAGGGATTGTGCACCCTCATCAGCTGGATCCGCCTTAAGCTGCGGCTCATAACCTGGTAGCAAAGAGCGAACCATCACAAGGCCTTAATGATGATGCCCCCGCACATAAACGCGGGGTTGGCCAGTTGCGCGTTTCCCCCGGGGGAACCCAGCAGAGTTGAAGGCGACCCTGCATGTGGTCCCCACATCGCTCTGATGCGAGGTCCGATGTCTGATGAGGGCTCTCCATCACTGCCCCCCAACCATCAGAGTGCACCGCTCCGCGCACCATTCAGTGCGCCAGAAGCTTCTTAAACTAGTGCACACACTAATAATAAGCGAGGTGCACGAGTTATGAGCGAGGGAATGAAGATAATCTTCTACACAAAGCCAGCTAAGAGCTCAAACCGCATAATCGTGACAATACCACGAAAGCTGCAGCCACTGGTTGACGTTAACAGGACCTACAAGGTAACCCTTGAGGTGGTTAAGTGATGGCGGAGCTCTTCTGCCCGCTGCTTAAGAGGGAGTGCTTGAGGCTTGGCTGCGCCTTCTACGTTGCTGATGAGCACTGCTGTGCAATTAAGCTGCTAGCAGATGCGCTAGACATCATTGCGTCACACCATGAGGGGTGATCAATTAATGAGCGAATTCGACCCAGGCCTGGAGCTAAAACTCGAAGAGCTTGAAAGCAGGGTTAAGGAGTTCATTGACCACGAGCTTGAGAAGATAAGGGGCGACTTAGACCGAATGGACGACCTATTCTCAATACAGCTGGACCAGGACTCAAAGATAAGCCAGCTAGAATCGAGGATCAATCAGCTGGAGGCAACGCTCAATCAGCTAAAACAGCTGGTGGAATCCCTAAACGAGCGCTTCAACAACATGGTTAAGCGCTTTAACCTTCACTTGGCGGAGCACGCCAAGCGAGGTGAAAAATGATGGGTGACACCACAAAAGCAATGGAGAAATTTGACGTGCACATATACCTGCACATAAGCCGCACTCATTACGCGGTAAGCATAACAGCCAATGCAAGGCCACTCCTCACGCTGCCAACATCAGTAGTCGAGGAGTACATAGAGAAGGGTAAGTTGATAGAGCTATCGGAGATGATCGGCAGGGTCATTGCCTTCATAGTAGCGGATGAATTAAAAAGGGCAGGTGAAAAATAGATGAAGACCAAGGTCTTCTACTTAACACAGACGGAGGCAACACTAAAGACAAGACTTCAGCTGTTCGGAAAAGGACAGCTTGTTATAATAATACCAAAGGTAGTGGCTGAGGCAATGGATCTAAAAAAGGGAGATTGGGTCTTGGTGAAGCTGCAGAAGTAGCCTCCCCCTAAGCCAACCACCTTTTTTTGTTTATTAGCCCAAATCAGCTGTGCGCCCTAGCCCTCAAAACGTATCTAACAGCGTTTAAGAGAACCTCATCAGTGATGACGCTCCTGGCCAGCTGCCTCAGGTCCAGCACCAAGTCTATAAGCTCATCTTTGGTGAGCGCGCTGAGCAGCAATCTTAAGTTCTCCTCCCTCATGAGGCGGTCGCAACCCCCTTCTTAGACTTATACACCTCACGATTATATAGCGCTTCTAATTTGTCTGGCCTCACAATGTACGTTGCAAGCTCATTCTTGAACTGCTCCTCAGTTAATACTCCATAGCGATAAGCGTAAGTGATGGTCTTAACGTAGTCGCTAGTATCATCGTAAAACGCCTTCCACTCCGCCTCAAGCTTCATTAACGCGCTAAAATCGTTAATTTCCCTTAACGCCTCTAATGCCTGCTGCAGCTCCTCGTCAGTTATGTAGCCCTCCTTATAACACGACATCATAACGCTGTAAATGCTGCTCTTAATGCTGTTAATGCTCTTAAACTCGCTCTCAGACTTAAGGTACTTAAGCTCCCTGGCAATTATGTGCTGCAGCTTCTCAGGCCTAACAATTAAAGCTGATAGCTGATCCCTAAACTCCTCCAGGCTCAAGAGGCCCTGCCTAAACTGGCTCTTCAATGCATCTATGGCATCCTTGGTGTCGTCATTGAAGGCCTTCCACTCAGCATAAAGCTGCTCCAGCTTAAGAGGCTCTACTATTTGACGCGCCTTCTGAATCTCATTCAGCCAGGTGTCATAAGTAATATAGCCTTCAGAATATGCTTTTGTTATCTCGCTCTCAACCTTAGTTCTATAGGTCTTGCACGCGCCGAAGACCATTGCGTATGAGACATACTTTGAGTGCTCCTCGCTATAGCCTGAATCGATGGCGAACTCGTAGAACCTCTCTCGATCCACGATTTCGCTTTCAGCTATGTACCTCATAATGAAGGGCGATATCGGGTTGGCTGCAAGCTTAACGTATATGTCCAGGTACTCATCAGGGATGCCGTAGTACTTCAGGTGCTTAGCGAAGAAATCGACTGTTATCTTGCCCCTGCCAAGCGCATTATGTAGCGTCCCTAAGTCAGGGATGTAAGGCGTCAACAATGAATTGAAGTAGTACTTTAATGGGGTGCTGAAGCTCAGCCCAATTATGGTCCCTATGATCGAGCCGATGATGGCATCGGGATTAATTAGCTTGCTCAGGTGCTCGCCCAATGGCGACAGGTCCAGCCCGCAGCCCATAATCTTAATGTTTGGAACGCTTGCCAGGCCGACCGCGACGGTCGATAATCCACTTAACAATGCTATGAAGGCTGGGAGGTTGGCTGCAGCCTTCTCAGGCGTCATCTTGCCTAGGCCCTTAATGAAGCTTATGATGCTATTGAATGTGTTCTCGAAGAACCCCTTCACCTGATCCCAAAGCCAGCCAAGAACACTTGAAATCCATGGGATCGCCGCCTCGTTAATCCACGTCACAATGCTCTTGAAGGCATTTGACAGGGACTCCACGAGCCAATTCCAAAATCCCTTAAGCGCGTCCATTATAGGTCCAGCTATGTGCTCCACAATGAAGTTCATGGCGCCGTCGAATGCCTCTGCAACCCTATTAACAATCCAGGACCCAGCCTTGCTCAATTGCTCTCCGAGCCACGACACTCCAGCCGTTATCTCATTGTATATCCACTTGAACGCTCCAAGGGCCTTATCGCCAACCCAGCTAAAAGCCCCTAAGATCTTCTCTCCAAGCCATGACAGCCCGCCTGTTATCTGCTCCCACAGCCACGATCCGCCCTCAACGATCTTATTTGCAATCCACTTGAACACATCTAATGCCTTCTCTCCAACCCATGAGAAGGCCTCGAGGACGTGGCTTGCAGCCCACTCAAGCCCCTTGGTAATTTGATCCCAAAGCCATGATGCTCCCTCGACGACCTTATTGTATATCCACTTGAAGACCTCGAATGCCTTCTCTCCAACCCAATTAAGCCCCTCAGTGATCTTGCCCCAAAGCCACTCGAAGAAGCCCCAAACCGTCTCGCTCAGGGTGCTGAAGGCACCGCTAATCTGATCCCAAAGCCAGTTGCCAACGCCGGTGACGGCCTCTACGAGAGAGTTCCACATCCCCTCAAACCAATCTTGAACGCCGTCGAGAGGCCAAGGCCACCCTGTCAACTAGCACCTCACCTAGCCTAATTAATTAAAAAAAGAGGTATAAAATTACGCAAGCCTAACGGTCCTGACCTTGCGCTTCTTAAGCTGCTTCAGGTCCTCCTTAATGAGCTCCTTAACCCTCTCCTCACTATACTCCTCAGCGGGGATAAACAATGTGCGCGGCGGAAAGCCTGGCGCAACATAAGTAACGGCTATCTGACGCTTCTCTTCACCTAATGTTGGATAGGTGACTATCTCAGTCTCGCTTAAAATCGTGACTTCCTTTGGAAGCTCCTCTTCAGCCATCAGCTCTCACCACTAAGTCTAACTGTCCTTGACCCTGATAAGAACTCTTCTCCCATCTCGTGGGCTATGGTTCTTAAGCGCTGGCAAACCTCACAGTCGCAGTCGATCTCAAAGACAAGCTCAAAGACCTCTATGAGGGCAATGCGCTTACGGAAATCCCTAAGCCACTTGGGCTTCTCAAGCTTCCTGGACCTGCTCACAGGACCACCCAAAGCTTAAAATCCCTATGAGGCTATTTAAGGCTTGGGTGAGAATTGTGTCCGGAGCCACGCACACAATTCTGAAAATCCCTATTGCCAAAATTAAGATCCCAGAGGTTCGAGCTCGAAGCCAATTCACGGATGAGCAACTGGAGTTCCTTAAGGCCAGCCTGGGCAAATACGGCCTCTTAAGCTACCCAATCGTAAGGCCATTGCCCGACGGCTCATTCGAGCTCATTGACGGCGAGCACAGAGTTAAGACAGCCCAGGAGCAAGGCATTCAGGAAATAGAGTGCCTGGTGCTGCAAGCCGATGACAGGGATGCAGCAATCATCAACATATTAATGAATGTCGCCAGGGGCCAGCAGGACCCCTTAGGGATCGCAGTAGCCATTGACAAGGCGGTCAAAGCAGGCATGCCATACGAGGAGATAGCAAAGATCTTCAATAGAAGCGTGGGCTGGGTCAAGTTCTACCACTCTTTACTTGAATTGCCAGAAGAGTACCAGCAGGCATTAAGAGAAGGCAAGCTCACTGTTAGCCACATCCGTGAGGCTGCTAGGCTTCAAGATCCATACGAAATTGACAATGCATTAAGGACAGCTATCAACCTCGGCTGGAACGCTACGACTCTTAAGCACTATGTTGACAATCGACTTGAGCAGCTGCGTGCACACTATGAGACTTGTAAAGAGACGGGCATAGTCACTCCACCGCCTCCTCCTGAACCCGAAAAGCTAGTTAAGTACTCACAATGCTTAATATGCGGTAGGATGGTTCCCAGGGAGAACATCTACCTGCCAGCCACGTGCCAGGACTGCTATCAATTAGCGCGCTATGTAGTTCAGAACTGCGGCACGGGAAATGAAGCCATGCAATACATCTACCAGGCATTAATGCACTACAACACGTTCCTACAGATGCAGCAGCAATACCTGATACAGCAGCAGTATCAACAAATGGCGCCCAAGGCGCCTTCCTCCCAAGCGTCAGTGGGACACCCCCCCGCCGGCCCGCAGCAGCCGCAACAACAAGAAATCCCCATGACACCCCAACAAAAGAAGAATGCTATTCAACACGGACAAGGCGCACCTGAAAGCGAGCTTTAGGAGCCACACCTATTTTTTTAACGCATATACGCGCTTTGTGAGGTGGAACTCCCACTTTAGTTAATATTGCTAATAGCTGGGGAACCAATGTAGAGGCTGTGGCATCCCACCAATGAGGGAACAAAGGCTTATCCTTAGGGTCAACGTGAAGCCTAACGCACCTAACAACCTTCTTTTCTGGGGCTCCAGGCCACCTGGGGTGTATCACCATCTTTCCATACTCCCATTGCACTACGGTGAAGCATTTCTCTTCTTCGGGTTCAAGCTCCAATATCTCATAGGGCGGCGGAAGCTCCTTAAGCTCCTCGAGAGGCATAGTATATAGAGCCACGGCCTAGCACCAAAGTTAATTCAAGCAAAATCCCTAAAAAGCTTCTTTTAACCGCAGAAATCCCTATGACCACCTTCACGAAAACTTAAATCCAAAGCGTTAATGGGACGCCCCCCACCAGCCATCAAGCGCGCTCACACATAAAAAAGAGTGCACCTACCCGTGCACCAAAAAGTGCACAGCTAAATAA
>Ga0190311_1000642_pt1 | contig 9887 bp, 8 predicted proteins | sample 48700789_MG_FD_165037 | JGI IMG/M metagenome (GOLD analysis project Ga0190311, IMG submission 165037) | Hydrothermal vent sediment bacterial communities from Southern Trench, Guaymas Basin, Mexico - 4870-07-8-9_MG | ecosystem: Environmental > Aquatic > Marine > Hydrothermal vents > Sediment ...
GAATATGGCTGTGGGTTTATGGGTTGTTTCTTTTGTAAACTTGGTAACTCAAGTTTATGAAAAATCCACTTCTCGATAAATAAAAATTAATATGACGATAGTGTTCATTATTTAAGGGAATATTAATATGGTAGTCAAAGTTGGTATGCGTTTCACGATTAAGGGAGTTACTGTGGAGATAGTCGAAACCATACCTTATGAGCTCCCATCAGGGGCTAAGGCCTTGCTAGTCGGCTATCGGCTACATGATCTGGACTACCACTCTCCAGTTGCTCACATATGGTTCAGGCCTGAAGAGCTTACTAATGAGAAGGTTAGGGAGAAGTTTGAGACTATCGTGGACTTTTACAAGGCGTTAAAGGTTCGGGGGGTTGTAAGGTGAGTAGTAAGGATAGTGAAAAGATATACATAAGGATATTGGATGTCGAAGTCCCGCTCGAAGATTTTACTATAGATCTCCTCAAGAAGGATGATCTTAAAATTATCATGAATTGGGAGCTAGGAGGGATTACAGACCCATTAGGACAACTTATTTCATGGTTGTACGAAAACGTTGTGGGATGGTTTAAGAAGATCTATAGCGACCTCTCGACGTTCTTTAGTTCCATAATAGATAAGGCCATAGGAACAATTAAAGATTGGATATCGGATGTAAAGGGGTTTGTGAACACCATATATAGCTACTTATCCTCAGCGATATCGAAGGCAATATCAGCTATATCAAGCACAATACAGGACATATATAATTCCATTGTATCATCCATATCCTCAGCAGTAAACGCCATTTCATCATCTATATCAGGGATAGTGGATACGATTGTATCAAAAGTAAAAGGGTTCTTTGATTCGATCTGGACTAGTATACAGAACGCCTTGAAACCCATTTCGGACGCCCTATCTAAAGTGTGGACTTGGGTGTACGAGGGGATATCGAAGATTACAGGCACTTTGGCAACAGTCTATGGGTATATTAAATCGGGGTTTGAGACGTTATGGGACACACTAAAAGGTATTGGGGCTTATATTGTTGCTAAGATACAACCTTATATTTCTGGGGCTATTGAGGCCTTCAAGAAGGGCTTTGCGGAAGTGGCAAGCTTCTTCAAAGATCTATACAATCATTTAGTTCAAGGTGTGAACTACATTTCGGATAAGATAATGGGGTTTGTGAACGCAATTCTAAAGTTTCCAGAGTGGTTTCCAAATTGGTTTAGGGAACACATTTCAAAGCCTATCTCGGATGCATTATCTTCGTTGGCCTCATGGATATGGGAGAAGATGCCTGATACTTTAAAATCAGCTATAGAGTCCTTCAAGAACACGATAGAGTCCGTGTGGGAGTCTGTAAAGGCGTTTGTGGAGAACCCATCAGAATTTATGAAGACGCATATAGTATCCCCATTTATAGATGCTGTTTCAGGACTGAAGGATACGATATTTGAACATGTTAAATCAGGTTTTGAGAAGTTGTATGAGTGGGGGCAAACTGTTTGGTCTGCTATCGTTAGTGGGTTCGACTGGGTAGTTGATAATGTCTTTACCCCTATTGCTAGAAAGATTTGGGGATTTGGAGTAAAGGTCGCAGGAGAATTATCTACCGTAATTTCACCAATATTATTAGGATTATCTTCGGTAGTAGAGCGTTCAATAGACGCAATACATAGCGTTACCTTGCCACATGTGGAGTTGGGTTCTCCAGAGGGCACATTCCCATTATTGTTAGCGTCTATGACTTCAAATATATCGAAGGCTACCTTGCCCGCACAGTTTTCTGCTTTTGCTTCTATGGTAGCTGGTGATGCAGGAGAGACGGAAGTCCAAGTGGCGGGGACTAAGGTTAAGCTCCGTACTCAGGCATTAAAGATGTTGGGGTTGGAGCTTCTCAGGTCTGTAGTGATGTCTCATATATTCCCACTATTCTGGGCCACATCTCGGTACGTGGATATATCGTTTAGGCAATTCATGGCAAACCACACATGGATTACGATACCTTCACCAGAGATAGCAATAGAAATGATGAACAGGGGTCTAATAGATGCTGAGACGCTAAAGTGGATGGTAAGGGCAGGAGGATATAATATTTCCTTTGTAGACAACATCTTGTCTACAAAGAGTATTACTATTGAGACTAGGGCCTCTAGAATGTTCAACCTTAAGGAGGCCCCCTTTGTGATACTTGGATTAAGGTTCTGGATACCATCAGTCTCAGACCTGTGTAGGTTCATGCTAAAGGATGTATTCCTGAAACCTGAGGACTTCATTAAGGTTATGGCCATTAAGGGAGTCCCCCCACACCTCGCTTGGGCCTACTACCTACTACACTTCCGCTACCCTTCAATGTCTGCCCTATGGGAATTCTATTGCCGTGTACTAGCACATGAATGGTTACAGGAACACGGTAGCACTATTAAGGAGATGTTGTGGCTTCCTGAGCTTATCAAGGCCAAGGTTAACACTAAAGATGTCGCATATGCGTTGACTAAGTATGCTAAGTGGCAAGACTATAATGATGTATCATGGTTTAAGGGTGATGCCAAAGCTGGTACTATGCAACAGGTAAGCGACAACATGATCGTAAGAGAGCTGATGGCGGACATACCAACAAGGATAGACGCTAGATGGATGTACAAGTGGGGTATCATAACAGACTACGAGCTAAAGGGTATCGCTCTAGCTAGGGGTATGCATCCTAAATGGGTAGACTTGATAACTAAAGGCGAAGCTATGAACGCTTTAAGCGAGGAAAGGACTTACGCAAGGACTGGTGTGCTCAACTTATTTGAATATGGGTTACTTACAGAGGGTACTGTAGATAAGTTGTTAAGCAATCTTACTGAAGTTAAGATACTTGGGGAAGATGTCCCTGTTAAGTTCCTTGAAGGCGAAAGAAAGTTACTTATACTCAGACATAAGTTTGATAGGGCCTATGATATCGTAAGAGGTCTCCTGTCTAACATAACATACATGATAAATGAGAATGTTATTAGTATAAACGAAGGAATTGAGATGATCAAGGAGTTCGGAAAGAATATTGCGGATAAACTGAAAGTGCCTGTGGACATAGACGAAGACTTCCTCAATGTATACCTCTCGGCCCAAACCGCTAGGAAGAAACTAGAGACTGTTAGGAGGATTAGGTCATGGATGTGGACTTTCCTATATCGAATTGTAGAGCTAGCTGAGGCAGGTGTAAAGACCTTAGATGAGGTATATGCGGAAATAGATGCATATGCTACTAAAGCGTTCCTTACTGATGAAGAAAAGAATTTAATGAAGACATTGGCCAAGATTGCATATGACGCTTACAAGTGGAGACGTTCCTTATCAATCGAATACAAGAGCATTATCTCGAAGTTCAAGAAAGGGCTAATACCATATAGTAAGGCCCTATCACAATTAATGGCATTAGGATACAGTAGGGAAGAAGCAGAAGCTTTGTTAGATGCGGAAAAGTACTCCTACGTAACATACCCAAGTACTATAGCCACGTTAGCTGAAGTATATCCAAAGGCGAGAAGGTTGCTTGAGGAGTTCCTTAAGACACATCATATGAGCGACTTAGAAAAAGAAGCTTGGCAAGCCTATATTGCATTAAAGCCGATCAAGGATGAAGTATCGAGATTGGTAACAGAAGTACTTTACGACTATGCTAAGGGTATCCTTACGGATGATGATCTTAATGCTATATTCAATAAGTTAAAGGAAACAGGGATGTATGAGGATGCGGAGATTGAGATTTTAAGATTTATTGCTCAATTAAGGAGGAGGCGATATATGGCAAGTTCGAGGAGGTGATCGTGATATGTGTCCTACACTTGAGGATTTATATCTGAAAACTGGAGAGCCTATTACTGAGGACTGGTTCGAATATCATTATGATGTACACAAGACCGTAGATGAGCTCCTCCTAGGAGTAACATCTGTAGTCAAATACGGATATGTCTACAGTTCAATAATCCCCTACAAGGACGCTACGCTAGATATTGGCCGTCCTGATTTAAGGTTCAATCAAATTTTCGCTATGACTGGTTACTTTGATGAAGATGTCTTCATTCAAGGTAGGAGGGCTTTGAAAGATGGTGATCCAATATCATTATACGATATATATGCGTTAGCTCAGAACAAGATAACTTATGCTATAGACCGCTCTTATTATGTGTCTCTTACTCTGCCTATTAACGAGAAGTTAGCGGACATTATTCTAGAGCTCGAAGAGCAGACTAGGAAGTTAGAGGATATTTATGAGAAAGTAGGTGCTCCTACCGTTACTGTAGGGGCAGTACCTATTGAAGATATTTATGATAAGGCTAAGCTTAAGATTACCTACGCTATTGATAGTTCCTATTACGTCTCTCTTACCTTGCCTATAAATGAGAAACTAGCAGATGTACTTCTAAAGTTGGAAGAGGAAAAGAGGAGCATTGATAACATATACACACGCATGGATAAAGCCTTTGATGTGAATATCCTTGATCTTTACGATATAGCTAAAGACAAGATTGCTTATGCTATTGATACATCATACTATGTATCCCTTACTCTATCTATGAACAAGAAACTATCAGACATACTCCTAAAACTTGAAGAAGAGAAGAGGAGTATTGATAGTATATACGATAGGCTTAACAAGACTTTCGATACAAATGTCTTGGATATTTATGACAAGGCAAAGGATAAAATCACCTATGCTATTGATAAAAGCTACTACGTATCGTTAATCTTGCCTATAAACGAGAAACTAGCAGACGTTATCCTAGAAATTGAAGAACAAAATCGTAAGTTGGATCAAATCCATAGTGATATTTACTCTGAGGAGGAAGGCAAACCTATTGTGGATATCGTTAAAGAGATTAGAGATAAAATGGAGGTAATGAAGTTTACAAATGACATGTTCGTGGGGACACCAACACCAGTATATGGGTATAGTGGACTCAATACATTATACGTAAGGTCTGGAGGAGATGTAGACTTCGATCCTTCAGGGAAATACCTCAAATCTCTAGCAATTGAATTGGAGAGCAATGAATTTAACGATTACATTAGCGAGATAGCTAAAACTGATGGCACTACAAGGATAGTCTTCTTCAAGAATGTGCCATTAGCGTTTAGCAATAAAGAATTTGAGCTAGAAGCTCCAACTTATATTCCACAGGGATATTGGATCGAGACAATAATCCATCTAGCGAGTGCTAAACACCTGATAATGACATTAGAATTCGTGTGGTGATAGGCATGCCCATAAGATTAATCCCTAGGCCTGCAGTAGCAGGATTAACGTGGGATGATATAAAAGAAAAGCTTAGAACTGAAGGAGCTATTAACAAGCAGTATGATCCTGATGTAGATGGCTATATCAATAGGACAACACTAGAGTACCCTACGGAGGACGTATCCTTTGTCTACTTGCAAGCTATAGACAAGCTCAGGCCCGCTGTCGAACAACCTAACGCATGGCAAACTCTAGACATCTTCACGGATAAGGCCCTTGAAGTAGTCCAAGGATGGATACGAGGAGTAGATACGGGAGCACTAATGGTTCGTGGACGGGATAGGACACCAGAGGAATCCTCATACTATGCTCTTTCTACACAACCCGCAGCCTCTACGGCTGATTTCAGCCTTTGGAAGAGAGTTGCGGGTACTGTTACGAGGCTTGGAGATGAGGCCGTAGATATAAGCGACTGGGCACACTATGATACAAAGATATCATGCTCGGGATCATCAATTAAGGCGTTTAGGGAAGATATGACTACACCGAAGATATCGGTTACGGATACGGATATTCCTGATGGCCGTTTTGGTATTGGATTTATCAATAGATCATATCAGTATGACTATAAGGATCATCACTATCATTTTGTTGATTATATCTATGCATATCTTCGTCCGCCTTCCAGTATATCGCCTAAAGTACAAGCAATAATTGAATATGATGTTATTGGGATGGGGAGTGTTGGGTCTCCTATTCAGCCCGATATGCCTAAGAACATTACTGAGAGTGGGATTAATACTCTTGCTGTTTCATGGGGGGCGATTGATTTCAAGGTTAATGATAATACGTATGTGTGTGCTATTTACAACTCACGTATTGATAATGTTCTAAAGCATATTGGGATACAGAGATCCAAGGGAAGGTTTACAACTACCGTTAAGTATGATGTTATGTGGATTAGAGAAATATATAATAAGATTAGAAAGCTTAAGGCGGAAACGTTAATAACGCCTAATGAACTTCTTTATCAGATATTGGGCGAGGAAAAGTATGAGGTCTTGGCTATAGCGGACTTCTATGAGCGTGAGGTTCTAGACCTAGGTAGGGTTAAACCAAGCAAGATTGTTGATTTTGATAGGGTTATTGAAAGATGGATGGATAAGGCACGTAGATACAAATTATATGATGCAGTTGAAAAGTTTAATAGGGTTAGGAAGAGGGGATAGGGGGTATGTGTCCTTCTTTGGAAGACCTCTACCTTAAGGCTGGTGATGTAATAGAGGAGTCGTGGTATAAGCTACATTACGATATACATAAGAGTATTGATGAGCTCCTAGCAGGGGCTACGTCTGTGATCAGATATGGATATGTATATGGAGATCTAGTCCCCTACAAAGATTCTGTATTAGATGTTGGTAAACCCGAGCTACGCTTTAATAATGTCTTCGCTATGACTGGTTACTTTGATGAAGATGTCTTCATTCAAGGTAGGAGGGCTTTGAAAGATGGTGATCCAATATCATTATACGATATATATGCACAGGCCCAACAGAAGATTACCTATGCAATAGATGATAGCTATTATGTGTCTCTTACTCTACCTATTAACGAGAAGTTAGCGGATGTACTCCTTGAGCTTGAAGAGCAAAAGAGGAAGTTGGATGAGATATACAACAGGCTTAATGAGACGTTGGATGTGGACATTCTAGCTAGTGAATCTACGGTCTCAGATCTGCTACGTGGTATCGCTACTGATGGAGAATTAATCATCATTACACCATCATATGGTTATAGGATTTCTACGAGGTCGTGGCATCTTCAAACATCTTCGACATCAGGGATTATATTCTTGATATTCCCACAGTCAGGAAGGTACGTGGGGGCATTAATGTGTGCTAGAGGATTTTGGGCAGGGCATAATATGTGTAATGTAACAGGGTATGAAAACGAACCATTGAAACTTGTATGGGAGGGACTTTCTCAGAATCCTGATATATTCTATCAGATAACTTACAAGGAGATCTAACTATGAGTCTGAAGAAGTTAAGATACGTCTATGATCATGTAGATACGTTTGAGGACTACGATCATAACGATCATGTTGATAATTGGAAGGTTCAGGTTACGATAAACGAGGATATAGGTAAGGATAATCCTGATGTCTTAGCCCTTAATGATGAGTTGAAGGATATTGTAAATCGCATGAGATACGTTAGCTATGGGGAATATTATTACTCATACGACCACAATTATTTCGTAGATGCATGGAAGAAACAGTTAGAAATTGATAAAATGTTGTGGGGAGGTATTGAGGAGGCCCAAGATCTTTTGGCTAAGCTTGAGGAGATAGTCAATATGATGGACTACATTTATACTGGTGATTGGTACTACGCTATCTTGCACAACTTGTTCAAGGACGCTTGGGACATACAGATGCAATTGAACGAAATACCTATTGTGGTTGCTATCATTTTCGAGTGGAGACAATGGAGAAAGGATGAGACTAATAATGCGGTAAACCTACAACAGAAAGGGAATTTAGTATCCCCAACTGTGAAGTGGAGATATAATTGTGTTTTTGGGCCTAGGTCTACTCCTGCTATTGCGGATATTGATGGGGATGGAGATATGGAAATTATGGTTGGGACTTACACGTCTTATGGGTCTGCATATTTGTTGATTGTTCTCGATCATTTAGGGAATTTATTGTGGACTGTGTCGGGAAGGACTTACTCATCTCCTTCTGTTGGGGATGTAAATGGGGATGGCTTTAAGGAGATTCTTATCGGCAATGAGGGGCAATATATATGTTGTTACGATAAAGATGGGAATCTGTTATGGACGTATGATACAAACTTTCGTTCTCCCAAATGCACCCTATACGATATTGATGGAGATGGGGAGTTGGAAGTATTTACTATTTATAGTCTTGCACCTGAAAACTGGCTTGTTGCACTCCGAGGAACAGATGGAAGTGTTAAGTATCATGCAGATATCGAAGATGATTTTTATGACTATCCTCCTCCGCCCTCTGTTGGGGACGTAAATGGTGATGGTAATCCTGAGATTATAGTTCCTACAAAGAACACAATTACGTGCGTTTCTAAAGATTTTGCAATACTGTGGGTCTATTCAGCTCCAACATACAATTGCTATGCTCCCGTACTTGCCGATATTAATAAAGACGGTAAGTTGGAGATTGTTTTCCAATGTGGCAACCCTAGCGAAGCATCATACGTAATTGCTCTTGATGGGAACGGTAATGAGCTATGGAAAATAAATACGAACATGATCATGCCGTTACAAAATGGACAACAGGGTGCTCCTGCAATTGCCGATATTGATGGGGATGGATATCCTGAGATAATAATAGCACTATATAGTGATGTGCCTCTTGAGGCGAATGGACAAATCTGGTGTATTGATAGGAATGGGAATGTTAAATGGAAGACTACACTTCCTAAAAAGGTTTCTTTCCATCCTGCTATTGGGGATGTTGATGGAGATGGAGATCTAGAAATCCTTACAGGATGTGATGACGGGAAACTTTATTGTCTTGATAAAAGTGGGAATGTCAAGTGGAGCTTTGAAACAGAGGCAGGATATCTTAGATGGGGAGTGGCCCTTGTGGATATTGATGGGGATGATAACATGGAAATTGTGTTTTCGGCCTATGATAAATATTTATATGTGTTGGGGTGATAATCTTGGGGATTAAAAGGATTATATTGTTGATAATATTATATGGACTTATGATAACGTCATTATGGTTGGGGGCACTATCGTTCCGCTACATGTCTACGACCGAGACTATTGATAACCCTTACGAGCCTATTAGTGTTACCAAGGTTATATCAGCTCTAAATAATGTCGGGGTTATTCTTATTCTTCTTGTAGTATGCTTGGTATTAGCCATATGTATATTACTGGTGTATTATACGGTAGGTAGGTGAGATAATGTCGTACCATGATCTGATTAGGCAAGAAGGAAAAAAGTACGGTTGGGGTTTGATTTTAATCCGTAGGAAAGAGTTTGTAGACTTCCTTAACATTCTTAAGTCGAGGTTCAAGGGTTCTAGAATACGGCTATTAGATGTCGGGGCATGGAAGTGTGGACTATTCAATTGGCTACGTGAGAAGGGTTTTGATGTTGATTATGTGGGTATTGATATAATTGATAATCCTGATAGGGTTAAGGATGCAAAATTCTACGTGATGTCTCCTACGTACCTATTATTCCCTTCAGGGTCTTTCCATGCTGTGGTGCTCTTGGAGACTTTAGAGCACATAATAGACTATGTTCAAGCTCTTAGAGAGTTCTATAGGGTTTTGGTAAATGGAGGGGGGCTTTTTATACAAAGTGTTATATGTTATGACAGGTGTGCTCTTCTAGATGAGACGCACGTCCATGTGTTGCACCCAACTACTCTAGCGAGGCTTTTGCGACATTTAGGGTTCAAGGACATAAGGAAATTCGAGGGGAGTACATTCTGCGTTTATGGGTTTAAGTCATGATATGATACAGGAATTAGATTTTTATGATACACCAAGGGACATTTATTAGTTCTTGGACTCTTACTCCGCAAGGATGTCCATATAAACCATGTTCTCCAAAGCACTCACCATGATCTGAGGTTATTATTATCTTTTTCCCTTTGAAACATCTAATTAGCCT
>Ga0190311_1000644_pt1 | contig 9875 bp, 8 predicted proteins | sample 48700789_MG_FD_165037 | JGI IMG/M metagenome (GOLD analysis project Ga0190311, IMG submission 165037) | Hydrothermal vent sediment bacterial communities from Southern Trench, Guaymas Basin, Mexico - 4870-07-8-9_MG | ecosystem: Environmental > Aquatic > Marine > Hydrothermal vents > Sediment ...
TAATAGTCGTCTAGACATTAGTCTAAAACAAATCTTTAACGTTTTCAACACTATTATATCCTAAAATTCCTATAAAAGGCATAGAAGATAAGCCATGGCGGCGTTCTTTCAAAGCACCAAATTTATTGGCTTCTTCTCTAAATTTGTTTTATGATCGATATTGATAGGGCCCGGGCCCAATATAGGCAGTATTACGCATATATTGCTGACCCCGCAGTCGCCAAGGGCCGAGCCCCATGAAGATATATAATATTCAGCTTAAAAGGCTCACACAAACTGAAGCAGACAGCAAGAAAGATGCTAGGAAAGAAGGACGGAATAAGGCGAAGGGGGCGACACGGCACGCCACCCTACATAAGGATCACAGCCATAGCATACATGGTGCTCGCAGGGCTACCCCCATAAAGATGGAGCAAAGCCTGAAGGAGAGCCTAGAACTGGGAAGGCTCCTAGGCCTAAAACGGCCAGTCTCAAAGACAACACTCAGCAGGTGGTGAAAAAACCTCGGACCACTTATCCGAGAACTCATCGAGTACACATATAGGCTTATTGCCAGGCTTAAGGGAGTTTCTAAGAGCATCGCAATCATCGACACTACTGGTTTCAAGCGGAGCCGTGTAAGTAGCCACTATGAGGATCGAATTGGCCGTAGGAAGAAGATGTATGCGAAGGTGATCGCCGTTTATAGCTCGGATGTGGACGCCATGTTCATGGTTAGCGTAAATTACGACGCGATGCACGACGTCAGAATGGCTGAGGGCATCTTGGATAGAATCATCGATTCTGGGCTTTTCGATAGGCTTGTCGGTGATAGAAGCTTTGATTTCTCGGAGCTTATGATGTGTGCGGCTGAACGTCATTGGTGCTATGTATCGATGTACATGGCGGTGGGCTTAGGCCTAGGTCCGGTATTCGTCTGCTGTCTAGGAGGAACTATGATGTTTTGGGGCTAAGGGGGTGATGTTAGGTCTTTGGTTGGGTCTTTTTCTTTGCTCTGCTAAGGCTTTTTGGTTGTGGCTTTGTTCGTTTGCCCGTTCTTGAGGGTTTTGTGGCTAAGATTGCAGTGATGTTCTTGGCGTACAGCATTGCTGTCCTAGTAGGCCAGAACAGTGAAATTCGAAGGTTTAAAATAGGGAAAAAGCCATAGAATATATAATCATGATAGGTAAAATTTTAAATGTGATCCCTTATGGAAAGCGATAGCATCCCTCTAAAAGAGCTTATTAAGGAACGCACTATTAAAGATCTTTGGGAGAAAGTTGAGATAGTTTTAGAGGGGCAATATTCAGAGGCATATGAATTAATAATGGATGCACATGCGAGTGGGCTCCACGTAGCTCTAATAGGACCGCCAGGTACTGGGAAGACTCTATTGGCACGTAAGATTGCTCAAGATCTTCGCCAACCGTTTTACTGGGTTAGTTTTTCTGAACTTATTCGTAGCTCTACTTTAATAGGGAGTTTTGATCCTGTTGCTGTATTCTCGAAAGGATTTAGTATCGATTCCTTTATTCCAGGTCCATTTTTATTAGCGTGTTTGAAAGGAGGGATATTTTTCGCTAATGAGTTTAATCGTGGAGATGAGTTTGTTCTTAATGTTATGCTCGATGCTTTAGAGGAAAGACGTTTATATATTCCTCAATTGAGAAGATGGATTCGGGTTCATGAAGACTTTTTTATGATTGTTGCCATGAATCCAAGTGATATACGTGGTACTAGGAGGTTGCCGACTGCGATAAAAGATAGGATTCACCTCTGGATACAGTTGGATTATCCGCCTCCTGAGCTTGAAAAAAAGATTATTCTTACTAATGTTCCAGAATATAATGTTCCAGATAATATTCTGGATACTATCATCGAAATAGTTTCTCGATTGAGATCTCATGCAGATGTCATAAAGAAACCTTCCCTAAGGTCTTCAATCTCCCTTGCAAGATTTGTCGCCCAGAGGGCTAAGAGATTGAATAGGTCTATTGAATATGCTGATATAGCGTATGCTTCAAAGTATATTCTAGTTAATGCAATAGATACGAGACCTGGAGTAAGTCCAGATACTGTTGTGAAAAGTGTTATTAGAGAGGTTCTAGGAATTGAATAGAATTTTCTTTGACCCTATCTCCTTCGCTATCAGATTCGTTAACGAAATGCGGAAGAGAAAGGAGCTAATTACTAATGTCCCATCAACAAGAAGAGCTACAGCGATCGCCAAATTATTATTCAGCAGGTTTATGAGAAAACGCGAACTGATCCCAGAAGACTATATCCTAGTGGCAGTGGTTACTACACCGTATGAGGATCAAAAAATAGCTAGAAAAATAGCGATGGAGATACTATTTGGAGAAAAAACAGAGAGAGAAGGAATCGCTCCACTACTCACGCAAACAATTAAACCGAAAGTAATTCTAGATGAATTAGAAGATTATGACATTACAACTATTACGGAATTAAAAAAGATAGCACTCGAACTGTTGATCAGAACGCAAGAAATAAATAAAGTATCACCCCTTGATACATTAAAATTTGAATATAATGTAAAAATGAAAGCTATCTTAGGTGAGCACCCCTATGATTACATCGCCGAATTATTTGAGTGGAAACTTCATGTAATAAGAGAAAAAGGGATTACCTCGATGGATCAGCTCAAGCATTTTATCAAAGATTTCATAACCAAAAACCTAGGTTGTTTAAAGCCAGGTCAGGTTAGGGCAATATGTAAGCTTGGTAGAGAATTCAGGAGTATTCTTAAATATTCCCCTGTAACTTGGGAAAAACTCGCTGCTATAGGTTCCCACGATAAGATTATAGCCAAACTAAAAGAAATAATAGAAAGAGACTTAGGTCTCGCAACTAGTAGCATACGCTTTTTGCACGAAGCAGAATTGATTTCAGACGAAGAATTCGATAGATTTATTGATAAAGTATTCTCTAAAGTCAAAACAATTCAGGATCTTTACGAGGTATACCTAGGGGCGGGTTACTTCCGAGAAGTTGAAAATGTTGAGCGCATAATCGATGAAAGTATATTGAGATTGGGTCCGAAAAAAACATTCAAAATCGCTAGTGCAATTGACTTAAAATTTGGTCTTAACTTGAAGGATATTGTCTTTCAGCATGTAATTAAACGTGGTGGGGTAAAACTGGAAGACCTCGTCGACATATGCGTATATAATAGAGAATGGAGAGAGCTTGTGGAAAAATGTTTGAGTGACATTTTTGGGAGGGATTATGATTATAGGAGCCTGCTTCGGGAATATAGAAGAGTATGTGCGCTTGCTGAAAAATGCAATATTCCTCACGCATCTTTCTTTATTAAAAAAGAACTAAGTAATGTTAGGCTTGAGATTCTAAGGAAATCACCGCCAAGCAACTTTCTGAATCTACTTAAGGAGTTTCTTGGTGAGCTAGAAAAACCACCATTAGAAGAGGTACTAAAAATAGGAAAAACAAAAGGGATTCCAGAAGAGCAAATTATTATGATGTATGGAGAAAAAATCGAAATTTTAATGAAAATGTACGAAATGGGGATAGGCACGTTTGATGACTTACTTAGCCTACTTCAGGAGGTTAAGCCAAGACAAGATTTGATAGAGAGGCTTTTGAGGGAGGCTATGAGACACAAAAGTGAGCAACATCTCGCAGCATTGGGACACTACAATTTGACGCAGATAATAAATGCAGCTAGAAAACTCGAGAGTGAATTTCCAGATATAATTGATCGAATTTTCGGTTCACTTACTGCTGGACCTGGAGAGAATCTATTACTCACATGGATAAGGCATGGCCACTCTATCGATCCAAAGTATCGAGAAAAATTGAAACAATTAGCAAAACAAATATTGATTGATCTAGCACGGAGTTATGCCGCTAAATATTTTGGTTCTGCAGGTAGAGGTGTGAGTCCATCATTTAGAACGCGATTATATCTTTATGATTCTGATGCCGATATGATATCCATTAATGAAACCATAGACAATATTATCCTTCTAGGAAAGAACCCACTTAAATTTCCAGTAGATTATTCTGACATAATCGTACACGAGCGAGAAAGAGGTCGCATTGTTTTTGTATGCAACCTCGATATTTCCGGGAGCATGGCTGATTTAAAGCTCTGTTGGTGTGCGATAGCTGTAGCTATGTTGGCGATAAAATTGCAAAGGGAAGAGTTTGCTTGTTGCTTCTTTGAGAGCAATACACACATACTAAAAGATATTGATGATGAAACCGAACTTGATGATATTGTGGATGAATTACTAGAACTAAAAGCTCGAGGAGGAACACGCCTTAGCAGAGCGCTTGAGTGGTCATTATATCAACTTGATAAGATAGATGCTGAACAGAAGGTGCTATTAATAGCAAGTGATTTCTGTATTTGGAGAAAGGACTGGGACCTCGTTGAAAAGTATTTGAAGGACATATGTGTACGCCACAATCCCAATGTTATACTTTTAGCACCATTCCATTCTTATGATAGAGTTGGTGTTCAAAAAATATTGAATATTGTTAATGGTCAATTTATAGAAGTTCATGATATTAAATCACTACCAAATGTGCTTTCTCAGATAATTAGGAGATTCACATGACACAGACCTATCAAACACTATATCTGGAGGCCTATCGTGTTTATAAGGATACATTAGTAGTGAGAAGCATAACGGGGGATTGGTATGGATTATTTCCGAGAGATTCATGGAATGGTCGGAAGATTTTTATAACACAGGCTAAAGTTGAAAAGTGGAAGTGGGGATACAAAATCAAACCTATACTGCATCCAGAATTTTTTGAATCGATTGAGTGTGAAAGACTCGTCGAGAAATTGCGCAATATGATAAAGCTTCATGAAGATTTTATGGCAATAATCAATGTGCTCAGAAGATTGGAGGAATTGAATTATGGTAGTAAGTATTTAGAGGATCTTCTCAATGAATTCTGGAAGTATGAGCATTACTCGATAATTGAGGGGTATCGTCGGAAAAATAGGTTAGTATTAGAAATTCTAAGGAAAAGAGAAATCTCAATAATAGATGCTGTTCAAAAATTAGAGAAAAGTGAGTGGAAGGGAGTTAGAAAGCTTATTATTCACTTTTATCCAGATAAAGTAACCAAACTTCTCGAGTGGCTTATGTTGCGTCTTTGTTTTAGATATTATAAATACTTCACTGGTTATGGGTGGAGACGCAGACGCCACATAGTGCGAACAAGCTTTGAAATAGTTGAGGATCACATTGTTAACCATTGGCCAGTAATTGTTGTTTTATACCCACCAATACGAGATTTTGTGATGGAACATTTTCCAGGGATCTATAAGAAGATAAAATCTATTTGGGGCTCACCAGATAATTGGACACTACCCGAATTATATGAAGTACCAAGTATAAATTCGCACATGCGCGATTTTAACCTTGGTGAAGGAGAATACTATATAGTGGAAGTTGATTTGCCTAGAGTTGTATATTATGGCATTCTAGGTCAAGCCTTTGGATCATGGGACGAGACTGGGTACCCTCGCCGTGTTTACTATTTTGACCGCGATGCATCTATATCCTATGATCTAAGACCTGGAGATATAATACTAGCAAAGCTTAAGACTATTTGGGGGCAAAATACCTATGTTTTAACCCCCCTAAAGAAACTGACACTAGAGGAAATAATGAGTGTTGTAAGGTCTATAAGAAACGTGAAGGTTCTTTGTTTTGATAAACCAATAGACTTGCTTGTTGAGGTCATAGCAAAGCAGAAAGATCCTTATGATGCCCTCAGAGAATTGGAAAGCAGAGAGCCTTTGCTCGATGTGGAGAGTTTTGATTTAATCAAGAAGATGATACTAAAGTATATTATCCTAAACGCGAGGAAGAATCTTAGTGAATCTGATGTTGGCGGGTTCTACAAAATATTAAATACTGTCTGCCCAGAAGTATTTGATATACTATATCGCATAGGATTAACAACCGAACAAATTAATAAGATTGTTGAGGCTTCTCTAAAAAAATGTTCAGAACATGGTGATCTATTACAAATCTTATTTGAGGAGATTGAAAACACTGTGAGGAGCGTCATCCTATCAAATATCAATAGAGAATGGGATATATCACTACTTAAATTATTCCCATCAGTACTGGAGGAATTAATAGATCGGCGGATTCAAGATGTTACTAATAGAGTTATCTGGAGGTACATAGAAGACTCTAGAGTGATCTATGATCTCTCCGATTTTGGTGAGAGTTACTATGGTAGACTAATAATGCGTGCTCTTAAGCTTTCATGGAAGATTAGTGAGGACACATTTAAGGAAGTACTTAAAGTCGCTGAGAAATTTAAGATCAGTCTGAATATTCTTGATATAACTCCATTCCAGAGGATTTCAACTAAGCATGAAAGTATCTTACGTAGTGAGATCATACATATGAAATCTATTGAGGACGTGAAAAAGAAGAGTATAGATCTCTTATTTGAGATTATAGATTCAGACGAGCAAATATCGCTGAACTATACTGCTATTAAGGAAGTACTTGGCTCTGAGATATATGATAAGGTAAAAAGTAGAGTGGAAAATATTTATTGGAGAATCCTGCGAGAAAAACTCCCAGAAGGCCAGAGAGTATACTCGTTTAAGAAATTGTTTGCTGGAAATATCACGAATATGCTTAGGAGGGGAATTAATATTGATGATGGAGATCTTGATATCATGATACGTTATGCGGCGGTATTGGATCTATCCTTTGATGAGGTAAATAAGCATTTTCCCCAACTTTACAAGTATGCTGTTAGAAATAGATTATTTGGTTGTATTAAGCAGATATCGACAACAAATGCGAAAAACTTGCTGGATGACGTAAAAAGGGAACTCAAAAAGTTAAACATTGTTAGTTATAATGGTCAGCTTTCGCTAATGGATTTCTGTACAAAACTACTTCAGGCATATGGCATAGATGCGCTTAGCGTAATATTCTTCATCTATAAAAAACTTGGGATAACTATAATGCCAGAGCCTGGTGAGCAAAATGCAGATCGCCTATTAGACAACCTTGAGTTTGTTAAAGGGAAAATCGGTATTCCAATAGGTTATGAGATTATTTCCCTTAAGGATTACTTAAAAGAGTATGAGTTTTACATTGTGAAAAAATCTAGAAAGTATCTTTTAACGCACATCCTTATGAAATTGCCATCTCAAATTGTAGGAAAGATAAGAAGAATATATTATAGGGGAATAGATGAGCTAAACATACCTTTAGAGGATATAAAAGTTATAGAAGTCTCTAATAACTTAACAGTAGTTATGCTCACGAACATATCAAGGAATGGAATTTACATGTCATTTCCACTAATTAATGCACAACCAAAACTCAAGAAAATATTTGAGCAGAACAGGGATAACCCACAAAAACTATTTCAAGAAATGCAAAAAGCAACAAAACTCATTTTCGACACTAGTTTTCATATAATAGAACCAATAACAAACATAATGAGAGTATTCATACCGATTGACTTATAGCGTCTGAGAACCTTGGATCTCATATTGGGCATGCTGTAAAAGCTTAGACTTTTCTTCTCTTCTTCTCCAAATAAAGGGATACGACAATAATGATAGTAGCAACTATAATTATCAAGGCTGGTAGGTATAGGCGAATTAGTCGCAAGATCCCAATGTTCGCTAAGTACCGTCCTTGATATTTGAGGTGGTAAGAGTGATGAGCTCTCTAAGAGTATGCATACCAAGTATTCTACATAATCTTATTTATCCGATTCTATCGAGAACTGTAGGACCTGTCGTAGTCAGCTAGAGGATTGTTAAATGATTTAGTGTTTCTAGTTCTGTTTAAGGGTGTTTTAGATTTTTATGTCATATATTTTTAAGGCTTCTTCCCTAAATTCGTTTTATGATTGATGTTGATAGGGCCCGGCCCGATATAGACAGTATTACAGATATATTACTGATCCCACAGCACCAGAGGGCCGGGCCCCATGAAGATATATGATATTCCGCTTAAAAGGCTTATACTCAGACTGAAGCGGAAAGCAAGAAAGATGCTGGGCAGGAAAGACAGAATAGGGCGGAGAGGGCGGCACGGCACACCACTCCACATAAGGATCACAGTCATAGCATACATGGTGCTCGCGGGACTACCCCTCATGAAGATGGAGCAGAGCTTGAGGGAAAGCCCAGAACTGAGAAAGCTCCTAGGCCTAAAACGGCCAGTCTCAAAGACAACACTCAGCAGGTGGCGAAAAAACCTCGGACCACTCATCCGAGAACTCATCGAGTACACATATAGGCTTATTGCCAAGCTCAGAGGAGTTTCTAAGAGCATTGCTATCATCGACACTACCGGCTTCAAGCGAAGCCGTGCGAGTAGCCACTATGAGGATCGAATTGGCCGCGAGAAGAAAATGTATGCGAAGGTGATTGCCGTTTACAGTCCAGATGTGGACGCCGTATTCACGGTTGGTGTAGATTACGACGCGATGCATAATGTCAGAATGGCTGAGGGCATCTTGGATAGAATTGCTGATTCTGGGCTTTTTGATAGGCTTGTTGGTGACAAGGGATTCGACTCTTCGGGCTCATGATGCATGCGGCTAAACGTCATCTAGTGCTGTGTATTGATGTGCGTGGCGGTAAGCTTAGGCCTAGGTCTGGCATCCGCTTGTTGTCTAAGAGGAACTATGATGCTTTGAGGGCTGAGAGGGGCAATGTTAGGTCTTTGGTTGAGTCTCTCTTCTGTTCTGTTAAGGCTCTTGGCCGTGCTATGTCTGTTCACCTGTTCTTGAGGATTTTGCGACGGAGATTGCGGTGATGTTCCTGGCGTATAATATTGCTGTCTTGGTGAGCCAGAACAGTGGAATTCGAAAGTTTAAAATAGGGGAAAAGCCCTATAGAATGGATAGATGGTTTTTTAATGGGCTCCGGCAGAGCATCTTTCCGAAGAGGATTAAAAGCTAGTAATTGGCTAGCGGTTCTAGGTATAGCTGCTGAGGCTTCAGCAACTAGAATAGCAGATAAAATAAGAATAGTTCAACACGCCAAGAACAACATAGATATCTTTTACATCAAGAAAGGCAGAATTTTCGCAAAAAGGCACATAAACATCAAAACAAAATAATCAACATAACTAACTTATCTTTTTTTAGATAAGATAGATAACTTAAATTATCCTAAACATCAGGTGACCTCATTGAGAATAAGAGTCGTAGTCATACCGAGCTCTAAGAAACCGTCCGTCGAAAAAGAAAACAATATGTATGTGGTCAGAGTGGATGCTCCCCCAACCAAGGGCAAGGCCAACAAGAGACTTATTGAGATTCTAGCTAAGTATTTCGGCGTTAGAAAGTCCAGAATTCGGATAATTTCTGGTGAAAAATCAAGGGAGAAGCTGGTTGAGATCATGGACTAACCCAGCTTATTGATAAGCGGATTATCTGACCACTCGCTTTGGAACACATCCGCCAATTCGTTGAGTACTTCTCGGCCCAACCAATCTTATCAAAATCCTTATCAAATATGTATATTTCTCTCATTCAGGTAACTATGTTGTAGCGAGATGCGAATACATCTTCGAGTCAAGGTCTCTCCATTTTTAACGAGCCCTCGTTAGCGCCAAGTTGATTCCATTGGTTTATTAATGGTAAAAACTGCTTATACTATATGGTGTGTTTTTGTTGTGGTGGTAGTATGGCCAAGGATGTGGTTATTATCGTACCTGGAGACATTGTTGACACCCTAAAGATACCTCCAGAGGAAGCCTCCAAGAGATTAAGAATTGAGTTGGCGCTTAGGCTGTATGAGAAAGGTATCGCGACGCTTGGTCAAGCTAGAAGAATCGCCGAGTTATCCCTATGGGAGTTTCTAGATCTTGTCGAGAAGGAGGGAATACCACGGC
>Ga0190311_1000645_pt1 | contig 9866 bp, 9 predicted proteins | sample 48700789_MG_FD_165037 | JGI IMG/M metagenome (GOLD analysis project Ga0190311, IMG submission 165037) | Hydrothermal vent sediment bacterial communities from Southern Trench, Guaymas Basin, Mexico - 4870-07-8-9_MG | ecosystem: Environmental > Aquatic > Marine > Hydrothermal vents > Sediment ...
GGGTGGAGAGGGGGTTTATCGTAATAGTATGTAGGGCGTGTAAGGACCCCCCGTGCGCTAAAGTATGCCCCACAGGGGCGTTAAAACCTAGGAGGGGAGGGGGAGTAATTTTAAACTCGGAGAAATGCATAGGTTGCGGTATGTGCGTAGAGGCCTGCCCCTTAGGGGCGATATTCTGGGACGAGGAAAACAATAAGCCCGTAGTATGTACCCACTGCGGTTACTGCGTTAATTACTGCCCCCACGAAGTATTAGGATTAGAGGAGGTAAGTACGGGATGATCAGCGGAGATCCGCTATCTAGAGTACTATATATCGATTTAAGTAGGAGGAAGTACTGGGTAGAGGATAGGAGGGATCTATTTGAGAAGTACTTAGGCGGTACCGGAGTAGCTATAGAATTGCTTAAGGAGGAATGCCCTAAAGGAGCTGATCCCCTGGGTCCGGAGAACCCCATAATATTCGCCATAGGTCCCTTAAACGGAGTTTTCCCGCTGGCCTCTAAAACCGTTGCTATGTTTAAATCCCCCCATACCGGTAACTTAGGGGAGAGCCATGCGGGAGGTAGGAGCGCGATAGCTATAAGGATGGCAGGTTATGGAGCAATAGTAATTAAGGGAGCGAGCGATATACCCGTTTACTTAAGCATTTATAATGATAAAGTATATTTTAGGGATGCTTCTGCTTTATGGGGGATTAGGAGTAGCCATACCGTAGGTAGGATAATAAGGGAGAGGGAGGGCGAAGCGGGATATAGGACCATAATGAGGATAGGGAGAGCGGGGGAGAAATTAGTTACCTTCGCTAATGTAGTTACCGAGACTTATAGGCATTTCGGTAGGTTAGGTTTAGGAGCGGTATTCGGTAGTAAGAAACTTAAAGCGATAGTAATTTCAGGGAAGAGGACGTTGAAGGTATCTAATGCTAAAGCTTACAGGGAGATATATGATGAAATTTACAAAATGGCGGTTAAGACCCCTGCTATGAGGAAGTACCATGATTTAGGTACCCCGGCTAATGTAGTACCGTTAAATAACCTAGGAGCATTACCTACTAAGAATTTAACGCAAGCCAGGTTCGAGCGTTATGAAAATATTTCTGGGGAGAAATTAGCGGAGAGGTTCTTAGGTAGGAGGCTAGCTTGCGCCCATTGCCCAGTAGGATGCATACACTTAGCTGCCTTAAGGGAACCGTACGAGAAGGAACCTTACTTCTATAAAACCACTATGATTTCCTACGATTATGAACCTATTTACTCACTAGGTTCGATGCTAGGTATAGGGAATCCTGAAGGTATGCTAAAATTGATGGACGTAGTAGAGATTTACGGATTAGACGCTATGAGTACGGGAGTTATACTCGCTTGGACTACCGAAGCTTATTTAAAGGGGTACATTAGCGAGAAGGAAACTATGGGCCTTAAGTTCAGGTGGGGTGATTGCGAAACTTACCTAAAGGCGGTAAGATTAATCGTAGAGCAACCTAATGACTTCTACGGAGCTTTAGCTAAAGGGGTAGAATACGCTTCATCTATTTACGGGGGTAGGGAGTTCGCCTTAGCTTACGGCGGTAATGAAATGCCCGGTTACCATACCGGTCCGGCCGCCCATGCCGGTTTCCTAACAGGATCTAGGCATAGCCATTTAGATAGCGCAGGTTATAGCCTAGATGAACAAGCTTACGTTAAGAAGGAGGAATTAACCCCGGAGAAAGTAGCCGATTACTTATTTAAAGAGGAGGGCTGGAGGCAGATATTAACTAGCTTAGTGATATGCTTATTCGCTAGAGGCATTTACAAACCGCCCACGGTAGTTAAGGCGTTAAAAGTAGTAGGTTACGAACTAAGCGAAGACGAACTCAAGAAATTAGGAACTGAAATATTAAGGAATAAGTACGAATTCAAAGTAAGGGAAGGTTTCGATTTATCTAAGCTTAGAGTGCCTAAAAGAATTACCGAAATACCTACTCCACACGGTATAATAAAGGAGGAATTCATAAGAAAAGTAGTAGAGAGATACGCCAATTTACTTAATTTAAGTAATAATAGTTAAAATATAATTTTTAGAACAAAGTAATTTCTCACGCTTATTTATTACTTATTAATATGAACCTTTTAAAGAGCAACTACCTTCAACCGGAGGTGAGAAGGTATGCGAGGGCTGGTAGTTACCTTAAATGAAGAAGAAAAACTAAGGATAAAGGGGCCTGCTAAGCTTAAGGTAAATAGGGGATCGCTATACTTACTGGGAAGGGTTTTAAGTGAGGGGAGGGAAGCTACTGTAGCTAAGGGTAGGATCATTTGCACTAAAGCTATTAAATCCTGCGAGATTAAAGTTCTAATAGGAGAAGGTGGAGGGGTCGAAAAGCCAGGCGAAGGAGAGGAAACTATAGACGAATGGTCATCTAAACTACCTGAAGCCTTAGTCCTTAAACCGGTGGATATAGTTATCTTAGGGGATACGGATACGGGTAAGTCCACTGCCGTAGTCTTCTTAGCTAACTTAGCGTTATCTAAAGGATTTAAAGTAGCGGTAATAGATGGGGACGTAGGTCAGAACGACCTATCCCCTCCTTCTAGCTTAGGGCTAGCCTTCGTTAAGGATTATATATCCTCCTTAAGAGAGTTAAGGGTAGAGAAGATACATTTCGTAGGTTCCATAACCCCTAGCGGTTATGAAAGCGAAGTAATATACGGGTTAATCAAGCTAAGTAGCTACGCTATCGAAAAGGGGGTACAGGCTTTAATTATAAATACTGACGGTTGGGTAAGAGGAAGCCACGCCCTTAAATTTAAGCTTAACTTAATAAGGGCCTTAAACCCCAAAGTAGTAGTAGGCCTTCAAAGAGGGAAGGAATTAGAGGGATTATTAAGGGCATTGGAAGCCTACGGTTGGCCTAAGGTGATAAGGTTAAACACCCCTCCGACTGCCCCTAAGAGGGACCATAAAGAGAGGAAAGAGCTAAGAGGATTAACATATACTAAGTACTTTACTAACTGTAGAAAGCTTACAGTAGACCTTAATAAAGTACCTATACTTAATTTCCCCATTTTCAGGGGAGAGCCTATTCAACCTGAAGAACTAGGATTGTTGAAGGATACGGTAAGAGCACATTATTGTGAGAGGATGGGAGGAATTACCTTAATAGTCGTAGATACACGTAATGGAGATCTCCTCAAAGGATGTAAGATGCCTAACCTAATAGTATTAAGGAGGGGGGATGAAAGAGGGATCATAGCTGGGCTCTTAGGTGAAGGCTTCGAAACTATCGGTTTGGGTATCATAGAGGAGGTAGATTACCAGAGGAAAGCCGTTAAGCTAATAACGCCTGTAAGAGGTGAGGTAAAGGGTATCATAATAGGGAGAGTAAAGGTTTTGTTTAAGGAGGAGGGGGGGAACGTAAGGGTAGTAGAGGATCTTCAAACACAACTCTTTACGAAGCCTTAATTCTTGTCTTTAAGGTTTATCTAAGTTCTCTCTTTGATATCGCCCATTATAGAGCTTAGTAGCCTTCCTATAAAGTTTTAGGAATACCATTTGAGCCACCCTAGAACCCTTCTTTAACTTAATACCGTAAGGATTGAAAACTACTAATAAAGCTTCCCCCTTCCCTTCGTACCCCGGATCCCATACTGCGAAATTTATGGTAGCCCCCATCCTCAGTAGGCTGGACCTAGGAAATGCTAATCCTATGCAATCCGGAGGTACTTTTACTATTTCCCTAAACCTAACTTTATAAGCTCCGGGCCTTAATTTAACTTCCTCACCTATTAGGATCTCCCGAACCTTCGGCAATTTTATTCCCTCCATGATTTCTCCTTCGCTTTCAAACGTCATGATCTCATCCACCGTTAAATCTACACCCGCAGGCTGTACTTGCGCGGAAGAAGTAAGACTTATGTAATTTACTAATTCGTCCCCAGGTACTACAGCCATATAACCCCCCTAAAGGCTTAAGGGTAAACATATATTAAAAAGTAACAGGTATGTAGTAAGGGGCTACTTGAAGAATTACGAGGTACTTTACCTTCTATACTTACTAGCTAGGAGGGGGGCCCATGGTAAGTCGATAAGGTTAAATTCTAATTCCTTAGCTGAGGATTTAAAGGCTTCCCCTAAAACCGCTTCACGTAAACTTATAGAATTGGAGGCGTTAGGATATATAGGTAGGAAGATAGATAATAAAGGACAATATGTGTGGATAACCAGTAAAGGATTAAACCTACTTAAGGCCTTCTACCAGGAATTGAGGGGCCTACTAGAAGGAGGATGGGAGGAAATAGAATTAGGAGGAAAAGTATTTAAAGGCTTAGGAGAAGGGGCTTACTATGTAAGTTTAGAACATTACAGGAAGGAGTTCTTAAGGAAATTAGGTTTCGATCCCTTCCCCGGTACCCTAAATTTACTCTTAGATAGGGAAAGCGTTAAGAAGAGAAGGGTACTGGAGCTACTACCCGGGATAGAGATAGAGGGGTTTAAGGACGGGTTAAGGGAATACTGTTCCGCTAAAGCGTTTAAAGCCTTTATAGCTAATAAGGTAAAGGGGGCCGTGCTCCTAATAGAGAGGACCCATTATGGTCCGGACGTATTAGAAATTATTTCTCCATACAATTTAAGGAAATTACTTAACCTTAAAGATGGGGATTACGTAACCGTAAGAGTGCTCTTACGGAACGATTAACGGCCTGGTTTATTTGCCCTCCTTACCCGCTTCAGTATTATCGGTTTCTCGGGTATTAACCCCTCGGGCCTATACATTAAAGTAAGTACTAATGCTAACCCTAACGCTATGTAACTTAAATTATTTATATCGAAAGGCGTAGTGAAGTACCTCTTTAGTATAACTATAGTCCTATCCAACGCTAAATAAGTTAAGGCCCCTAACGCCGCTCCAGCGTTATTACCGGCCCCTCCCAGTATTACCATAACCCATACCACGAAGGTCCTTATAGGCATGAAATCATCGGCTTGTACCGTGCCGGCGTAAAAGGCGTAGAGAGCCCCGGCTACCCCGGCTATAGCCGAACCTACCATCAGTACTTGCATCCTAACCTTAGTTACATCCTTTCCGAAGGCCTCGGCTACTACTTCGTTCTCCCTAATGGCCCTTATCATCCTACCGAAGGGGGATCTAACGAGGGCCTCTACGAAGGCCCAGGAAGAGAAGGCTATACCTAACATAACCCCTGTCCTTACTAGGTCGTGGTACAAACCGGTAAGCCAACGGAAGGGATCGGGCACGAAGACCCCTATGGTCCCACATATCAATGGATCGTAATTCCTAGCTATTATCCTTAGTAACTCTCCGGTAACTATTAACGTCATAGCTAAGTAATCCTCTCTAAGCCTTATAGCGGGGTAAGAAGCTACTAAACCTAATAAGGCCCCCACTACAGCCCCTAATATTAACATAAGTAGGAAGGTGAGCATAGCTATATCGGCTCTTTGAGCGAAGAAAGTACTTACCTGCGTACCTACTATTACGTTGTACAATTTATAATTAGCTAAGTACATGGAGTTAACGCCAGCTAACGGAGCTATTAACCTAGCCGTTAGGGAACCTGTTACGAAAGCCCCCCCCGCGAAGAACATTACCTTACCGAAGTTAGGTATTCCCGTATAACCGTATTCGAGATTTAAACTCACGGATAACATTAAGTAAAACGAATAGAAAGAGGCTAAATCTATGAAGAACCTGATGGGGTTCCTGGTGATCGATACTAAGGCTAAGAACCATAAAGGCAAGGGGAGGAACTTAAGTACCTTAAGCCCTACCTTCACCTTAACCCCTCCTAATTAACCTCCCAAAATTTATAGACGTTAAACCCCTGGGTACCAGTAATAAGGTTACTATGAGGACTACTAGGGGTATAGCGGGCCTATAGGAAGTTGATAAATTAAAAGGCGGACCTGAAAGTATACTAATTCCCATTATTTCGGCGAAACCGGTTACGTAACCACCTATTATCGCTCCGAATACGCTTTCTAAACCACCTAAAGTCGATGCAGCGAAGGTCTTTAGTAATAGTTCCCAACCTAACTCGGGACTAGTAGGTATCCTGAAAGGTAAAAAGGCCCCTGAGAGGCCTGCTAAACCCCCTGCTATAAACCATGAAGTGGAGTAGACCTTATTTACGTTTATACCCAGAGTACTCGCTAAGTTAGGGTTTTCTATGGCAGCTCTCATAGCTATACCGAACTTAGTTTTAGTTAAGAAGAGGTAAAGGAAGAGCGTTATTAGTGCTACCGCTAAAGTAGAAGTTATGGTAACTAGTGGTATTTCATAAATACCGAACTTTAACGTTCCTTCCTTAAACCCCTTTATTACATAATAGGTTAACCCCCTATAATAGGTCCTCTGGAGGGAGCTCATAATGTCTGCGTATACGTGAAGTGCGCTCCTAATGATTATCTCTAAGGCTATGGAGGCTACCATTAATACCACTATACTAGCCCTCCTCCTCGATAGCGGCCTATACACGAAAAGGTAAGAGAGCAGGGATAAGGAACCACTACCCAGGAAGGCTAAGGGGAAAGTTAAGTACGGGTTAAGAGAGTAAGTCCTACAGATAGTAAGGACTATGTAAGCTCCTACCGTAGCCATATCGCCGTGGGCGAAGTTAGGTATCTTTAAGGTTAAGTAAGTTAACGTTAACCCTATAGCCATTAAGGTAATTAAGTTACTAAATAATAAGGAGTCGAGTAATACCTCTACTGATATCATGGCTAGCTTACTTTACACCTAAATAGGTCCTAGCTAGGTCCCTATCGGATAGTAAGTCATTAGGATCGCCTAAGAAGATCTGTTTACCGGCTACTAATAAGAGCGCTCTATCGCATATTTCTAAAGCGCTCCTCGCGTTCTGCTCTACTAAGATTACACCCTTACCTAATACATCGCGTAGCTCCGTTATCTTCCTTAAGAGTTTCTTAACTACCTTAGGCGCTAAGGCAGCCGTGGGCTCATCTATCATTAGTACCTTAGCTCTCCTCATCAAAGCCATGGCCATAGCTACCATTTGCCTTTCTCCTCCACTTAAATTCCATACTTTCCTACCTAGGTACGGAGCTATATAAGGCAGGAAGGAAAGTACTTCTTCCATTCTCTCCTTAAGTTCCTCCTTACTTAAAGTATAACCAGCCATCATTAAATTCTCATAGACCGTTAACCTTTCAAAGGTATTTCCTATTTGCGGTAAGTAAGCTAATCCCCTCTTGGCTTTAACGTGGGGCGGTAAACCTGTTATATCCTCACCTTCAAAAACTACCTTCCCACCGTGTACTGTAGCTAATCCGAATATAGCTTTAAGTAATGTACTCTTACCGCTACCATTAGGGCCTACGACGGCTAAGATCTCCCTCTCCCTTACCTCGAAACTAACCCCGTAAAGTACCTTAAGTTTATCGTAGCCCGCCTTTAGTTCCTTTACCGCTAACAACTTTAACCACCTAAGTAAGATCTTACTACTGAGGGGTTGGAAATTACTTCCTCAGGGGGCCCTCTAGCGATAATCTCCCCTTTATGCATTGCGTAAACGTAATCTACGTAATCTAATACTATATCCAGCCTATGTTCTACTATAAGGAATGAGATCCCTAACTCCTTCCTTACATTAGTTATGTACTCCATTATATCGTAAGCTAGCTTAGGGTTAACGCCAGCTACGGGCTCATCCATTAGTATTATTGAGGGATCGCTCATTAAAGCCCTGCCTATTTCCAGTAATTTCATCTGACCCCCGCTTAACTCCGAAGCCCTTCTATTCCATAGCCTCTCCAAGTGAAGTAACTCCATAACCCTAAACGCTTTCTCCTCTAATTCCTCCTCTTCCCTCATCCAACGCCTCCTCCTAAACACAGCTGATATCGGCTTCTCGCCCAATTGGTTCTTAGCAACTACCATTAAGTTCTCCAATACCGTTAACCTTAGGAAGGGCGAGGGGATTTGGAAGGTCCTTACTAGGCCTAGCGAATAAACTTCGTGGGGCGGTAAACCTGTTATATCCTTACCCCTTAATAATACCTTCCCCTCGTCCGGCTTATATATCCCGCTTATAACGTTTATTAAGGTAGTCTTACCACTACCATTAGGACCTATCAACATGGTTATAGTGCTAGGTACTACACTTATATTGACCCCTTTAAGGGCTACTAACCCTCCGAACTTCTTTACTACCCCTAGGGCATCGAGCTCGGATTTCATTATATTACACCTTGAATATTTTAATTAAAATAAATAATTGTTTTACCTTTATACTCATTACTTACCATAGAATGTAACCTTATCGGTTATATAGGAGTACATCCCAGCTATCTCCCATACGTACTTCTTACCCTTCTTAACTACGGACCATATAGCGTAGTCTCCGAAAGCCCTATCACCATTAGCGTCTAATATGGTCCAACCGCTTACGCCGAAGTAGTGAGAAGCTACGTCTGGAAGTATCTTAGCTATCGTTTCACCATCGTAACTTCTAGATTCTATTATAGCTAAAGCTACTACCCAAACGGCATCGTAGACGTTCAATGAATAAGCATCAGGAGCTTCGCCGGCTCTTTTCTCGAACCTCTTTGCGAACTCCCTCTGCTTAGGACTCATAGCGGGCTGGAATAGCGTACTTGGGAAGCCCCCTAATTTAGCCATTATAGGCCCTACTTCCTCAACCATTTTAGTAGATTGAGCGGTACCATCGGTACCGAACCACTTTACTTTCATTAATACCGGATCGTCCCTAGCTACCGTTAGTATGCTTATACCATCGTCCTCGAATGATATCATTAGTACACCTACATCGGGCCCAGCGCCAAACCTAGAAACTATAGATGAGAGCCTCCTAACCTCAGGGGAGAGATCCTTAGAGGCAGGATCGTACCTTACGCCCTCTACTACCCCTCCTATTCTCTCAAAGTTAGCTTTAAAGGCGGCGAATAATCCATCTCCCCAAGCGTCGCCCCTATATATTACAGCTACCTTCTTTAAGCCTAAGGCTTCAGCTAATTTAGCTAAGGCCTTGCCTTGGAATAAGTCAGTAGGTACGAACCTAAAGATGTAATCGCCAGGTATAGCTAGTTGGAAGGCCGTAGAGGATTGGCTTATAACTACTATTCTGTTCGAATCAGCAAAGCTCTTTATGGCAGCTACCTCAGAGCTAGCCATAGGCCCTATTACTACCTTAACCCCTTGGGCCGCTAACGACGATAACCTAGCTAAGGCCTCCTCTGGCGAAACCTTAGTGTCCTCTATGTACAATTTGAATTTAACGTTTAACCCTAGTTTAGCTACGTAAGCGTTGACGTCCTCTATAGCCATTTGAGCGGCTATGGCTTCCCTCTTCCCGAAGGTGGAGAGAGGGCCGCTCATGGCTAATAATGCGCCTATAGGTATTTCTTTAGGTAAGCCGTCAGCGTAAAGCGAAGGCGCTGCTATTAAGCAAGATAGTACTAAAGCAGTTATTATTCCGGCGACTTTAATCGCCCTATTCATATATTACACCTTTTTTGACTCGGTAAGTATTAAGTTACTCATATATAAACAAATCAGTTTACTTATTAGCAATTTATATTAATAAAAAGTAAAAAAAGTATTTGGGGAAATCCTTATTTATACCTTAACTTGCTCTAATTTAATGCCTCTTGAAATTCGTCCCCTTTAAAGGCCTTTACACTCCCTTAAAGGGGCTTTATTTATAAATTCCTCTACCTCCTTTAAGTTCTTAGGTCCCTCCATGGGTCCGAACCTCGTTACTTTTATCGCCGCTGCCGCGTTAGCGAATTTTAACGCTTGGTTTGGGGGTAGGTGTTTCAGGTAGGCTACCGCTAGGGCTGCGTCGTAGACGTCCCCGGCTCCCGTAGGGTCTACTTCCCTTAC